>OJMM01000764.1_pt1 | contig 20410 bp, 18 predicted proteins | sample 1597231 | NCBI WGS metagenome assembly OJMM01 (sample SAMEA2452128, study PRJEB22498) | human gut metagenome | reverse complement strand
ACAGAATACAGAAAGGAGGCGGCGCTTCCTCCTCTGAATGAATTCAGAGGTTTCCGCGCCGATGTTCTATGAAGGTTTAATGAGAAATCAAAGAGTTAAAGTGGTTGTTGAGGGAGGCTGACGCCTCCCTGTCTTCTAGCGTTACGGTTTAATATTAGTCTTTGACTTAACATCTCCGCATCATCTTTAGTGCGGATTAACTTTATAGAACGCGTTTCAAGAAGGCTCGTGTTCGAGCTTCTTTAGGATTAACGAGCACTTCTTCTGGAGTTCCTTCTTCAACAATAACTCCGCCATCCATGAAAATGACACGGTCAGCGACCTCGCGAGCGAAGGTAATTTCGTGCGTGACCACAATCATGGTCATACCGTCATCGGCAAGACTTTTCATGACAGATAGCACTTCTCCGACTAGTTCTGGGTCAAGAGCAGAGGTTGGCTCATCAAATAAAATGACTTTAGGATCCATTGCAAGCGTGCGGGCGATAGCGACACGTTGCTGTTGACCGCCAGAGAGTCGAACCGGATACTGATCGGCTTTATCAGCTAGACCCACGCGCTCTAACGTTTCAAGGGCGCGTTTTTGAGCTTCTTCTTTTGACTTGCCGCTTACGACCATTTGACCGAGCATCACATTTTCAATCACGCTTTTATGGGGCCAGAGATTAAAGCGCTGAAAGACCATTCCCAAATGTTCACGGACTTTATTGATGTTGACTTTACGATCGGTAATTTCTTGGTCGGCCACTTTGATGGAACCACGATCAGCGTCTTCAAGAGCGTTAATGCAGCGCAACATAGTGGATTTTCCGGAACCTGACGGTCCCAGTACCACCACTTTCTCACCGCGATGTACTGTGAGATTGATGCCTTTGAGGACTTCAAGCGGGCCATAATTTTTATGCAGATCGCGGATTTCAACAACCACTTCGTTACTCATTTGTCATCTCCTTTGCCCAAACGCTTTTCCATTTCACGGATAAGGTAGGCCAGGCCCAAAGTCATGACCCAATACATTAAAGAAATGGTGAGGTACGGTTCCCAATAACGAGCTGAGGCACCGGCAACGGTACGGGCGGCATAGGCGAGTTCTGTTAAGCCGATGGCCGAAACCAGTGAAGAGTCTTTCAAAATGGCAATAGCATTATTGCCGAGCGCTGGCAGCATTCGACGGAAGGCCTGAGGCATAATGATGTGACGCATGGTTTGCCACCAGGTCATACCAATCGAGCGTGCGGCCTCGGTTTGGCCTTTATCGAGCGATTGGATACCGGCGCGGAAAACTTCGCTCATGTAAGCACCGGCATTTAAGGTGATAGCACAAAAGCCAGCGATGAAGGCACCGTAGTTGCTGCGAAGTTCTCGGGCAAGTGCTCCGTCAATAATGAGACCGTCAACCGGATGAATGAAGATCGGTAAGACAGCAAAATACATCAAGAAGATTTGAACAAAAAGCGGAGTACCACGGAAAAAACTCACCCAAATCGTCACCGGCCAGCGCACACCGTAATAAAGAATCGTCTTCCAAGGATCGTGTCTGGCGCTAGCCATGCGAGCCATGCCGAGAATCATCCCTAAAATCACGCCGAAAAATACACATCCAACAGTCAGTTCTATGGTGATTTCAGCGCCTTCGACAAACAGCGGCCAATACTCAGCCAATACATCTAAACGAAAACCGCCCATTTATGATTGCCTCTTTTTAATTTCAAAAACCCGACAACGTCTTCATTAACGTTGTCGGGAAATTTTTTGTTATGTGTTGATCAATTATTTAATCGGTAATTGAGGAACGGGAGTGTTTTCACCGAACCACTTCTTATAGACCTTGGCATAAGCACCGGATTCAATGGTCTTTTTCAAACCGGCATTGATTTGGTCAAGTAATTCTTTATTGCCTTTGCGCACTGCAATACCGAAGTATTGATCTTCAAAACTCGGGTCACGAGTCATATTGAATTGTTTGTCCGGGTTTTGTGCAGCATAGTAGGCAAAGACGCCGACATCACCGATTGCGGCATCAACACCGCCCGCAGACAGTTCTTCTAAGGCGAGCGGCGTGTTATCAAAGCGCTTAATATTTTTGCTTGCTTTGCCGAAAACTTTAGTAGCGGCAATGTCGCCGGCAGAGTTAGCGACCACAGAGATGTTCTTGCCCTTCAAATCATTGATCGAATTTACTTTCAGATTCTTTTGCGTAAGGATCAATTGGTGGGCAGCAAAATAGGGTAACGAAAAATCAACAGCTTCTTGGCGTTGCGGCGTGATCGTAATACCGCTCATAATCATGTCGCGGTCACCGTTTTTGACGGATTCAAAAATCACACCGAAAAGCGTATTGATAAATTCCACCTTAAAGCCCTGAGCCTTAGCAATCTCTTTCATCAAATCAATATCAAAACCCACAATCTCTTTATTGGGTGTTTGGAATTCAAACGGGCGATAGGTTGCTCCCGTTCCGACTGTGTAGGTCGGAGCCTCTTTGGCAGAGGTGGTTTGATCGGCCATCGCACCACAGGAGAATCCGGCACAAGCCAAAGCGATAGAAGCAGAAACAATTAAGTGTTTAAAGGACATTTTGTACTCCGATTTTGTTTTATCCATTTTTTAGGAAAATTGCTTTTCCTTTTTTGAATAGATTATTGGTGATTTTCAATTTGCGTACAAGTTGATTTTTTTCAAAAAGATCAAAAAGTTAAGCAAAGTTCCTTAGAGGAAAAAATGAAAACAAAAGCCCTCTTTTTGTCGGCTTTTTTATGTGATTTGGCGCTAAAACTAAAAAATTTTTTAAATGAAGTACTTAACTCAATAAGAAACAAAATGTCTAGAAAATAATTGACAAATCAGATTATTAAATCGGAAAAATCGATGGTTCTATCATCTCAAAATTTCAGTGCCGCTCGAGCGTCCCATTTAAAGTAAACCTGGCTAGAAATTTAAATAGGGATAATTGTGCTTCTATTATTTCAATTCCGTTCGGCACGGGAAAGTCGAATTTGTTGTAGAAAAAATAAAAAAATTTTATCCGTAGAAGTGAAGTCTCGTAAAGTCTATAAGTCTCAGGCCGCCTTGGACAATGTCCTGAAAATCGATGAGTGGAAACTGTCTGAAGCAACCGTTTTGTGTTCGGACAATATCGAGTAGGTTAAAAAAAAATCTATATCTGCCCTGGTATATGGTGATGTTTATTGAAGCTGACACGTCGCCTCAAACATGGTTGCATAAAGTGGATCTCAGTGCACTTAAGGATTCTCAGTGAACAATATCGTCTTGCTTGATGACTTTTAAAATCGTGAGACCAATAATCTTTAGGTCAAATAGAAAGGATTGCTTTCTCAGATACTCTTCGTCAAGCGCTGCCTTATCTTCACCGCTGATGCAGGTGCGGCCGTTTACCTGAGCCCAGCCGGAAATGCCGGGCAACAATTTATCGACACCGGATTCTCTTCTGAGTCGTAGCACGTGACGTTCAATCGGCAATAGGGGGCGAGGACCGATTAAGCTCATGTCGCCGATTAAAACAGACCAAAATTGCGGGATTTCATCCAAACTGGTCTTGCGAATAAACGCACCGACTCGGGTGATATAGTGATCGGCTGTTTTAAATTCTTCAGCGGAAACGACCGGCGCCCCGATACACATGGATCGGAATTTAGGCATTGGAAACGGTTTGCTGTTTTTGCCGATTCGGGGAGACCAATAAAGAATGGGGCCGGGGGAATCAACTTTGATGGCAATGGCTACAATAAGCGCTACGGGCAGGACAACAGGTAACGAGGCCAGTACGAGCACAATATCAAGTAAGCGCTTCATTGTAAGGTACAAAATCTTTAAAACTGAATCCTAAATTTTAAATCAATTTGCGAATATACGCAGCAAAAATTCTGTCAAAATGCCTGTCTATTGAGGAAAATACGGAGTTCTGCCTCCATTGCAGCTCCGATAGACTCATCAAAAAGTGTTTTACTAAGAGATGGTTGTTGCTTTCTTTTCTGAGCGAATAGGTATGTGAGTTAAAATAAGAAAAAAAGGATATTTTGTGTCTACCGGTCTATTTACTCACGACTCTTGCTATCGACATATCACGGGCTCCATGAGTCCCGAGTCGCCCAACCGTATTCGAGCGATTGAAGAGCGTCTTGTGGCCTCAGGTCTTGAAGGGGCGTTTACGCATAAGCAAACTCACCGCCAAGCGCAAATGGTTGATCTTTTAAGAGCTCATGAAGCTGATTACATTGAGCATGTTCGCTCATCCATTCCGACCGAAGACGGAAAGTTAATCCATATCAGTGAAGACACGGTCGTAAGCAGTGAATCGTGGACGGCTGCGCTAGAGAGTGCTGGATGCGTGCTTGAAGCGCTTGACTGCGTACATCAAGGACAACTCACTAATGCATTTTGCTGTGTAAGACCTCCGGGACACCATGCCCGTCGGGCTTCTGCGGGCGGTTTTTGCATTTTAAATAATGTTGCTATTGCAGCTCTTTATGCCCGAGACGTTTTAAAGATTGAGCGTATTGCAGTCATTGATATTGATGCGCATCACGGCGACGGAACCGAGGATATTTTGGCAGGGCAAAAAGCCATCAGCTTTTTCTCATTTTTTGAAAAAGATATATTTCCGTATCCTGCCTTGGAAAGCCAGGCAGACAATATTCATAAAAGTGGATTAAGCGCGGGAGACACAGGGGAAAGGGCTTGTGAAATCATTCGTTGCGAATGGGAGCCTCTATTAAGACAGTGTAATCCGCAGATCATTTTTATTTCCGCCGGTTTTGATGCTCACAGGTCAGATACCATGACGGGGCTTGAATTTTCCGATCTAGACTATGCTCATATCACGCGAATCATTGATGATATAGCGCGTAACGTGTGTGATGAAAAAATCGTGAGTGTTTTAGAGGGCGGTTACGAACCCCGAAGTCTTTCGAGAGCCGTCATTGCTCATATCAGAACTTTGGCCCATGTTTAAAGGATGAGTTTTCGTGTCGCTTTTTTCCATTGAACACTTAAAAGAAGGGGTCTCTAAACGAGAGGTTTGGTCTTGGGCTGCCTTTGACTTTGCCAATTCCGGTTATACAACGGTCGTCTTAACGGCCGTTTTCAATGCGTATTTTGTGAGCGTCATCTGCGCAGACGCCTCATGGGCTACGCTTTTGTGGACAAGCATCATTGCGGTAAGCAATATTCTTGCGATTGTTTTAATGCCCCTGATCGGTGCGGCAACTGACCTTAAAGGCAATAAAAAGTTTTGGACCGTCTTAATGAGTGCGCTTTGTATTGCTGCGACAGTGGGCTTAGCTTTCACAGGTCCTGGCACAATTGTTTGGGCTCTTTTAATGGTGGTTATCAGCAACTTTGCCTATAACGTTGGAGAAACACTTAACTCTGCTTTTTTACCTGAAATTGCCGATGAGCGCTCAATGGGGAAAGTCTCGGGTTGGGGATGGAGCTTTGGGTATTGCGGCGGTCTTTTGACATTAGGTTTAAGTTTGGCGCTCGTGCTTGTGATGCAGTCAAATGGAGCGGGAGCAGAGGATTACGTGCCATACACAATGCTTATTACTGCAGCTATTTTCTTGTTTGCAGCGCTGCCTTTGGCACTATGGTTAAAGGAGCGAGCAGTTCCCAGAAGTAATGCCGCTTTTTGGCCATTGGTAAAGCAGTCGCAGGCCAGTTTAGTGAAAACATTTAAGAGTTTGCCAGAGCACAAAAATTTTGCATGGCTGGTTGCTAGCGGCTTGTCTTTTCAAGGCGGAATTGCTGTTGTGGTGACGTTGGCTGCCGTTTATGCTGATCAGGCAATGGGCTTTACACCTGATGAAACGATCCTCTTAGTCTTACTTGTCAATATCACAGCAGCAATCGGTGCCTTTGCCTTTGGCTACGTTGAAGACAGAATCGGCCACAAAAATGCCCTCATTGTGACGCTTTTTATTTGGATGACTATGGTGGGTGTTGCCTATTTTGCCCAAACGAAGCCTATTTTTTGGATTGCTGCTAATTTGGCCGGTATTGCTATGGGATCAAGCCAATCTGCTGGACGTGCTTTAGTTGGAGTGTTGGCACCTGAAAAAGATCGTGCCGCTTTTTACTCTTTCTGGAATATGGCTTTGTGGGTAGCTAATATCATCGGTCCCATGACCTATGGCTATATCACTTGGATCACCAATAATGACCAGCGTTTGGCGCTTCTTTGTACAGGGCTATTCTTTGTTTTGGGACTTATTTTGCTTTTACCAATGAAACTCAATCAAAAAAAACAACAATTTTTTTTCTAAAGATAGGCAGACTATCTCATTGTCTGGTAAGGATTTTTTCGTATAAAAAGAAAGGTTTTGCCAGCTATTTCTGATACACTGCAAAGCATGGGGGGTGCCCCATCGCTGTCTTCATTTCTTGTGGGCACTCGTTTTTCATGTGGAGTGGTCGATGCGAGTGTTTCTCTTTTGCGTCACTCTGGCTTTCTCCGGTTTGACGTTCGCCCAAGTTCTGCCTGTCGCTCCTCGTACAGCTGATCGTGATCTGCAACAGTTACACCAAGACTTCGATCGTTATCGAATCGAAGAAGAGATCAGTTCGTTGCGTCAGAATGCTTTGCCAACTGAAAAAACAGTTCCGAGAAATGAAGCCTCTCAAATTAATGCGACTTTTGAATTTAATAATTTCATAAAGTTGAAGAGTTGCCTATGATATATATCATGAATAATATATCAACATGCTTAATTCAACATCTTCTGGACCAATATTTTCGTAGCTATGGCTGCAGTCTGCCTTAAAAGAGATAGAGTCTCCTTTTTTTTAACTCAAAGATCTGATCGTTGCCTGTAAACCTGAAGTTGTCCACTGAAAATCGAGAAGGATTGTCTGAATTCAGACTGAGAACATTTCCTACTCGAGTAACCACTCGATGATATTGAGTTGTTTGACACCATCAAAGTTTCTGCCTTTGCCAAGCGTATCCATTGTCAATAGAAAACGGGGATAGGCGTCTTTAATACCTTCAAAAGCGCTCAGTTCCCTATCCAAAGTATTGGGATCCAAGACCGTTTGAGCGACTTGATAGTAGGCAAAACCATCATTGGTTTGAACAATGAAATCAATTTCTTTTTGTGCATTTTTGCCGATTCGGACTCTTTTAAAACGTCGACATAATTCTAGATAAACAATATTTTCCAATATGTGACCGTAATCCTTAACTGGGGAGATGATCAGATGATGTCTGAAACCTGTATCTGTTAAGTAATATTTTTCCTCTGTTCGTAAAGTCGCTTTTCCTCGGACATCAAAACGAGGGACGCGCTCGATAAAGTAGCTGTCAATCAAAGCATTCAAATACGTTGATAGTGTCAGTCTGGAAATCTCTACTTTTTGAGATTTGAGAACATTAATGATATTCGTCGAAGAGAATGCACTCCCAATATTGGATGCTAAAAAACAACACAATTTGAATAATGTTTCTGTGTCTCTGATCTTCAGTCTCCAGGAAATGTCTTTCAAAATAATGGATTGAATCAAATCGCTGTAATAGATGGCTATATGGTCTGGATCATTTCGATCACGTACTAAAGCTGGAAAACTTCCGATCTGAAGATAACGCTCAAAATCTTCCTGTGCTGTCAATCTGTCGTTAACTACTGCATTACGGAATTCTTTAAAGGAGAGCGGAAACATTTCTATTTTTGTATATCGTCCCGTTAAAAAGGTAGTAAGTTCTCCTGACAGCAAATATGCGTTAGATCCCGTAACATACAAATCGATGTTGGTTCGTTTAACCAAACTCGCTAATACCTCCTCGAAATGCGGACAGAGTTGTACTTCGTCAATAAATACAAAGTAAGTGTTTTCATCCTTAATGCGCTCTAAAACATAAGAATGAAGTGTTTTAGGATCCCGAAGAGAATTAAGAAGCAAATCATCCAATTCAATGCAAATCAAGTGATCGGGTTCAATACCTCTATTAAGAAGATCTTTTTGGAAAAGCTTAAGCAAAAAAGATTTTCCGCATCGTCTGGGCCCCATAATGACTTTAATTAGATTGTTATTTTGAAAACCGGTCAGTTTCTTAAGATAATCTGGGCGGGAAATAATATTGTTTAACATAATAGTTGAAATTATTAATTTGTATTATTTTGATTATTATAATATACAAAAATAAAAATAAACAAAGTTTTGAATAATATGATTTCTTATATTTTAGTCTGTGTTTCGAGAGGTTAGTGAAACATATCGCCAAAGTTGATTAGCTGTACATTACTTATTTTTTGCTTCTTCAATGCATGCTTTCGTGAATCCATTTTTAGAAAAGAGATAAAAGTAAAATTCAGTGACATCGTAAAGTCTGCTTTTCTCAATCAGTTCTTTTAAAGTTGTCGTATCAACGGGATCATTTCGCCATTTGCATTCTGCTAAAAGCCCTTTTTCTCGACTTTCAGCCCCTACAATATCAACTTCTGCCTGGATTTTTCGTTTGTTGTCAGTTCCCCACCATCGGCTAAGTTCGCTAAATTCGATAGGTGATTCACCTTTTAACATTTTATTCCAGAGGTATTGTTTACATATCTCTTCAAAGACAGCTCCCATGAATTCGCTTAAATGTGGTTTGATACGTTTAAAAACGATCTCTTTTGCTCCTTTTTCAATAAGTGAGCGGTTAGGAGCGACAAAGCGAAACCAGAACCTAAAAAGAGGATCTTGGATACGGTAGAGCGATTTTTTCCCCGATTCTTTTTGTCCGTAGGGGATTTCCTTTTTAACAAGACCTAACCGAATGAGATTAGTCAGGTAGTTCGAACAGGTTGAATTAGGTTCGCCCACTTTGTTTGCAATCTCTGAGAGTTTTGAAGCACCGGAGGCAATCGCAAATAAAATAGCGTTGTAGGTCGAAGCTTCCCGAATCTCTTGTTTGAGCAGGTTCTCAGGCTCTTCGAAAAGTGCGGAGCTAGTATTTAAAAATGTGTGCATTTAAGGTTTTCTTCGACACTTAGATTCTTATCAATTTGTTGTAGGTACCTACGCAGTACCGCCAACCATGCCATAAAGAAGCGCTTGCTCCTCTGAACTGAAGCCATCAAGAAACAGACAGGACTCTTTAAAAGAGAATGGATCTATTTTCATTTGGGCCGTTCTTCTGCCATAAAGAGGAGCTTTGTATGCCAGCACTTCGTCTTCCATATATGACATGGAGGAACCGCAGAGAATAAGCATTAATTTTGAGCGAGCTTTGTACTTATTAATCAGAGCCTGCAGTGTAGATGCAAAGCTTTTATCGCTTTTAGCCAGGTAGGGATACTCATCGATGGCAAGGATCAGACGTTTTTTTCAGATTTTCTGAAGACATATTCCAGCGCAGCCTGAAAAGAATTAAAAGAAGGAGCGTCTTCGAGAATTTGATCGTAAGCTAAAACGCATTGACTGAAATTTTCCAGATTTTACTTGGCATTGCTTTCAATACCAACGTAATACACTCCCTCTTTGCCTTTTAGGAATTCGTTTATCAGAGCAGTTTTGTCGATGCGCCTGCGTCCGTACATGACTACAAATTCAAAATGTGACGACTGATACAAACGGTTTAATTCAGATAATTCATAGTCATGTCCAATGAACATCGCAGGTTTCCCATATTTTTGATTCAGAAATCTTCTGCAATGCAGTTATATAAGTCATTTTAGAAAAAGTTAATCGTAACTAACTTAATCTAGAGTAACTTAAATAGGCTTAATAGCCATTATTTGTTTAGAGCTCTTTTCTTTCAATAGAAAGAAGACATTCCAAGGCGGGATTGCCTTTTTGAAGCAAAGCTTTTTGCATTGCTTCTAATACTGTTTTTCTGAGAGCCGGTTTCAGTTTTTCAATCACGATGATCAGCAGCCGTGCAGAGGTCTGAATTTGAATGAGCTCCTCTTTTTCAATGATATTCGCAAAGGGAAACTCTGTTTTTAAGCGAGTAAGGGTGTAACCGTTGTGTATCAAGTCAGACTTTTTACACGTGAGCCACCCCCAGGCATCAAACGGTGCAATGCGGTACGAGCCAAGGTTTAAAAGTGTGAGGCTTCCCGCATGGATTCTGATGATTGAGATGAAATCCTGTTCAGCATTACGTGTGTAGGCTTGAGCGCTCCAGAAATCCTCTCGAGTATCTTCCGGTTTCGGAATCACTTTCTGAACGAAAGTTTTGGCAATCGGAAAAATCTGAGGCCAGATGGGATGCGCCCTAGCCATTTCAAATTGATGTTTAAGCCCAGGGTGCATTGACTGATAAGTTAAAAGCCAGAGATTGGGCTGCGGGGATTTTCCTTTAGGATCAAGCCAGTTGTTTACTTCTTCCTGAGTCAAGATCGTGTCAAGCGTTTGGGTTCTTGTTGTGTGATTGTCTCTTAGAGCAATGTTTTCTAGTGGAATTCCTTTCTTTTCTGCCAAAGCAATCAATTGCTTTTCTTTGTTGTCAACGTACTTAGCTAAAACCGGCATAAAGGCAAGTTCTTCAATGACCACACCGCGAGCTAAATGCTGATCAAACCGAGCCGGCATATTGTTGGTTTTCCCGATGTAAGCGACCTGATTGGGGCGGATTTGCAGGTACACACCCGAGAGGATCATCGAATTATTAAAGAGGCTCACGACAGATGTAACACCTCTGACGTCAGCAATTCGTTCAAAACCCAATTGGAATGCGGCATTCATGCCGAAAGTGGAGATTTTAGCCATGTTACGTTTTTACAATTTGTTAAACTTTTTTGACCAAAAGATCATAGTCTGAATCAATTAGATCATTGATTTTCATAGGAAAAATCAATTGGACAAGGCATCTTTGCCCATGATTAAATACTTGCGTTTAAAGTAATAATTTTGGGTAATAAAGATGAATTTAAGAGACTTTTTCACTAAGCCTCCGGTCCTTGAAAATGAATACGCTAAAGCAGTTTTAGAACAAAAAATTTCTCTATCTGAAGTATTCCAGACGATTTGGTTGTTTGTCATACCGTTCATTGTTTATCTCCGTAATTTCATCAAGCTGTTGGAAAATACTCGATTTGAATTAAAGCCTCGGAAATTCAGAAGAATTCCTCCTGCTATGCGTTGGGGGCATATTCCGCGGAATTACTTTTGAACAGCTCGTTCAAAATCAGCCAAGTTGGTTTTACCTTTAGTGCCCGTTTCAGCAAGATCTTGTCGCATCCCTTCGGACTGAGAAGATATTTCATCAATGCGCTCCTTGTACTCTTGCGGGCTTCGGTAAAGTGCACCTCCCATGAACGCATTTCTGATGACGGTGTTGACACCGCTTTGCTTGTCTTCATACAAAAGTTTGGCGGAAAGAACAGATCCCCGCTCAGTAAGTAACTCTTTTTCCATTTGCTGTTGGTTTTGTTGGATTGATTCCCTTTCCCGGTTAACAACTTGTTTAACAACATCAGTAGAAGGCATGGCAGTTAAATCCATTCCTTCGGTATAAGTGTTTCTGGCATTTTCTAAGTCCAGACGGTTAGCTGAGACGGAATCGTCAAAACGCTCACTCGTCTCGGACTCAAAAGACTGACGGTGGGGTCTAGCCATCGTATCGATGTCGACGGTTGTAAGAGGTTGAGGTTGTCCCTCGTTCCATTCCGAAGCTCCCATTTCAGCATGAAGCTGTTGGGCAAAATAGCTTCTGGCGGCGGGACTATGGAAAAGCGCATTCTGAGCGGCTTCAGCAGATCCAAAAGTTTCAATGGCTTTTTGCATAGCAAAAGGTGAGTTATCCATCAGGGTTCTCATGTCTTGATTAGAAACGTAGCCCAATTCTTTAGAGGCACTTTGATTGGCGTTTTGCTCAAAACTTAAGCGATTGCCGTATTGATACGCACGGGTAAGCTGCGCTTCAAAGTTTTGAGCAGCGTTTCTGATTCCAGAATCAGTTGTACTTTCTGCAATTTGACGAGTGGCATTAAGCAGAGACTTATAGGCTTCCTGACGCTGTTTGGAATTGGCTGTTGTGTTCTGAGAGGAAGCCGTATCTATCAACTGTTGACTAGTGTTGATTTGTCCATTGAAACCTCCAGACAAGCCGTAATCAGCTCCTTCTGGTTTAGAAAAACTCGTTGCGGAGTTTTGGTATGAATCAAATGTAAATCCTGATTCTGGAGCAGAGGAAGAATTTTCAGAAAAATTATGAGGAAATTTTGCCGAATCAATGCTTATCCCATTTTGTCTGCTGACATGTTGACCAGATAAATTCAGCGAAGTTTGTACTAATGCATTTTGCGCATTATTGAGATTGCTTCCGAGGCTTTGATCTGTGCCGGTTGACATACTGGTTGATACCTGGTTGGTATGGCTATCCGTTGATTGAAGAGAAGACTGTTGATTTAAAGTGTTATTCAGTAAACGAGTAAACCCAGCCATTGACTTATCAGCCGTCTGAGTGGTGTAGGAACGAAGCGACTGGACAGAGTCTGAGTACCCGAAACTGTTACTCATACTGCTCGTTGCACTTTGGCTATTAGCTTCACCCATGGAGACCGCGGACGATACCCCCATTGAAACAGGCGTCATCGACATACCGGTCACGGTTCCGGTGCCGGATCTCGTCACACTGCCGTAGGCCGAGGTACTCTGCATCATTGAAGAGTCGGTATACCCCATTGAGCGGTCACTCTTATTGCCTCCGACATTATTAGTCGAGACATTGCCCCAGCTCGTGTTCCCTAAAGAGATATTGCCTGAGGTAAGACTTGCTCCTTGAGACTGAGCTGCACTTTGAGCGGGAGCCATGACGCTAGCGGCTAATTGTGCCGTAGCAAAGTCACTGCCCTTAGCAATCGCAAAAGCAATGACCGGGGCCAGAATGGTTAAAAATCCGGCAATAGCCTGAGAACTGGCTCCTGCTTCGCGGATCAAGTTTGCCGCATAGATAGTGTTAGCCCCGTACTCAGCAATGATTTGATTCATCGGGTGACTGTCAGTGTGAATAATCAAATAATTCATCACGGCTGAGATCGGAGCCCACAGCTGAATCCAAATCAAAAGCGTGAAATAGCTTCTGAGAATAGTGCCTGCCATGTGCCCCACAGCTAACACCATGATGAAAACCAGCGGGAAAGAGGCAAGGATGATAAATTCCAAAGAGTTTCTGACTTTAGGCAGAGCATCTTTGGCGATTTCAGCCATCGTTCGATAGTTGATTTCAGAAGAGAGATTGCCTTGAGCTTTGGCTAAAGCAGTCGCAGTAGCTAAAGGGTGACCGGCAAGTGCTGCAACATTTTGAATATCGCTTTGAAGCGTATTCATGAAAACTGAGTGCTTAATCGAGTTGGCTAAAGTCTGAGACACCCCCAGCAATAAACTCTCCGCCTGAGGCAGTACTCTCAAAATCAAAGTACTCGCATCCAATTGATCCGGTAAGAGCTTCATCGCGAGATGCTTTTGAATAGCGGAAAGCTCAGTTGCAGCCATATGGTTATTGATAAAGGCAATGGCTTCATCACACCCGAGCCAATTACCAGCTGTGTCCTGAGTCTTGCGGGCAGGATTCACCCACCCGGTTTGAGAAATCGTCTGCCAGAGGTTCCCGCTCGTTGACAATGCGTCAATCTTTTGCGGATAGTCGATCAATTCTGGCATGACGCAATTGCGGTTAAAGTCAGAAATCAAAAGACGGCCTTGGGGAGTAACAGGTCCTGCGGCTAAGACAGCATTAACGGCACGTTCGGGAAAGACCATCCCAAAGCGTGAGAATCTTTCGGCTTCAACCCCTGCAAAGGTATCTTCAAAGATTTGGGTTAGCCAATGCCCGACATGAGAGGTGGTACTCGCCATGAAAGCAAGCCCCAGTGGAACGTTGGAAACCACATAAACAGAACCAGAACGTTCATCGTTAATGACGACATCGGTTTTAGGGACAAGCGTGACACCGTAGAAAATCAATACGGCAAAAATGAAGCTTCCGGCTTCAAGGCCTCTATAGCGCAGGGCACAGATAGTGATGACACACAAGAAACCGAATAATACGAGAGTCTTCAGTAACCCCGTATAGTCTGCCGACCCGGTAATGGCGACAACGGCTTCAAAAAGAGCTCGGATCTGGGAGCCGTTCCAATAAGCAAAAAATTCAAAAGTCATGGATCAATCCTTATTCGCGTACAACCCAACGGGAGGCTAGATTTTGTGCAGCATTACCCAATAGGCTTCTTTCTATGTGTTCGATCTGTTCCATAAAGCTTCTGGCTCTGGACATCTGTTGGTAAATCTTGTCTGAACGGGAGGCCAGATCAAGACGGACATCGGCAATGCGGGAAGAAATCCGTTTGACATGCTCGGCATTGATTGTGTTGGCTTGAGCACCGCTCGCGCTCGTAATCACTTTTTCAATGTCAATCGTTAATTGGTCCAGTGCTCTGACAATGGCTTCATAAGCCGCGGCTTCTACATAAATACGAAGGATGTCTTCAGAGAAACCGGCATAGCGGCTAATCGTGACGGTATTGATTAATTTAATAAGGGGGATAGAAGAGACTGAACCCAAAAGGAGGATATCTTCTTCGCTCACTCTTGAAGGATCGCGGCTTAAAAGCGAGCGGCGATAGTTCGTTGCGGCCTCCCAAAGTCTGTGCGTCAGGTTAATGTCATCAAGAGCGATGCGTTCCGGATAGAGGCACTTTGTATCTTTCACCGGACAGGAAAGACGGGTGGCGTTGGTTAAAGAAACGCTTTCAGCTGATCCGAAAAGAAGACTCGCAATATCTTCACCCATGATGTACCGAGAACGGGCTACAGCTGAAGAATCATCACCTGCTTGCGTGTAGATTGTGGTTCCCACGAGCGTCATCATGAGTTCTTTGAGCTCCTTGGGGTACTTAGAGGTTAAAGTTCCGCCACCTAAGAGTGCCCAGGTGAGGTTAATTTCGCCTGCTTCAATCGTGTTGCCGCCTGAGTCTGTGCGTGTAGGCGTGTTTTTAAAGACGGTGGCGCCATCGGTTCTTGTCATGGCGTCTGCTTCATAAGCGTCAGACGCCGTACCGGAATCACGCAAATGATTGGTCGCTGAATAGCGCAACTTATGCATGTAGCCCTGGGCACCTGTCATATCCAGCAAAGTCTGAGCAGCTGTGCAGGAATCCTGAAAGCGGCCGGAATACTCTCTGATCAAATCACGGAAACTCGTCACTTGCTCGGATAAGTCAGGGGATAAGGTCTGAAGAGCAAGTTGGAAAGCGAGGCCCGGTAAAGAAGAGCCGATGGCTCTTAAGTAATTTAAGAACTCTTCCTTTGACGGGATGCTAAACGCCCCCATAAAGATATCGATCCCGCCACAGCCGGCAGAAAGTTTGGGCGGCGTAAATTGGAATGGCGTGAAGTCCGTGCGGGGAGAGCGGTAAACGAAACCGCCGCCTGTTGCAAGATTAAGGTGAGCGGATTCATAAATGCCGGCGGCCGTTACGTTGCCTTGGGCAACGCCTGAAGAGGAATCATAAAAACCTTCCAAAAAGCCTGCGTGGGCACTCGAAAGAGTTAACGAGAGAATGGCGACGGCAATAGCATGGCGTAATGTCATCGTAAATCCTTAGAGTCGAGGGAGAGTTTGTATAGTGAAATTCAAGGGTTGAGCGAGCCCCGAAGCTTGGACTAAGCGTTCTTTTAAGTCTTCAAGTGACAAGGCACCTGAAGCGATAAGTTCTGCACTTTGTCCATCACGGCTTACGAGAAAAACAGCCGGTGTCACAGTGGGGACGGAACCACTTAAGGTCATCAGGCGCTTCACGATCCCGTTATCCGGCTTGGCATTGGGCCATTCAGAAGTGACATCCCCTTTTATAGAAATCGGAAGAACCGAAAAACCTGATTCTTGAGATAACCGTTCAATGACAGGCGACATCATGCTGCAAAAAGAACATCCGGATTGAACCAAAACAACAAGACCAGCTTGAGATGCTAACTGTTTAATCGCAGCCTCTTTATTTTGTTTAGCCTCATCTTTCAAAGCGACTTGAGCAAAGTTGGCATTAGGATGTACTACTGTATGGTCAAAGGCGGGGTTAGCCCACAGTGTTTCCTGCCAGCGCTTTGCAAAGCGGTTCGACTTCTCAAGCATTAAGGTGTTGATTGCCAGATAAGCCTTGAGATTTGCCTCAGACGGATCCATCACTGCAACATTTAAGCGACGCTGAGCTTCTGTTTTTAATTCTTCAACGGTCTCAAATTCAGGCAACGGTTTTTCTTTTTCAGGAGAAAGCTTTTCCTGATAGAACAAAAAGCCTCTGTCTGGACTTACCCAGACGTCTTCGGTCCAGAAGTTTTTCTCCGAAGCATTGACTACGGAGCTCACTAGTAAAAGAGAGAGAAGGGTTTTCTTCATTTTTATTGTCTTTCTAACAATCAGTTCCAAAGCAGGTCCCTTCTTTACCCGGCATCGGGGCATAGGGTTTATTGCTTTGCTCAAGTTCTTCTTTACGAGCCTGGGCTCGGATTTCTGTTTTCTTGGGATCGGGTACCGTCACTTTTGACGTATCAATGAGTTTTCCAAGTTCATTGGGGTCAATTTTTCCGAGATCGACTCGGCTCATTTCGTATGCAGTTAATCCCTGGCAGACTTGGGAATCGCCAATATTCCAACCGAGACCCAACTGTTCGTGGGCGGCTTCTTGGACTAAAAGAGCAAGTTTGGAGTTGTAGCAGCAGTAGGATTCGGTCTTAATCATGCACTGACCAAGGTTATATTCCGTACAAACGCTTCCCACGTAGCGGCAGGTATCTGCTCCACGCTTAAGCTGCAATGTTTGCTCTTCAGGCGTACAGGACAGATAATCCGTGGCAACTTCAAGCGCAACCATGGCAAAGAAAGTCCAGGGGTCAAAAGAGAATTGAACCGAACCGCCTACGTAGCTCACAGTCAGACCGTAATAGGATAGGTTAGGGGAATAGGCCTGGCCTGCGGCTTCTCCATAAAGTTTGGTCATGACAGAAGCGACCGTGTCATTACTCATCAGGATGTCATTCACATAAGGTGAGCCCAGTGTGTGAATGGTTTCTTTGGCGATTTTTCCGGCAAAGATAAAGGAGACGGGGAGGCCCGAAGCATTGCTGTGAGAACCTTTTACTTTGCCCTTACAGCAGGAGACGCCTCCAAGCTTATTTCTGCAGGTGTTCATTTCTCCGGTGAAAAACCGAAGGTTTTTGTAGTCGCCGTAGACTGCGGCCTGGCGCACGACTTCAAGTTTGGCGATCGTATCAGCCAAATTCGTATTGGGAGCGTCATCTGTCGGAGTGCAAAGCCCATGCTGACAGATACTTTCTGTGCAGCGTTCTTCTTCAATGACGGTATCTTCGGTTTCCTGGCACTTGTAAGTGAAGGTCCAATAGGAGCAGTTGTTATCACTACCCGCCATGCACTTCTTGTCTATTAACCGGCATTTTGGGTTTGTAGAAAGGTCACTGCAGGTACTAATTCCATCACTGCTTTCGCACTGATATTGCACTTCATAGCGCCAGCAGTCTTTGTAGACCGGAACACCGTTAATGATTCGAGTTTCAGCACCTTCAATACAGGATTTGCCCGAAATTTCACAGGAAGATTTGGATTGCTTGGACAGGGTACCGGGGAAGGGGCAATTAGAGTCCTCTGTCATTCCGGTAATGACTTCTTCACTGCCGGTCCATTGAATGTTGTCGGGCAGTGGAGACACGGTGGTGCTGCAGGAATAAATGCTACTTGTCTCAGTTTCAGTTTCTTTAAGCGTGCAGCCTTTTTCAGTCAGAGCATCGCAGGTTTGCTTTTCACCGGTTTCGCACAACAATTGAGATTCTTCAATTAAACAAACGTCGGTAAAAATAGGGTGATAAGACAAGCAAGCAGAACTTGTGACAGGACAGCTCAAATTCTTGCAAGTGTTTTGAATCTCGTTCACGGCATCTAAAACCGGAACCTTTTCAACGAATTGAATATCCTGATGCGGGGTAAAGACGGCATCTTCCTTACAGTCAAAAGTCAGTGTTTCACTTTGACTCTTTTGAGGTGAAGGTTTACAGCCGGCAGTCTCCAGATAACCGCAGGAGGGGTTTTCAGGATTGATGAGGCAGGAGAACGTAAATTCCCGCTCCCAGCAGGGAAGTGTCACTTCAACCCCATCCACCACACGGGTTTCATCCGGTGCTGTGCAGATCATCTGCGTCTGATTGCATGAAGCATCGACTGCTGAAGGGCAATATTTATCCGTTTCAAATTTATCCGTAACCGTACTTTCAACAGGAAGTTCTGTTATGCCTTCGGAAATAGAAGACAAGGGGCTTTCACAGGCATAAGAATCCTGTTGAAGTTCGCATTCTCCGGGTTTGCTTGCCTTAAGGCACTCAGAGTTTCTCTGTGTACAGTCCGATTTGCTTTCCAGCGGAGTGCAGTGATTAACGGTTCCGTCACCGGAGCATTCCGTTACGGTTTCATACTGCCAACAGTCTCGATAGACGCGAGCCCCGTCAATAATTCGGGTCTCCGGTCCCTGCAGACAGGTTTCCTTTACCACGGTGCAGTTTTCAGCCCATGACATAGAACATACGGTGAGTAACAGAGGAAACACCAGGAAGCGAATTAACGGCATACGGTCTCCCAGTGCTCAATTTCACCGTGTTGAGGCTTATAGACCTGCATTTCGGTACTGACTGTTCGAGTGCCTTTACCGGTATCTTTGTTTGTAATGGTGATCGTGTAAAAGGTGCGTCCACCCCGTTCAAATTGCTCAATGCTGAAAATAAACGGAATGCGGTTTGTAGCCGTAAAAGATGACGGCGCTGAAGTAAAAGAGCCCATCGTACGCGTACCGATCTTCACCATCACTTTCATCGAGTCACTGCAGGCATAGCTCACTGTTGCATTCAGGTTGATGCCCGTGGCGTTGTAGCCCACCTCTTTAAAGACTTTGAGGCTTAAGTTAGTTTTTTGATCAGCCGTGCAGGGCGCAATGATCTCAACCCCCAATGTCCGGATACAGGTTTTCGTTGTGGGCGGGCTCTTTTCAATCGTGCATTGGTAAGGGTAAGTCTTTTTTACATCAACCGTAACGGGGACCGTGCACTTGGCATCGTTATATTCAGCCGGGGCTTTAACACAGGAGTATCGGTTTTCTGTGTGAGAAAGCACTTCTTTTTCAATGCGGCAGGTTTTGGCTTCTGATACGGCATTAGTGTGACAGCGGTAAAGTTCACGCGTGCCCATCTCCATGGTCCAGCCCTCTGAACAAGTACCGGTCACAATACCGCCTGTCGCTTCATCACAGACCTCGATTTCAGATAACCCGGGGATGACAGTAGAAACCGTCTCACAGTGAGTTTCAGAACTCACAATGTCGCCTGCGCTTCCGATTAAGTCATCGGCGTTACCGATCACTTCTTCATATTCGCCTAGGATTTTGTCCTTTTCTTCATCGGACAATTCAGGTTTATTGGCTCCGCCCTGGTACACCAACTGAACTGCTAAACACTCGGGGTCATCTTTAGAGAGACAGGCATTGGCTTTGTTAGACCCGGGCGTAAACAAATCACCCATGCCGGATTCGTTTCTTAAATCAGACAAGTCAGAGGTGTCGCCGATAAAGTCCTTATTAATGACGTCATTACGATTGTCGTTTGTCACAATCGAGCCGTAGTTGGGACGGGGAACGGACTGTGCAGCCAGCGCGGCATCGTTCACAGAAACGTTGGCGGCACAGGCATTACCAAATGCTAAAAGAAGAATTAACCCCTGAAGAGAACGCTTCATCACGGACGGTCTCCCAACTTATCTAAGGCACTTTTCACTAAGTGAGCGGCCTTGGTTAATTGAGAATCGCCTGGATGCTTCTTTAAAGCAGTCGTAATCTCTGAAGCCAAATAATCAAGCGCATAGCGAAGCGTCACGTCTCCTCGGGCAACAAATAAGGCTTGAGTGTTCTCACACGCAGTTTTACAGACAGGCATCACCATCACTTGAGGAACATCTTTGATGGTCTGCCGACTAAACAAGACCGGGTCAATCTTGACGTAAGCACCAAGGTCAGTCAGAAACTTGAAGTCTTCCATGTGTCGGGCGATAAGACCCTTACCGTAGCGCTCAAGGACAGTACGGGGTTTTTCATCAGGCTTATCGTTAATCTCGACTCCAACTCCGCGGAAACTTAAAGCTAGGCCCGCATCTCTTGCATCAATCGCCAATCTTTCTAAAGATGCACGGGGCATAGAAAGAGAAACGGCAATAGCAATCAGGAGTTCTTCTTCGTTAGGTTCAGGCAAGTCATTCACAGACTGCTGTGCCTCTGCAATCACCGTCTGCAATTCCAGGGGAGTAAGTGCATAACAAAGTGCAAAAGAAGACACTAACAGGGAAGAAATAATTCCCTTAACCAAAAGCTTTCTCATGATCCACCCCCTAGATTCATACCCTGACAGCAATCCCGTCTTCTCCAAA
>OJMM01000740.1_pt1 | contig 20695 bp, 15 predicted proteins | sample 1597231 | NCBI WGS metagenome assembly OJMM01 (sample SAMEA2452128, study PRJEB22498) | human gut metagenome | reverse complement strand
TGAGCAGGAATGGTCTGACAGTGTGGAGAGCAGTATCAGGTTAGAACTGATCGTAAAAGCCATTGCAGAAAAAGAAGATATCCAGATTGACGATACGGAGTTTGAAGATTATGTAAGCACGATCGTAAGCAGCGGCGGTTTCGGTGATGCTGATACGTTATATAGTAACTATGGTTATGGCGATTATGTTTACGGAAAGAATCAGATCCGTGTGATTTATCTTGCAGGATTAGTTTTAGATAAATTGGCAGAGACAGCAGAGGTTACGGAGAACGCAGTAGAAGAAACGACAGAGTCTGTGGAAAGTACAGAATCCGCAGACAGCACAGAAGAATAAGAAAATGATACCGAAACAGAGGTATGAGATCATAAAAGAGTCGACAGACGTTGATGAGAGAAAGGGAGAGTAGAAAAATGGAATTAGTAAATGTAAGAGATTTATTCCGCAGACAGGATGAGTATGTGGATCAGACCATCGCGATCGGTGGCTGGGTGAGAAACATCCGTAACTCCAAAAACTTTGGATTTATCGTGGTAAACGACGGAACTTTTTTTGAGCCGGTCCAGGTTGTTTATTCCGATGTTCTGGAAAATTTTGAAGAGGTAGAAAAATTAAATGTCGGAGCAGCGATTATCGTTACCGGTAAATTAGTTGCAACTCCGGGTACAAAACAGCCATTTGAGATTCAGGCTGAAAAAGTGGAAGTAGAAGGCCCTTCTACACCGGATTATCCATTGCAGAAGAAAAAACACAGCTTTGAGTACCTGAGAACCATCTCTCATTTAAGACCGAGAACTAATACTTTTGAGGCTGTATTCCGCGTGCGTTCCCTCTGCGCTTATGCAATCCATAAATTTTTTCAGGAGAGGGATTTCGTGTACGTGCATACACCACTGATCACCGGAAGCGATTGTGAGGGCGCCGGCGAGATGTTCCAGGTAACCACACTTGACATGAACGATCTTCCAATGACAGAGGATGGAAAAGTAGATTACAGCAAAGACTTCTTCAATAAACCGACTAATCTTACTGTAAGCGGACAGCTGAACGGTGAGACTTATGCTATGGCATTTAAGAACATCTATACCTTTGGACCTACTTTCCGTGCAGAAAACTCCAACACGACAAGACATGCGGCAGAGTTTTGGATGATCGAGCCGGAGATCGCATTTGCAGATTTAGAGGATGACATGATCTTAGCTGAGAGCATGTTAAAATATGTCATCAACTATGTGTTAGAGAATGCGCCGGAAGAGATGGCATTCTTCAACAGCTTTATCGATAAAGGGCTGTTAGAGAGATTACAGCATGTTGCAAACTCTGATTTCGCACGTGTGACTTATACAGAAGCAGTTGAGATTTTAGAGAAGAACAACGATAAATTTGATTACAAAGTATCCTGGGGCTGCGATCTTCAGACCGAGCATGAGCGTTATCTGACTGAGCAGGTATTCAAACGCCCGGTATTTGTAACTGATTATCCAAAGGAGATCAAAGCTTTCTACATGAAGCTGAATCCGGACGGAAAAACAGTTGCAGCAGTAGACTGTCTGGTTCCTGGCATCGGTGAGATCATCGGAGGAAGCCAGAGAGAGGATGATTACGAAAAATTACTTGCAAGGATCAATGAACTTGGACTGAAAGAGGAAGATTACGGTTTCTATCTTGACCTCCGTAAATACGGTTCTGCAAGACATGCAGGATTCGGACTGGGATTTGAGCGCTGCGTCATGTACCTGACAGGTATGTCCAATATCCGTGACGTTATCCCATTCCCAAGAACGGTAAATAACTGCGAATTATAAAATTGTATTTCATATCGTAGGTGATTGCGAAAACAATTGTGTTTTTTGTCATCTACGATATTTTTAGACAATTGCCTGCTACGATATTTAGATAACAAGGAGATGGATTGTATGAGATATGTTTTGGAAAATGACACATTGCGTGTGGAGATCGATTCTTTTGGGGCAGAACTTAAATCCGTAAAGAGAAAATCCGACGATAAAGAGTACATGTGGTATGCGGACAAAAAATACTGGGGAAGAACCTCCCCTGTGTTGTTTCCGTTTGTGGGGAACTGCAGAAATAAAGAGTACCGCTATGGCGGAAAAACGTATGCAATAGGGCAGCACGGCTTTGCAAGGGATATGGAACATACCATGGAATCCCAGACAGAGGATACCATCTGGTTTTCTTTACATTCCGACGAAGAAACCATGAAAAAATATCCATTCGCGTTTGTTTTGAAAATTGGATACAATTTGACAGGCAATGAATTAAAAGTCATGTGGAAAGTGGAAAATCCGGATACAAAGACCTTATATTTTTCCATCGGCGCACATCCGGCTTTCTTATGCCCATTTAACGGCGAAGAAAATAAGCTTGGATATGGTCTGCAATTTGCAGGACTAAAGGAAGTGCATCATCATGGAAATACACCGGATACCGGACTGGCAGTAATGAGTGAAGATATTGTAATCCCGCTGGAGGATGAGAAAGTGTACTTTACACCGGGATTTTTTGACCGCTGCACTTATATGGTGGAAGGAAAACAGACCGGGGAAGTTTCACTGGTCACACCGGATGGAAAGCCTTATGTGACTATGGATTTTGATGCACCTTTATTTGCGATCTGGTCACCGGAAGGAAAAGACGCACCGTTTGTCTGCATTGAACCATGGTATGGAAGATGTGATGCGGATGATTTTGAGGGCACATTAGAGGAGCGGGCATACGAGAATGCAGTGGAGCCGGAGCAGACATTTGAGGCTTCTTACAGCATCCGTTACCTGTAAAAAAGAAGAAAACTTTCATCTGCCACGGCAGGACATAAGCGCTCATTTAAAAAAATCCGCATAAGCAGCCGGATTGCTTCATATATATAGACAGAAGTGAAAGTCTGGCGGTGGCGGATTGGGAACAGGATTGAGATTAAGGGCGAGAGATGCAAAGGAAAACCCGGCAAAAGTGCTGGCAATGGTTCTTTTTATCATGTTTATCATAAGTGCGTTATTGTTATTGTTTCTGGCATTGCTTTTATACCGGCTGGAGCTCTCGGAGGCAGTTGTCAAAGTGGCAGTGATCGTTATTTATATCATAACGGGGCTGACTGGAGGCATTCTGATGGGAAAAAAGATCAGGGATAAAAAGTTCCTCTGGGGATTTGTGGCAGGAACGGTTTATTTTGGAATTTTGTTTGCCGTCTCACTGATCATAAAGGGGGGAGCAGGCATTGAACCGGTGAAAATGATCACAACCTGGGTGCTCTGTGCGTGTGCGGGAACTGCCGGCGGCATGATCAGTTAAAAAAATGCTTTTCTTATGAAAAACTATGTGTTATACTATAAAGCAGTGAAAAAGATTTTTAAAGGAGAAATAATCATGAAACACGTTAAAACATTAAATACTAGAAAATTACAGAACACAGTAAAAAAAGGTGGATGCGGCGAATGTCAGACATCCTGCCAGTCTGCTTGTAAGACATCCTGCACAGTAGGAAACCAGACTTGCGAGAACAAATAAGTTTTAACTCAAAAGTGAATAATGACACTCACAAACGACCGTTCGCGAAGCGTGCGGTCATTTGTACGTTATAGATATGTGTAATGATTGCACATATTATGAGGAAAAGATGATAGAAAGTGAGGAAATATTATAGTGGTTCATCAGTATAAGAACAACGGCTATGATATTGTTCTGGATGTAAACAGCGGTGCAATCCACGTAGTTGACGATGTGACATATGATGTCATTGAGATGTATGCTACACGTGAGAACGTAGCAGATACCTCTGCGGAAGAGATTGTAACTGCATTATCCGGCAAATATGGAAAAGAAGAAGTAGAAGAAGCGATTGACGAAGTTCAGACATTGATCAAAAATGAGGAACTTTTCACAAAGGACACCTATGAAAACTATATGATGGATTTCAAAAAGCGTCCGACCGTTGTAAAAGCCCTTTGTTTACATATCGCACATGACTGCAATCTTGCCTGTCGTTACTGCTTTGCAGAAGAGGGCGAGTATCATGGAAGAAGGGCATTGATGTCCTTTGAGACCGGTAAAAAAGCATTGGATTTCCTGATCGCAAATTCCGGTAACAGAAGAAACTTAGAGGTGGACTTCTTTGGTGGAGAACCTCTTATGAACTGGCAGGTTGTAAAAGACCTCGTAGCCTACGGAAGAGAGCAGGAGAAGATCCACAACAAGAACTTCCGTTTTACACTTACTACAAACGGCGTTTTATTAAATGATGAGATCATGGAATTTGCCAACAAAGAAATGGGCAATGTGGTTTTAAGCATTGACGGAAGAAAAGAAGTCCATGATCATATGAGACCATTCCGCAAGGGAGCAGGAAGCTATGACCTGATCGTGCCGAAGTTCCAGAAATTTGCAGAGAGCCGCAATCAGGACAAGTATTATGTGAGAGGTACTTTCACACACAATAACCTTGATTTCTCCAATGATGTGCTGCATCTGGCAGATCTTGGATTCAAACAGATCTCAGTAGAGCCTGTAGTGGCACAGCCAACCGAGGATTATGCGATCCGTGAGGAAGACCTTCCACAGCTTTATGAGGAATATGACAAGCTGGCTGCTGAGATGGTAAAGAGACATAAAAATGGAAATGATTTCAACTTCTTCCATTTTATGATAGATCTGGAGGGTGGACCGTGCGTGGCAAAACGTCTTTCCGGCTGTGGTTCAGGAACAGAGTATCTGGCAGTGACACCTTGGGGTGACCTTTATCCTTGTCATCAGTTTGTTGGAAATGAGGATTTCCTGCTTGGAAATGTGGACGAGGGTATCAAACGTCAGGATATCTGTGATGAATTTAAGTGCTGCAATGTTTATGCGAAAGAAAAATGCCGTAACTGTTTTGCAAAATTCTATTGCAGTGGCGGATGTGCAGCAAACTCCTACAATTTCCATGGAGATATCCACAATGCATACGACATCGGATGTGCACTTCAGAAAAAGCGTATTGAATGCGCGATCATGATTAAGGCTGCCGAGGCAGACGAAGAATAAAGGAAGGGTAAAACAATGAAAAAGAGTAAAGCAGCAGTCATATTGGCAGTGATCCTTGCAGCGTTTGTGGGACTTGCTTATTATGCATCAATTATTCTTTCATCCACCGGAATCGGCGAAGATATGTCAATTCCTCTGGGACTGGATCTCTCCGGTGGTGTTTCCATTACTTATCAGGTAGTGGACGAGAATCCAAGTGCTGAAGATATGAGTGATACCATTTATAAACTTCAGAAACGTGTAGACAGTTACAGTACAGAAGCTTCCGTATATCAGGTTGGAGACGACAGGATCACAGTTGAGATCCCAGGTGTACAGGACGCAAATGAGATTTTAGAGGATCTTGGTAATCCGGGTTCCCTGGAGTTCCAGATGCCGGATGGAACGGTATTTATGACCGGTGATATGGTCGCAGACGCACAGGCTGCAACCCAGACAGACACGTATGGCAACAAAGAGTATGTGGTTGCCTTAAAACTGACCGATGATGGTGCAAAGATTTTCGGAGAAGTAACTTCTGAAAACATTGGTAAAAACCTTCCTATCGTATACGATGGAGAGACCATCAGTTATCCACGTGTACAGACAGCTATCACAGGCGGTGAGGCACAGATCACAGGTATGGCAGACTTCGAAGAGGCTGAGACACTTGCAACGCAGATCCGTATCGGTTCTCTTTCTTTACAGCTTTCCGAGTTAGAGTCCTCTGTTGTAGGAGCACAGTTGGGAAGCCAGGCAATCTCTACCAGTTTAAAAGCCGGTGCGATCGGTCTTGCAATCGTTATGGTATTTATGATCATTATGTACGCAGTACCGGGTATTGCAGCATCCTTAGCACTTGCAATTTATACAACTTTAGTGATTGCAACCTTATATTTATTCGAGATCACACTGACACTTCCGGGTATCGCAGGTATTATCCTTGGTATCGGTATGGCGGTGGATGCAAACGTTATTGTATTTGCACGTGTCCGTGAGGAAATCGCAACCGGAAAATCGGTTCAGACATCTATGAAGATCGGTTTCCAGAAAGCGATGTCAGCTATCTTAGATGGTAACATTACAACTTTGATCGCATCTGTTGTGCTTATGGCGTTAGGTTCCGGTACCGTAAAAGGTTTTGCCTATACTTTAATGATCGGTATCATCCTTTCCCTTTTTACAGCAATGGTTGTGACCAGATACATTCTGTATTCTCTGTATGCATTGGGACTTAAGAGTGAAAAACTTTACGGTCGTGCAAAAGAGAGAAAGAGCATTGATTTCATTGGAAAAAAAGCAGTATTCTTTACAATTTCCGGTATCATTATCGCTGCCGGACTGATCAGTATGGGTGTACATTCCGCAACAGAGGGCAAGGCATTGAACTATGGTCTTGACTTTATGGGTGGAACTTCCACAACGGCTGATTTTGGCAAAGATATGACCATCGAGGATATCGAGAATGACATCGTTCCTTATGTGGAAGAAGTAACCGGGGATTCCGATGTGCAGGCAACAAAAGTAGAAGGAACAACACAGGTTACAATTAAGACACGTACCTTAAGTCTTGATGAGCGTCAGAAATTGGAAGATACACTGGCAGAAAATTGTGATGTGGATGCATCCACCATCACTTCCCAGAGTATCAGTTCTACCATCAGTGGTGAGATGCGTTCCGATGCATTGAAAGCGGTTATCGTGTCCTGTATCTTTATGTTACTTTACATCTGGTTCCGTTTCAAAGATATCAGATTTGCAGCAAGTGCGATCCTTGCATTGGTTCATGACGTTCTTGTTGTGATCACAGTATATGCACTTGTGCGTATTTCTGTAGGAAGTACCTTTATTGCATGTGTTCTTACCATCGTAGGTTACTCTATCAATGATACGATCGTTATTTTTGACCGTATCCGTGAGAATCTTGCATTAAAGACCGGAAAACAGACTGCAGAGGATTTGAGAGAAATCGCAAACAAGAGTTTAACTCAGACATTATCCAGAAGTATCAATACTTCTATTACAACTTTTATTATGGTCGTAATGCTTTACATTTTAGGTGTGGCAAGTATCCGTGATTTCTCACTTCCACTTATGGCAGGTCTTGTATGTGGTGCTTATTCTTCTATCTGCATCGCAACAGAGTTATGGTATGTCATGAAAGTACATTTAGGAAAAAATAAAGCAACAAAATAGTTGTGAAATAGGAAAACGGCTGCCTTCTGGCGGCCGTTTTTGCATTTCACATTTACAGAAAAAACGAAGGGAGACAGGAGAATGCAAAAAGGACTTTTGATCTATCTGATCGTTATGAATCTCATTGGACTTGCAGTGATGGCAATGGACAAAAGCAAGGCGCGGCATCATGTATGGCGGATACCGGAGAAAACACTTTTCCTTGTGAGTATTTTAGGCGGCAGTGTCGGAACGTGGGCCGGCATGTATCTGTTTCATCATAAGACAAAGCACTGGTATTTTGTGGTGGGAATGCCGGCGATCCTGATCTTGCAGATATGCATTGCGGTATTGATCTGGAAAACGCATGGGTTTGGGATGTGATAAAGGCATGGTTTGCGACAGCGTATACATTTTTTAAATAAATTTATAATTGAATATTTACAGAAAGTCCTTTATAATGAACTTTAAAATCTGGCGGAAGACAAGGAGGAGTTTATGTACACATTAGAAGATATTCAGGCAGTGGATATGGAAGTCGCACAGGCAATTACCGATGAACTTGACAGACAGAACAGTCATATTGAGCTGATCGCATCCGAAAACTGGGTAAGCCCGGCGGTTATGTCAGCAATGGGAAGTGTCCTGACGAATAAATATGCGGAAGGTTATCCGGGAAAGAGATATTACGGTGGCTGCGAGTGCGTGGACGTTGTGGAAGAACTGGCAAGAGAGCGCGCAAAAGAATTATTTGGGTGTGAGTATGTCAATGTGCAGCCACATTCCGGTGCGCAGGCAAATATGGCGGTACAGTTTGCAATTTTAAAACCGGGTGATACGATCATGGGAATGAACTTAGACCATGGTGGACATCTGACACATGGTTCTCCGGTCAATTTTTCAGGAAGTTATTTTCATGTAGTACCATATGGTGTCAATGACGAGGGATACATTGATTATGATAAAGTGGAAGAACTTGCAATGGAATGTAAACCAAAAATGATCATTGCAGGGGCATCCGCTTATGCGAGAACCATTGATTTCAAGAGATTCCGTGAGATTGCAGACGCATGTGGTGCAGTGCTCATGGTCGATATGGCGCATATTGCAGGACTTGTGGCAGCAGGACTTCATCCAAGCCCAATTCCATATGCACACGTTGTGACGACCACAACACACAAGACACTGCGCGGACCGAGAGGCGGAATGATTTTGAGCAGTCAGGAAGTTGCGGACAAGTATAACTTTAACAAAGCAATCTTCCCGGGTATTCAGGGCGGACCACTGATGCATGTGATCGCAGCCAAGGCAGTCTGCTTCAAAGAGGCATTGCAGCCGGAATTTAAGGTTTACCAGCAGAATATTATTGACAACGCACAGGCACTCTGCAAGGGACTGATGGATCGTGGAATCAGGATCGTATCCGGTGGAACAGACAATCACCTCATGCTTGTAGATCTGACCAATTATGATCTTACCGGAAAAGCAGTTGAGAAACTTCTGGATTCCGTCAACATTACCTGCAATAAGAATACCATTCCAAACGATCCGAAATCTCCATTTGTGACAAGTGGTGTACGTCTTGGAACTCCGGCGGTAACTTCCCGCGGATTAAACACGGATGATATGGATCAGATCGCAGAGGCAATCGCAGTGATGATCAAAGAGGGTGAGCCGGCAGCCGACAAGGCAAAGGCAATCGTGAAATCTTTGACAGAGAAATATCCATTGAAATAAAATAAATTTTTTTGTCGAATAAGAAGTGGTTATCTGCTTCATGAGTAAAAAAAGCCTCCCGATAAAAATGAGGGAATTGCAATGAAAGGCAATCCGGATCATTTTTGCCGGGAGGCTTTTGTGATTTAGGAATGCAGCGTTTTGCAAAAAAATCAGAGCTTAGCAGAAATGATCATCTTGCGAGCACATCAATGATCTGACCAACGTACATGGTGTGCATGTCACCGTCTTTGTACCATTTGTCAGCAATCTCGGAATCAAGGAAGGAATCATCCGTGATTCTGGTAGCAGACATTTTTTCACATACCAAGACGAGATTTCCCTCGTCAATGTATGGGATTCCATGGCGGTAGTCCACGGAAAGACCTGCATTTGCAATCTTATCTTCGTTTCGACCGGAATGGGAGCCACAGTAATTCAAGGCATCATGGTACTGGTCACTTACAAATGTAAGGGAGAAAAAGTCTCCGGCATCGATCAGTTCCTTGGTATATCTGGAATCACGGACAAAAACATAGACAACATTTTTGCCCCATAAAACACCAACACCGCCCCAGCTAATGGTCATTGTATTGGATTCCTGTTTATTTCCGGCTGTGAGCAGTGCCCATTCTTTGCCGATTTTCGTAAATGGATTCATGTCCAGCATATCAACTGGAATTGGCTGAAATGTATGCATAGGGATCACCTCTCATAATTTTTTTAGGTAGTTTTATTATATTACAGGAGAGTGGAAAAGTCACTTGAAAAAGAAAATAAAATCAGGTTATAGAAAATAAAACAGATAATAACTAATAGTTATACATAACATAAGGCTTCGGAATAATCTTGACATGAAAAAAAGAAAGTATCATAATGGTTGTCAAAGTTAATTTCCCAAAAGTGTAATGGGAAAAGGAGGCCAAATCCTCTGCTCCTGTAAGGACAGTCGCATTTGCTTCGCAAACAAGGAGGATATTATGGATATCAGATTTGAAAAAAGACCGGTATTAAAGGAGAAACCAGACCAGAAGAATCTTGGTTTTGGTAAGTATATGACAGATTACATGTTTGTCATGGATTGGACAAAAGAAGACGGATGGAAAGATGCAAGAATCGTTCCGGAAGGACCTATCACAATGGATCCGGCATGTGTGACACTTCACTATGCACAGGAAACATTTGAAGGTATGAAAGCATACCGTACAGCAGAAGGAAAAATCCAGCTGTTCCGTCCAGAGATGAACGCTAAGAGAATGATCAATTCCAACGCAAGACTTTGCATGCCGGAATTCCCGGTTGATATGTTTGTCGAAGCAGTGGAAGCACTTGTAAAAGTAGAAGCTGACTGGGTTCCATCTGAACCAAACACTTCCCTTTATATCAGACCATTTATGTTTGCAACAGAAGCAGCACTCGGCGTACATATGGCAAACGCATACAAGTTTATGATTATCTGCTGTCCGGTAGGTGCTTACTATGCAGCAGGTCTTAATCCGGTTAAGATTCTGGTTGAGGATGAACTTGTCCGTGCTGTAAAAGGTGGTACAGGCTTTACAAAATGTGGTGGTAACTACGCAGGTTCTATTCTGGGACAGGTGAAAGCAGAAAAACTTGGTTATGCACAGGTTCTCTGGTTAGATGGTGAGCATCGTAAATATGTAGAGGAAGTTGGAACCATGAACATCATGTTCAAAATTGCCGGTGAAATCTACACAGCACCAATCGAAGGAACCGTTCTTCCGGGTGTTACAAGAGATTCCATGATCCATCTGCTTCGTGACTGGGGTTACAAAGTAAATGAGACAAGACTTTCCGTAGACGATCTGATGAAAGCCGGACATGACGGCACATTGGAAGAAGTATTCGGTACAGGTACAGCAGCCGTTATCTCACCGGTCGGAGAGCTCCGTTACAAAGATGATGTTGTGACAGTCAACAACTTTGAGATTGGAGAACTGACACAGAAATTATATGATACCTTAACCGGCATCCAGTGGGGAAGAATCCCGGATAAATATGGCTGGACAGTAGAAGTAAAATAACTTCTGGACATTTTTCACATATCATAGTATAGTAATCATGTTATAGATGCCTTCATAGATGTAGTAGCATTTATGAAGGCATTTACAATATATATAGCACATTGATAATCGAATAAGGTTTATATTTTCAGATATGCAATCCTGTCTGTGACTGATTGCAGACATTTAGGTTTCTCTTCTAGCGCCATGTACCTGTGAGGACGACCATACACAGGTTAACGAGGAAAAGGGTTATCGAAAATTCGGCGGACGCCCTTTCGTACTTCCCAGTGCGAGATATGCCGGCAAATATGCAGGTGACTGCAAAACAAATACGGTATAATGGGACAATTGAATTCGAATATGATTTAAATTTTAAATAGAAAAGAAGAGGAAATTTAATATGTGTGGAATTATAGGTTATACAGGCAGTGAAAACGTAAAAGATGTTTTATTAGATGCGTTGGAATTATTAGAGTATCGTGGATATGACAGTGCGGGTATTGCAGTGAAAGACGAAACTTCCCATGTGACAAATGTTTATAAATGTGCCGGAAGAGTAAGTGATTTAAGAGCAATTTGTGATTCGAAGAAGATTTTGTCTACCTGCGGTATCGGACATACAAGATGGGCAACTCACGGTGGAGTTACGGATCAGAATGCACATCCGCATCAGCAGGGAAAAGTGACTCTGGTTCATAACGGGATCATCGAAAACTATCGTGAGCTGATCGCTGATTACGATTTGCAGGAAATCCTTCATTCTGAAACAGATAGTGAAGTTGCGGCTGCATTATTAAATCATTATTACAAGGGAGATCCAAAGGAAGCGATCAAAAAAACAGTGAGCAAATTAAAGGGTACCTTTGCGCTTGTGATCCTGTTTGAAGATCAGCCGGATGTGATCTACTCGATCCGGAATGTCAGCCCGATCGTTGCAACCATATGCAAAGAGGGAGCAATGCTTGCATCAGATCTGACTGCACTCTGCCGTTTTACAAATGAATACTTTGTTGTACCGGAATATCACATTTTAGAGTTGCACAAAGATCATGTGGTACTTACGGATTTAAATGACAATGTGGTAGAACCAGAATTTTTGTCCGTTGACTGGGAGTTGAACAGCGCGGGAAAGAATGGTTATCCATTTTATATGGAAAAAGAGATTATGGAGCAGCCGGAAGCAATCAAGAATACGATCAAAGACCGTATCGTGAACGGTCTGCCTGATTTTACTTCGGATGGTGTGCCGGATTCTCTTTTTACAGACTGTGACAGAATTTGTGTGGTAGCATGCGGAACAGCCATGCATGCGGGACTTGTGGCACAGGCTCTGGTAAAATCTATCGTTCATGTGCAGATGGACGTAGAACTTGCATCAGAGTTTATGTATTCCGATCCGGTCATTGATGAGAAAACATTGGTGATCGCAGTATCACAGTCCGGTGAGACAATTGATACCTTGGAAGCATTAAAATATGCGAAGAGACAGGGCGCAAAATGTTTATCCGTTATCAACGTAAAAGGTTCTTCCATTGCAAGAGAAAGTGATTATGTGTTATACACCGCAGCAGGACCTGAAATTGCAGTGGCAAGTACAAAAGCTTACACAACACAGCTTTCCGTATTTTATCTTGTGGTTGCAAAAATGGCATTATTGCGAGGTGTCTACACAGAGGAGCAGACAAAGAGCTTTATCGCAGAATTAGAGCGTGTTCCGGAAGTGATGCAGAAAGTATTGGAGAAAAGACGTGACATCCATGTGATCGCAAAGAAGATTCTGGAAGCAAAGGATCTGTTTATGATCGGACGTGGACTGGATTACTCTATTTTACTGGAAGGATCATTGAAACTGAAAGAGGTTTCTTATATTCACTCTGAGGCTTATGCCTCCGGCGAATTAAAACACGGACCAATTGCACTGATCACGACTAACACACCGGTTGTTGCAACGGTAACACAGGAAAAACTCATGTCAAAAGAGCTTTCCAATATTAAGGAAGTAAAATCCAGAGGTGCAGATATTGTATTATTTATCAAAGAGGCACTTTCCGGTGATCTTGATACCGAATATCAGGTGATCAAGCTTCCGGATATGCAGGATGAATTTATGGTTTTACCTGCATCGGTTGCATTACAGCTTTTAGCATATTACGTGTCATCCGATAAGGGATTTGATGTTGATAAGCCAAGAAATCTGGCGAAGGTAGTTACGGTAGAGTAAGAATTAAGTTTTGGGGGATTTGGATAAAGAACGGAAATAAAAATTGAGAAGTTGGGAAATCGAATGTTTTGCACAGGAAGCAGAACAGGATCGCATGTCTGAGCATATAATATAAGGAAATATAGGAAGAGGTTGTTCATGCCAGATATCAAATATGCCCAGACAGAGGCTGTAGATAAAGGAAGCCTCAAGGTAGAAGTACTTGCGAACCGGACCAGACGACCGATCGAGGGAGCGAAAATCACGATTTCCTATTCGGGCAAGCCGGATTCCACGGTGGAGGAGGTAAGCGCAGATGATTCAGGAATGTCGGAGAAACTTACGCTTGATGCGCCTCCGCTTGAATACTCGATGGAACCCTCCGAAAATCAGCCATTTGCCCAATATACGGTCAAAGTTACCGCACCGGGATATCGTCCCGTCAGTATTTCGGGTGTTCAGGTTTTTTCAGAGCAGCTCGCATTGCAACAGGTGCGAATGGCGGAAGAAAATGAGGAAGAAAATCAAATAGATTCCATTGTGATTCCGGTCAATACGTTGTTTGGCAATTTCCCGGCAAAAATAGCAGAGTCCGAGATCAAGCCTGTCTCCGACTCAGGGGAGATCGTGCTGAGTAAAGTGGTGATCCCGGAATTTGTCGTTGTTCATGACGGACCGCCATCGGATCCCAATGCGGCAAATTATTATGTCCGTTACCGGGATTACATCAAAAATGTGGCATCCAGCGAGATATACAGCACGTGGCCGGACAGCACGCTGCGTGCCAATATCCTTGCGATCATGTCCTTTACGTTAAACAGGGTTTACACGGAATGGTACCGGAACAAAGGCTATAACTTCACCATCACAACATCCACTGCTTATGACCAGAAATTTGTATATGGAAGAAATATTTTCCAGAGTATCTCGGATGTGGTAGAGGAAATGTTCCAGAATTATCTTTCCAGACCGAATGTGAGACAGCCAATCCTGACGCAGTATTGTGACGGACAGCGCGTGACGTGCAGCAACTGGCTGAGCCAGTGGGGAAGCAAATATCTTGGGGATCAGAACTACGAAACGATAGAAATTCTCCGTTATTATTATGGTGATAATATGTTTATCAATACAGCGGAGGAGATTTCCGGTATCCCTGCATCCTGGCCGCGGTATAATCTGGAAGTGGGCGCTGCCGGAGATAAGGTCCGGCAGATCCAGGAACAGTTAGCGAGAATCTCGCAGGCTTATCCGGCAATCCCGACGATCACACCGGATGGGATTTACGGAGAGGCAACGAAGGCAGCAGTAGAAAAATTCCAGTCTATTTTTGGCTTGCCTGTGACGGGAGTGGTAGATTACCGCACCTGGTATAAAATATCGGAGATCTATGTTGCGGTGACAAGGATTGCAGAACTGGTATAAAATGTGGAGTAAATGTGCCGGGGGATTGGTATTTTTCAGTTCCCCGGCACAAAAACGTTTCAGGAACAGATCGCAGACTAGGATTTGAGTAGAAAATGTGTTAAACTAAAAGTTAGTTTAGATTGCAGTAAAGCAGGGATAAAAAGTATGAACAACTATAAAATCACAATCCAGTATGATGGGACAAGATACAAGGGCTGGCAGGGGCAGAACAGCACCGGGCTGACCATTCAGGGAAAAATAGAAGCAGTGCTGGGACAGATGGCAGGACACGCGGTGGAAGTCATCGGTTCGGGGAGAACGGATGCGGGCGTGCATGCCAAAGGCCAGGTGGCAAATTTTCATATTGAGGAGCATTTTACGGAGGGAAAGATCCTGTCCTATCTGAATCATTATCTGCCGGATGACATTGCCGTTATTGCGGTTGAGCAGGTGGACGAGCGTTTTCACAGCCGTTACGCCGCAAAGAAAAAGACCTACCGCTATCACATCCATATGGGAGAGATCTCGGATGTTTTCGAGCGGAAATATGAGTACCAGTATGAGAAAACACTCGATGTGGAACGCATGAAAGAAGCTGCTTCCTATCTGATCGGAACACATGATTTTACTTCATTTTGCGGAAATAAGAAAATGAAAAAAACGGCAGTCCGCACAATTTATGAGATCAATTTTACGAAGAAAGGGAATGATCTCTGGATCGATTACCGGGGGAATGGATTTTTGCAAAATATGGTGCGGATCCTGACGGGTACGCTGATCGAGGTCGGGGATGGCAGGAGAGCGCCGGAGGAGCTGCCGCAGATCTTAGAGAGCAAAAACCGGGAGAACGCAGGCTATACAGCACCGGCATGTGGACTGATGCTGATGGAAGTGCATTATTAAAAGATAAATTCATAAGAAAAAACAGGCAGCAGGTGTTACATGGAAAAATGGTTTGTAATCAACAAAGGGGCTGATTTTGAAAAGCTTGGAAAAGAGTTCGGGATCAGCCCTGTCACAGCGCGTCTTATCCGAAACCGTGAGGTGATCGGGGAGGCGGCATTTGAAAGATATCTCTATGGAAGTTTAAAGGATTTATACGATCCACATTTATTGAAAGATGCAGATCGTTTGACAGATATTTTAAAAGTTAAAATAGAAGAGCAAAAGCCGATCCGTATTATCGGCGACTATGATATAGATGGAGTTATGTCAACCTATATTTTATACCGGGGAATTAAACACTGTGGTGGAAATGTTTCCACGCAGATTCCGGACCGTATGAAGGATGGCTATGGAATCAATGAGAATCTGATCGATCAGGCAAAAAGAGACGGAATGGATACCATTCTTACGTGCGATAACGGAATTGCTGCAATCTCAGAGATTGCGCATGCCAAAGAACTTGGGATGACCGTGTTAGTGACCGATCACCACGAGATTCCCTATACAGAGGAGAACGGGGAAAAGCAGTTCCTTCGCAGCAACGCAGATGCAATCGTGAATCCAAAGCAGCAGGAATGTGCGTATCCTTTTAAAGAGTTATGTGGAGCAGCAGTCGCATGGAAAGTGCTGCAGGTATTGTATGAAAAAATGGGTTTTGCCCTGGAAGAAACCTATGAATTTCTGGAAAATGTCGCATTTGCAACCGTTGGCGATGTCATGGATCTGACAGACGAAAACCGCATTTTGGTGAAAGAGGGATTAAACCGCATTCACCGCACAAAAAATCCGGGGATGCGCGCCCTGATCTTTCAGAATCATTTAGAACCGGAGCAGATCAATGCATATCATTTTGGTTTTGTGTTAGGACCGTGTATCAATGCGAGTGGCAGACTTGATACAGCAAAACTGTCTCTGTCTCTTTTTTTACAGGGAGAGGAAGAGGCAGCAAAAACGGCAAGGGAGCTTGTGGAGTTAAACCAGCAGCGCAAAGATATGACAGCAGATGGCGTCGAGGAGGCAAAACGTGTGGTGGAGGAACATTACATGTCGGATAAAGTGCTTGTCATTTATCTGCCACAGGTGCACGAAAGTCTTGCAGGAATCATTGCAGGGCGTATCCGGGAGGCTTATCATAAGCCGGTATTTGTGCTGACGAAGGCGGAGGAGGGCGTGAAGGGCTCCGGGCGTTCCATTGAGGAGTACTCCATGTATGAGGAACTATGTAAGTGCAGGGAACTTCTGGAAAAATTCGGCGGACATCCGATGGCGGCAGGATTATCTCTTCCGGAAGAAAACGTGGATAAGTTCCGTGAAAAAATCAATGCCTGTGCAAATCTCACGGAGGATGACCTGATTCCGAAGATCAAAATTGATATTCCGATGCCAGCAGCGTATGCGGATGCCGGTCTTATCCGGGAATTTGCAGTGTTAGAGCCTTTTGGAAAAGCCAATATCAAACCACAGTTTGCCGACAAAAACCTGAGTATCACAAAGGCTTTTGTGGTCGGAAAAAATCAGAATGTGTTGCGGCTGAACCTGGTGACAGCCGCGGGAGAGGCGGTATCGGCAGTCTATTTTGGTGATATTGAGGCGTTCAAAGCATATTATGCGGAAAAGTATGGAAGTGCGGAAGTGGAAAAAGCTTTTCGCGGTCAGATAAACAAATTGAGGATAATGATTGTGTACTATCCGGAGATTAACGAGTATAATGGAGTGGAAAGCGTACAGGTTATCATTCGAAATTATCAGTAAAAGCTGGAGGATGGCATATGTTTGGTGGAAAAAAAGCAAAAGAACTGGAAGAGGAACTTCTGGCATTACAGGAAAAACAGAACCGTCTGCAGGAGCAGATTTCTAATATTGCAAAAGCAAAAGACAGCGCAGAAGAGACATTGGTACAGATGACGATCTCAAAAACGGAACTGGATGAGACAATCACGGCGGTTTCAGAGGAATTGGAACTGTTAAAGGAGTGTTCAGAGGCGAATTCAGGACAGACCGTACTGTTGAAACAGCAGCTTGCAAAAAAGAATGAACAGAATATCAGATTGCAGCAGGAAAAAGAAGCACTCTGCCAGCAAATGGAGGGTGAGCACGAGAAAATTGCAAAAGTTGTAGAGAAGAACAAGTACGTCACCACACCCATGAAGGAGATAGAATCGTTCTATGAGGCATATTGTCAGGAGAGAGAGTCTGTTGAAGAGGCGTTACAGAAACTGGCAGATATTTCACAGAATATGGGAGTTCTGGCACTCGGCGCAGCAATCGAGGCAGGACGCATGGGAGAAGACGGAAGAAAATTTGTGACAGCGGCAGAGGAAGTGCGTGTGAACGCAGAGCAGTATACTTCGGCGGTTGCGGATGTGCTTGCGAGGATCAGTGGTTTTGAGGAAACTGCCACAGAGGCGGAAAAACAGATTCATGCGTTAAATGATCTCTTAAAAGAAAATAACGGTTCTCTGGTGAAACTTCTGGAAGACAGGGACACAGAGGCAGTGGAAACGGATCATGAAAATGTGGAAGAAGAAACAAATATTGAAGAAATATTAGAAAGTCTCTGTCAGGGTGAAAATGAATTTTTCGAAGTGCAGAGCAGAGTGTTATCCAAAGCGGAAACACTGCGCCAGGAGTGGAAAGAGCACAAAGAATGTGCGGATGAATTAGAACGCAATGTGGAGGAAGTCCATCGTTTCGTCCAGACAGAATAAAGAAGCCACAGGTTTTAAAATATATCTAATTTATAATCATGGAAAAGAGAGGGGAAAAGTATGGCAAAAGAGGAGAAGTTTACATTTTTATCAGCGGATGGCAAAACAACCATCCATGCAGTCAAATGGATTCCGGAAGATGGAAAGTATGAGGCAATTTTACAGATCACACATGGCATGATAGAGTTTGTAGAGCGCTACAGACTATTTGCTGAATTTCTGACAGAGAATGGCTTTATGGTGGTGGGACATGACCATTTAGGACATGGGGATTCCGTAGCATCCAAAGATGACTGGGGATATTTTGCGGAAAATCCGAGTGACACGGTGATCGCAGACATGCATGCACTGCGCACGATGATCCAGAAAGAAAATCCGGGTGTTCCTTATTTTATGATGGGACACAGTATGGGATCTTATATGCTCCGGAAATACCTCACCATTCACAATGATGATTTGAGAGGGGCAATCATTATGGGAACCGGTTGTGTGCCGGACAATACGACCAAACTTGGAATCAACGTGTGCAAATTCCTTGCAAAAATTTTTGGCTGGCATCACAGAAGCAGACTGGTAGAATCGCTGTCGTTTGGCGGACCATATAAGAAATATGATCTTTCCGGAAAAACACCTTCCAACAGCTGGCTTACAAAAGATGAGGATATTGTAAAATTCTATTATAACGAACCGCGGTGTACGTTCAAGTTTACATTAAACGGCTATCTGGGGCTGATGGAAGCGGTTCTCTACGATAATCAGTTGGAAAATGTGAAGAAAGTGCCAAACAAGCTTCCAATTTTTATTGTATCCGGTCAGGATGATCCGGTGGGAGATAATGGTGTCGGCGTGAAAAAAGTGTATGATCTATTCAAAGAGGCAGGTTCTCTGGACATTACATATAAGCTTTACGAAAATGACAGACATGAAATTTTAAATGAGACAGACCGCGATAAAGTGTATGCAGATCTTCTTGCATGGATGAGAGTGCGGATCGATACGTAAAAAAAAGAGAGGAAAAAAAAGTGAAAAGAAAGAGAATGACAAAGAGAATTGCAGCAATTATTTTAGCTGCAGTGATGATGATACCAACACATGTGACATCATTTGCAGCAGATGCTTCTGCGCAGAACTCCACCGAGCAGGAAGAGAGCAATGCAACATCCGGTGATTCCCAGACAACACAGTCGGAGAATCAGGCGGCAACGCAGAATGACAGCAGCACAACAGGTACAGATACCAATGCTGGTTCAACCGGAACTACAACTACACAAAACAGCTCTGCTTCAGATACGAAGAACAGCACAACAAATAATTCTGCTTCGGATGCACAGAGCAGCACAACAAATACTTCTGCTTCAGATGCACAGAACAGCACAACAAATAATTCTGCTTCAGATGCACAGAGCAGTACAACAACAAATTCCGACAGCACAAATACTTCCACCAGTGGCACAACCGATAATGTCACAGGCGGGGTAACGGTAGAGGATGATAAAAAATCCACAGAAAATGTGACTGGAGATGTCATTGTGGATGAGAATAACGATAAAGTTGAGATTAAGAAAGATGATAAACCTTATCTGGCACTCGGCGCAGATCTGTCTGATGACCAGAAAAATATCGTATTATCCCTTATGGGAATCGATCCTGCCAATCTTGCAAATTATAACGTCACTTACGTTACAAATGCACAGGAGCACCAGTACCTCGATTCCTATGTGGATTCTTCCAAAATCGGAAGCAAGTCCTGGTCTTCTGTCGTGATCGTAAAGCGTAAAAAAGGAAATGGATTAAACATTTCTACGAACAATATCACATACTGTACCGTTGGTATGTACAAAAATGCGCTGACAACTGCTGGAATTACAGATGCAGATATCATCGTTGCAGGCCCAAAGCCAATCTCCGGAACCGCTGCACTGGTTGGAATCTTTGAGGCATATGAGGCAATGACCGGGGAAGCAGTACAGGATAACGTTGTAGATGCAGCGTTAAATGAACTTGTTGTCACCGGAGAACTGGAAGCTTCCATTCAGGGTCTGACCGATCAGGAAGTGGAGGAGTTTATTGCTTACATCAAGTCCCTGATCGCAGAAAAAGGACTGACTGACGAGAAGAGTATCAACGAAGCAATTGATGAAGCCTGTGATAAATATGGCGTCACTTTATCTGATGATGAGAGACAGAAAATCGTTGATCTTCTTTTGAAAATTACTTCTCTTGGAATTGATTTAAGTGGACTGGTGGATTACGCAGCCTCTCTCTACAATTCCTTTAAAAATGGAGGAAGCTCTTCCGGAATCATTGCATCTATTGGTAACTTCTTTGGAAATATCTTTAGTGCGATTGGGGAGTTCTTCAAAAATCTGTTTAAATAATCGGAGTTTAACTTACGCAGAGCTGCAGATTTTGTGGTGCTCTTATAGGTTGTGGAGGGCAGATATAAGAGTCCTCTCGCAAGTCGTGATTTTATAGGTTTATGAAAAGAAAAACGGTACAGACG
>OJMM01000713.1_pt1 | contig 21184 bp, 8 predicted proteins | sample 1597231 | NCBI WGS metagenome assembly OJMM01 (sample SAMEA2452128, study PRJEB22498) | human gut metagenome | reverse complement strand
ACAGCCAATGCTAGTCGTTGCTTCGGTGTATACTTCTGTGAAGAGCGTTGCGACTTCCACGGAGCTCTTTCCAGCAGACATCTTCCGTTGATACGCCTCACCATCTTCCTGTCTACACGAAAGTTCACGCTCCCCACCACAATGCTTCGTGCGTTACGATGGGTTTCACCCTCTCCGGTCTTTTCGCGTTCTTTATCTTTGCATAACGCCAACGAAGGAGAGAATGTTCCGATACCATCCAGCTTCACAGACTTGCCTTCTGCCATCTGATGTGCCATTTCAATACCGATCTGTGTAATTACGCCTTCCACATCTCCGACATTAAAACCACTGCTGGATGCTATCTGACGTATTAAATCCTCGGTAGATACCTGATCTATCATTGCAAACCGAGGATAAAGTACCTGTTCGCCCGTTCCATGAATATCGGGCATTTCTTCCATTACGTACATTGCCATAATACTAAAGTTTATTTGAAATATTGATTATTAATAGAAAACTTACTCGCTATAGGTAGAAAACTTGTTCTCCCCTACAGGAAAAGTTGTTTTTCCTATAGGACAAACTAAAACCGCAAGTTCTGGTTTTATAACTGAAACTTCTGATTACATAATCAAAAGTTTCGGTTTTATAATCAGAACTTGCGGTTATAGTTTTCTTACCAACAAAGATACGTTTTCCTGCCGGGATAAGCAAGTTTAATCCCTATGAAAAAGAAGTTTGATTACAATTCAGTTACTTATTACCGCTTCTTTACTTTATATCCTTTCAGGGTAAAACCAACTTCAAACAGGTTCAAAAGGGCTATCCGGATGTTATCTTCTATATAGGTCTCCATATTATCATATTTTGCAAAGTTGACGGGAAGGAGTCTGTTATTCCTCCTAAAGCTTTCATCCGGTATTTTACCCGTAAAACGTCCTTTCTTCTTCACTCCCCAACGAATGGTTTTACTACAAGGAAGAGGTATACCTATCGTCAGCACTTTTTCTTTAGTTACCGTATCGGTGATTCCATGTTTCCAGATACTGATATGGTTGGCTCCCAAATAAGTGCCGATATAAAGGACAACGGTCAGCGTCCAATCGTCCAAAGCCTCATCGGTTTGAATACCATTCACCAAATCAGAGAAATAGCCTTCAACCATTTCTCTGTCAAAACAGTTTAGTTCAGGCCATTCACATTTCTCAAACAGTTGATGCACATTGACAGGAACCAGTAAGGTGGTTATTTCTAACTGATATTTCATTCATTTCGTTTTTATATCATTGCATCTAAAATCGTCTCAAGTATCTTATCGACTATAAATATACAATTTTACCAGATCAAATACTAAAGAATAGAGCTTTTTTAAACCTATTTCTGAAAAAGAAAGGACTGTTTGATACACCCCCTCCTATGTAAACAGGGTTTATCAGACAGTCCTTTCCGTGCGGAGTATGATTCGTCCGTTATTCAGTGGACGATCCTTGCTTTTCGTCCTTACGGCATTTCAGTTTCTATCTGGAATTTACGGCTTACTTTCATCAAATTGATGGTATAAGTGACTACGTTCTGTGCTTCCTGAACCATCGTGAGATACACCATGCTCACCCGGATGCTTCCTGATTGGCTTTGGATGCGTTGCAGTTCCTTACGTTTCAATAGTGAAAGCTGTCCGTTGAGGTCGTTGGCACGACGGATTTCTTCTTCGAAGTCGTTGTACTCGTTGTTTTCCATTTTCTTACGACACTGCTGAATCAGATAGGTGATATCTTCGGATACATCGCTGAATTCACCTTTCTGGATGGCGTCCAATGGGTTGAAGTTGTTGTCGATATGTTCGAGGCAAGGTTCGCAGAGGCGGGAAATACTGTAGACCAATTCGCTGGCGAAGTCGTTGCCTTGATAGTAATAAAGTCCTTTTTCGAGTACGGTGTTATTGTCGAGACGACACATGGCGACGGTGCCCGAACGTTTCATCTGTTTGATGAGCTGTTTCTCAAATTTAGTGGACCCCATGGCACGACGCAATCCTCGCAGATTTTCATGAAGGAATGAAGTGACAGTCAGTTCGAAATTTGTTTCTGCATATTCCAATACTTTGGAAAGTTCTTCGCGGGTGTGCTTACGCATCAGTTGCAGGGCTTCTGTGCTGTCTGTGGTTTGCATCAGTTGCTTCAGCGTTTCGTTACCTTGTTCTTTCGCTTTGCGTTTCTTGTACATCACCTGGCTACGGATCAAGATGAATACAGCTATACCGATGAGGGCGATGATAGAGATGTTACCTCCATAATGGAGTACGAGAGCTACGAAGAAACAGATGGTGAACGCTGCTCCGGCAGTGATGAACCAACCGCCGATAACGCTGAGCACACCCGTAATGCGGAATACCGCCGAATCACGTCCCCAGGCACGGTCGGCAAGCGATGTACCCATGGCTACCATAAAGGTGACGTAAGTGGTGGAAAGGGGAAGTTTCAAGGAAGTTCCCAAGGCGATGAGCAGACCAGCCAATACGAGATTGACGGAGGCGCGAACCAAGTCAAAAGCGGCGCCGTCGGCTATGATGGCTTCATCCTTCTGGAAGCGTGTGTTCATCCACCGCTTGCTGCTTTCGGGCATCGTTTTGGATATTCCGTTAGCCAGAGTCATGCTGAAGCGTACCAGCGTACGGGCTATCGGGGTACTTCCGAAGTTCTCTTCACCGTCATCCTGGCGGGCAAGGTCCACGGAAGTCTTGATAACGTTGTGGGCTTTCTTGGATGTGCAGAGTGCATAAACCATAATGGCGCCTGCGCCGATAAGGAAATACCACGGGGTTTTGGCTGCACCGAGGAGTGAGGACATCAGGAATCCGTCGGGGCCGGCGGCCGTACCATTGGCTGTATAGTCAATAAATGAGGAATATCCTGCGAGGGGGACACCGATAAAGTTCACCAAGTCATTGCCGGCAAAGGCAAGAGCGAGGGCGAAAGTACCCATCAGAACCACTACTTTGAAGACATTTATCTTGCACCAATGCAGTATCTGCATCAGTATGGTGAAGAATACAAAGAAACCGGTTATCAGCAATGCGGTATTGTCGTGTATCCATTGCTTGTTTTCAGGGGTCATGAATGAGCTGTCTTTCAGCCCCTTTATCAGCATGAAGTAGATGATGCTGGTGGCAGCTATACCACCGAACAGCGCGATGCTGTATTTCATGTTCTTCTTGTAGTTGAAGGTGAACACGATACGTGCCAGCCACTGTACCAGCATACCGAAGAAGAAGGCAATGGCTACGGATACAAAAATGGCCATGATGACAGACAGTGCCTTGTCTGTATTGATGAGGTCGCCCAGTCCCAATGTATCGCTGTTATAGACCTTGATGAGCGCCAGTGCGAACGTACCTCCCAACAGTTCGAACACCATGGATACAGTGGTGGAGGTAGGCATTCCCATAGTGTTGAAGACATCTAATAGCACGACGTCCGTCAACATGACGGCAAGCAGAATGCACATGATTTCGGCAAAGTAGAAGTGCTCCGGTTGATAGATGCCGTGTCGTGCAATGTCCATCATGCCATTGCTGAGTGCCGCACCGATGAAGACGCCAATGCCTGCAATGAACAGTATGGTTTTGAAAGATGCTGCCTTTGCTCCGACAGCCGACTGAAGAAAATTGACCGCATCATTACTGACACCTACCACGAGGTCGAAAATCGCGAGTACGAACAGAAAGATGACGATACCCAGATAAATTGTTTCCATAGACATGTATTTTATTTCCGGCTGCAAAGGAAAGAGTTTGGTGTTGCAGGGAAATGTCATACATGTTACAGAAATGTTACAAATGTTTTGGAATAGAATGGTATTGTGCTAAGAGCGATTGCTCTTATTCTCCCAATAATCATTAATGTTAAGCATTTAAGAGTAACAATATAAGTATAATAGAAGAGTGGATGCTTTTGTGTTTCGTATTTGGTTATTTCTATGTTAAGCAGCCAAATTACTAGTTAATTGTTTGCAGATGTCGAGAATTCTTGCGAATATTGCATACAAGTTGTGTGTAGAATTGATTGTAATTAGAACTTTGATATTAAAAATCAAAGATGTATGTAACTTTTTTAATTCATTTATTAAATAAATGAATTCTACCAACGAGTATAGAAATATGAAAAACCATTTTTGTTTAAACCTATTCTTCTTACTATATTTGTTTTTTTGTGCTGGATGCAAGCAGCATATCTCAGATAGTGCTGCTAAGGCAAATGAGGCATTGTTTACTCAATTAGATAGTCTGATAGATAATTCTGATAAACTTATTTTGCAGAAAGAGGAGCGAATAGAGGCGTTGAAGCATTCACTAAGACAATCTAAGGCATTTGAGAAACAGTATGAACTTAATCAGGCTATTTATCAAGAATATCGCGTGTATGATGCAGATTCGGCTATGAAGTATACTACACAAAGCCTTGATTTAGCACGACAATATCATGATAAGAATCGTGAGATTGAATCTTTATTAGGTATTGGTTTTGTTTATACGGCTAATGGCTTGCTTAGTCAAGCCTCTGAAGTAATGCATTCACTCTGTTCTTCCAGTATGCCTCGCTACTTACGTTCGCGTTATTATGGTCAGATGCGTACTCTCTGCTCGCGGTTGCAACTCTATTCATTAGGTGATGATGCATTACATGAGCATTATGGTCAACTTTATGCGTTATATTCAGATTCAGTATTGCAGACGGCCACTCCTGACGAGCCACGCTACCTTTATAGCCGTGTGTGGAAATATCAAGATGTTCCCGGTGCACAACGTATTGCCATTAGGGATGAGTTGGAAAAGGAAAAACAACGTCTTCTACCTAATAGTCGTAATTATTCTATTTTAGCTTATAACTTGGCTCTACTTTATGAAAAAGAACACAACCATACCAAGTGGCTGGAAAATATGATTCTCTCAGGTATTGCTGATGTATATGCTGTGAATCGTGATATTGGTTCGTTGTATGCATTGGCTTCCTATTTATATGAACAAGGTCAGTTGGACCGAGCCTATCGTTATAGTACTTATTGTTCTGATATCGGTATAACTTTTAAGAGCCGTGTACGACTGCTTCATCAGCAGAAGTTGCAGAGAAGGATACATCAAAGCTACATTGAACGTGATCATATGCAACAGAAGCAGCTAAAGCTATTCCTTTTATTTATTAGTTTTCTCACTATTGTATTGCTGATAGCTCTTTTCTTTTTGAGAAGGCAAACAAGAAGACGTAGGAAAGCTTTGGTTGAGCTACATGTGGCCAATGGTAGATTGAAGAGTCTTAATAGTGAACTGCAAAAGCTCAATTTGGTTCTACGTGACACAAATTATATTAAGGAGGAGTATATTGGTCAGGTATTCAAACTTTGTTCATCCTATATTTGCCGTATGGAGGAGTATCGTAAAAAGTTAAACCGTAAATTAAAGGCTGGGCAACTTGAAGATTTAAAGAAGATGATTAGTTCTACTTCTACCATGAGCGATGAAATGAAGGATTTTTATGAGAAATTTGATTCCATTATTCTACATTTATACCCTGATTTTGTAGAGCACTTCAATAGTTTGCTACGTCCCGAAGAACATATTGAAGTGAAGTCTGGGCGGCTTAATACAGAACTTCGTATTCATGCTTTGATACGAATGGGGGTAACGGATAGTGAGAAGATTGCAGAATTTTTGCACTGTTCACTGCAAACCGTATATAATAATCGTTCTATAACTTTAAATAAATCTTCGCTCAGTAAGGAGGAATTTCTTCGAGCTGTGAAAGAGGTTTGTAAAAAGTAATTTGAAGACTGAGCGTTTCTCTCATTTTTTACCCACATGTATATAGATAATTGCCATTCAATAGCTTAATACTATCGAATGGCAATTATCTATATACATGTTTTTGATTACCGATTTAATTTAAATCACTACTGAAAATCTATTGAGTCTGTCTGTAATTGAAAGATAATCAGTAATATATAACTTTGTGAATTTACCAAATCCTCTACCTGTGAATATAATCGGTTGTTACATTGTCTAATTTTGCTCTCGAGATTTTTTACACACAAGTTCCTATTAACTTAAAAATGTAATTTATGAAAACCAGACAAAAATCGAGAGACGCAAGTGGTATTTTGCTTGTCTGTCTTATGTGGATGCTGTCACTTTCAAGCTCACTTCATGCACAGACATGGAATATTAACGGAAATGTGACAGATGAACAAGGAGAACCGATAATCGGTGCCAATGTAGTGATACAAGGTACGGGTACGGGCACCATTACCGATGTAGAAGGAAACTTTAAACTCGCTTCAGTGACTAAGGGGGCGGTAATGGAGATAAGTTTCATTGGGTATATATCCAAGACATTGCAGGTGAAAGACGCATCATCGTTAAAGATTGTACTGAAAGAAGATAACCAGGCACTGGATGAGGTGGTAGTAGTAGGTTATGGTGTACAGCGCAAAAGTGATCTTACAGGTTCGGTTGCTTCAGTTAACTCGGATGTACTTGAAAGTCGCCCACAAGCTAATTTGATTCAATCTTTGCAAGGAGCAGTTCCAGGATTGAATATTAGTGTGACGGGTAGTAATGCTGAAGGTTCGTCTACTACTACACGTATTCGTGGTAACAACTCCATTACGGCCGATAATAAACCTCTTGTTATTCTTGATGGAATACCTTTTGATGGTCCATGGTCGGAAATCAATCCCAATGATGTAGAGAGTATAGAAGTATTGAAGGATGCCTCTTCAGCAGCCATTTATGGTGCTCGCGGTTCTAACGGTGTAATCCTTATTACTTCTAAGCGCGGTAAGAAAGACAGATTGACGGTATCATACGATACTTATGTTACTATTGACCAGCCTATCAATTTACCTCGTATGATGAATGGCAAAGAATTCTATAAGTATAAATCTGAAGCTTTCAAGGCTACCAATACTACTCCTCCTACAGAAGAGAATCCTGAACCTTGGTTAGATAACTTTACTCCTACTGAATTAGCTATGTATGCTGCCGGTCAGAGTACTGATTGGATGAAGTTGGCAACACAGACCGGTATAAAACAACAGCATAACCTTTCTTTCCGTGGTGGAGCTAACAAAACCAGCTATTTCATTTCATTGAACTATACGGATGTGAAAGGAACTGCGGTAGGCAATGAGTTCAAGCGTTATAATGTACGTTTCAATCTTGATCAGGAGTTTAATAGTTGGTTGAAATTTTCTACTACTACACAGTTAGGTCGCTACGATCGTAGTGGTAGCAGTGCTTCTTTTTGGCGGGCTATAAAACAAGTTCCGTTGGGACGTGCTTATAACGAGGATGGTTCACTTACACTTTCTGCTACTGAGGACTCCTCTTCAGCTTTCAGCATTAATCCGTTGGGATCTCTTAATAATAAGACAAAAGATATCCGTGCAAAGGTTATCACTAATAATGTGCTTGAGGTAAAGTTTCCCTTTATTAAAGGGCTGAGCTATAAATTGAATACAGGCTTCACTTACCAAAACAGCTCCTATAAGAATTATCAAGGTTTGGATACCTACGAAGGAGCTAGTGCTAATGGCGTATTGAATACTGATGACTGGCATTCAGAAGAATGGATTTTGGAGAATATTATTTCTTATCAACGTGAATTTGGCAAACATCGTATATTTTTCACAGGATTATATTCTGCTCAAAGCAAGGAATATGAACAGAATACAATGGAAGGTAAGAATTTTCCCAATGATGTGATGTATTATTACCAGATTTCTAAAGCTGCCACAATGTCTGGTAATTCCAATTATTATAAAGAAAATCATATTTCACAAATGGGGCGTTTGAATTATACTTATGATGATCGTTACTTGTTGACTCTTACTGCTCGTCGTGATGGTTACTCCGCTTTTGGTGAAAGTTCTAAATTCGGCGTTTTTCCTTCAGCCGCTATTGGATGGAATATTTCCAATGAATCTTTTTTTAAAGACAAGCCTATAAGTGAAACCATTAGCAATCTGAAATATCGCTTGTCATGGGGTAAAAATGGCAATGAGGCTATCAGTGCTTATAGTACACTACCTAATCTTTCAACTTACAATTATCTGAATGATGATCATACTGCACAGTTTGGTTTCTATCCGTCGAAGTTAGCTTCGCCCGGTTTAGGTTGGGAAACTACTACATCTATTAATACTGGCTTTGATATTGCACTTTGGAATGGACGTATTCAGAGTTCATTTGATATTTATTGGTCTAAAACCAAAGATTTGCTGCTTTCCCGTTCTATTCCTACCATTAATGGTACTGGCTCTATTACTGAGAATCGTGGACAGACCCGTAATCGTGGTTTTGAATTCCAGATAACTTCTAATAACATTACACATAAGAGTTTTAGCTGGAGCACCTCTTTCAACCTCTCACACTATCGTTCGGAGATTGTAGATGTTGGTTTGTATGATGCTAATGGAAAGCCGGTTGATGATGTGGCTTCCAAGTGGTTTATTGGTGAACCTATCAATGTGAACTATGATTATAAAATTATCGGTGTATGGCAGATTGCTGATCCGTCTAACCCGACAGGGCAGCAAGATCCTAACTATCGTAATTCGTATCCTGGATATGTGAAATACCTTGATGTAGATGGTAACGATATTACAACGGCTGATAAGACTATTATAGGGTCGGCTATTCCTAAAGTAAATATGAGTTTGATGAACACTTTTGAGTACAAAAACTTCACTCTGAGTGTGTTCTTAACGGCTCAGTTAGGACAAACCCATCTGAATGCCTTGTATGATACAAGCCATAATTCATATCGCCAGAACCGCTTTTTGGTGGATTTTTGGACTCCAGAGAATCCTACGAATAGCTATCCGAAAAATAGTTTGAATAGTGATGTGAATCCAGAGGGAGCCAGTTTCTATGAAAAGACAGATTTCTTACGTATTTCCGACGTTACATTGGGTTATAATTTCCCACAACAATGGTTGCGTCGTACTTTCATCAAACGGCTCAATCTTTACATGAACATTAAGAATTTGGCTACAATAACTGGCTGGACAGGTATGGATCCGGAATTTCTCAATGATCAATTGGCTGCTCCTCCAGTACGTTCGTTCACTTTTGGACTAAAGTTAGATATTTGATGAGAGTAATATATCATAAAAAGCTAAAATGAAATTGCACATATGAAAAAAATAACATATTTCAATGTCTTAGTGTTTACAGTATTATTGCTCACTATGGGCGGCTGTAATGAGGATAAGTTTCTTAAGGAAGATCCTCGTGATGCACTTTATCCTGAAAATTTACTTGTAGATTACAATGGATTTAAATCGATGATAACGCCTCTTTATGGTCTTATGCGTGCAGAGTATCGCCGTGCTGATGCAATGGGAGGAAGTATTGCGCTCTGTCTGCATTCTGCCTGGGGTGGAGGGGTAGATAATTCATGGGCCAATAATAGTCATGCGGAAATGAAGTTCCTCTACAATCCCAAAGAGATAACTTACACTGATCTTGCTATTTGGAATAATATTTTCCAGTGGGGATATCGTATCATCAACACTGCCAATATGGTTATCTCAAGAGCTGACAATGATGGCATTAACTGGGGAAGTGGTGCTGATGCTGAAAATCGTAAAAATGAGGTGTTGGCCGAAGCTCGCTTTTTCCGTGCTTGGGCTTACCGTCACCTTACCTATTCATTTGGTGCAGTGCCCCTTTCAACACAAGAAATTACAGGATTGAATTATCGTGATGATTGGGACCGTGCTTCCTTGAGTAGTATTCGCGAAGTGATGGCAGAAGATTTCCAGTTTGCAGTCGATAACCTTCCTTTGCGTACTTCTAATAATAGTAAAGTCTCTGGTGCTGTGGCACGTCACTATTTGGGTGAACTTTATTTGGCAGAAGGTAATGCTGAAAAAGCAGTTTCAGTACTGAAACCATTAGTGGAAAGTGGAGAATATTCCCTTATAAATCAACGCTTTGGTAGTAATGCTTCCAATGATGGATGTCCTTTTATTGACGTATTTTATACTCCTATGTATGCTGATGGAAATACGGAGGTGTTACTGGCTTTCATTAACACAGAAGAGGAGAATAGTGCCTATGGTACTGCAAATGTCTATATGACTACAACTTATAAGAACTATTATGCTAATGATGGCGATTGTAAAAAGACAAACCAGCATAATCCGGACTATATCAATAACGGTGGTGAAGGTTCATTTGCACAAGTCTTTTGGCAAGCTAATGGTGGTAAGGGAGCCGGACGTGTAGTTCCTTCCAGAGGAGCACTTCGTTTGTACAATTATAAAGGAATGGGAGAACAAGATGACCGTGTATCTGCCAATGCTATCGTATGGAGTATTAATGATGTAGATGCTGCCGGCAATGTAACCAAGGTATTTGATTTAGGTGGTACTGCACTTATTGATACTACGGTTAATGCAGCCATGCTAACTTCTACTTCCATTAAAAAATATGATTGGCCTACTACTCGTAAATGGGATTATACTCCACCTATTTTGGCTAATGCAGCTAATGATGGACACTATGCGGACATTGTTTATTTACGTTTGGCAGATACATATTTACTTTATGCAGAGGCTCTTTACAAGAGTAATCAAGTAGGCGAGGCCATTAAATGGATAAATAAAGTACGTAATCGTTCCAATGCTGTAAGTATTACTGAAGATGATCTTAGAATCGGTGGTATGGATTTCATTCTTGATGAACGCAGCCGTGAACTGCTTACGGAGGAAGAACGTCGTCATACATTGGTACGTGTTTGCCAAGAAAATGGTGGTGACGAACGTGATACCAATAACTATTTCAAACGTCGCATGCGTGAACTCAATGAGATAGCTGGTATTGCAGGACGTGGTATGGATGAATATGAAACTCCTGTCCTTTTCCCGCTGCCGCAATCATTCATTGATGCCAATACTGGTAATCCTTTGGAAAATAATCCGGGGTATTGATAGATAATAGTCAGATATAAATACCGCATATAAACGGCTTTGTATATATCGGTGTTTATATCTGATTTAGATTCATATATTCAAAAGAAAACAAAAACTTAATATCTTGATACATCATGTCCGAATTGGCTTTCATTTTTAGTCTTCTTATGGTAGGGATTACAGCGGTAGGTCTTTATCGTAAGCTCAATCCTCAAGGTCTTTTGATGCTTTCCGGTTTATTAATGCTTACAGCTGCTTTTTTCATGCAAGTGCATTCGGTAGTACCTAGTAAAGCTACGGGAATGGTGGTGTTTGATTTGGTAAGGATGATAGAGGAAGTTTTTCTTTCTAATTTGGCGCGTGCAGGGTTTATGATAATGACAATTGGCGGTTATGTAGCTTTCATGAATAACATAAAGGCTACTAATGCATTGGTCTATATTTCCATGAAGCCATTAGGTCTTTTTCGACGTTATCCTTATTTGGCGGCTACTATAGTTATTCCTATTGGACAATTACTTTTTATTACTACTCCTTCAGCTGCCGGATTAGGATTGTTGCTTGTGGCTTCGGTTTATCCTGTTTTAATTAGTTTGGGAGTAAGCCAACTTACAGCATTGTCAGTCATTGCCGCTGCTACTCTATTTGATCAGGGACCGGGGTCGGCAAATACTGCTATGGCTGCCGAATTGATAGGACAATCCAATGTGGAATATTTCATCACTCATCAACTTCCTTTAGTAATTCCTACTTCCTTGGTTGTAATGGTACTCTTCTATTTCAATAACCGTTATTTTGATAAAAAAGATGCAAAGAAACAGCAGGATGGCATATTGCAGGTGTCAAATGTGACTGCAACCTCATTAGTAGAAAAACCGGATGTTCCATTGGCTTTTGCGCTACTCCCGGTATTACCTTTGGCTCTTCTCATTTTCTTTTCACCTTTTGTGGGACTGTTTCAGCCTACTGTAACATTGGGTACCACTACTGCTATGCTTTTTTCTCTGTTCTTATCATTGGTATTTGTGTTGTTTCATACTCGTAGTGTGCGTACTACTTTTAACGTTTTTGCAAGTTTTTGGAAAGGCATGGGAAATGTGTTTACTTCAGTTGTAACATTGATTGTAGCTTCAGAAGTTTTCTCTAAAGGACTGATTGGTTTGGGATTTATTGATTCATTGGTGGGTTATTCCTCTCATATCGGACTTTCGGGATTAGCTATTGCCGCAGTCTTTACTCTCATTATTTTTGGAGCTGCCATGCTGATGGGAAGTGGCAATGCAGCCTTTTTTTCATTTGGTCCTTTATTGCCGGATATAGCCACTCAGCTTGGTTTGCCGGTTTTTTCATTGATACTTCCTTTGCAGTTGGCGGCAAGCATGGGACGTGCCGCATCTCCTATTGCCGGAGTCATTGTTGCCATTGCCGGGGTAGCCGGTGTGTCATCAGTGGAGTTGGCAAGGCGTAATACATTTCCTTTAATAGGAGGAATTGTTTTCTTGATACTTTATCATCTTATCACTTTCTAAAATTAATCGACAGCTATGTTTACATTGATAAAGAATGCAAATTTATATGCTCCTGCCTATCTTGGTAAAACAGACATTTTGCTATGCGGAGAAAAGATTGCGCATATTTCAAAGACAATTGAACTGAATGAATCATTTTGCCATACTATTGACGTGCAAGGTAAAATTGTTACTCCGGGATTTATAGATCAGCATGTACATATTACTGGTGGAGGAGGGCAACAAGGTTATGCCTCATTAGTCCCCGAGGTGACTATGAGCGAACTGGTGGCATGTGGTACTACTACTGTATTGGGTATGCTTGGTACTGATGGATTTGCCAAAGAACTTACTACGCTTTATGCCAAGGCCAAAGCTATTGACGATGACGGATTGTCGGCTTATATGCTGACAAGTTATTACGGATTGCCTACCAAAACATTGATGAATAGTGTGGCTGACGATCTTATCTTCATAGATAAAGTTATTGGCTGTAAGCTGGCGATGAGTGATGACCGTAGTCCGTTTCCGACAGAGCAAGAGATATTACGTATTATACATCAGGTACGTTTAGGGGGATTTACATCTGGTAAAGGAGGAATTCTCCACATTCATTTGGGAGCACTTCCGGAAGGTATTGAGCCCTTACTCAATATTGCTCGTCACTATCCTACACTGATATCTTATCTGTCTCCTACTCATCTGATACGTACTGAAGCTCTTTTTATGCAGGCTGTAGAATTTGGTAAATTAGGTGGAATGATTGATTTTTCGACTGGTGGCTCAAAGTTTGATACTCCCCATCGTTGTGTGATACGTGCATTGCGAGCTGGTGTCCCCCTTGATCGCATTACTTTTTCTAGTGATGGCCATGGTGGCGTACGCAGAGTGAATCCTGAAACTGGAGAAATAACTTATCGTCCTGCTCCTTTGAATTTAAATTTCAAGGAGGTAGTTGCATTAGTCAATGAGGAGGGGGTACCATTGGAACAGGCGATTACATTGATAACATCCAATCCGGCTCGTAATCTGAAATTACGAGCTAAAGGTATTGTGGCACAAGGAGCAGATGCAGACTTGTGTTTTTTGGCGGAAGATTTGCAGCTTACAGATGTCATTGCCCGTGGTAAATTTGTAATGCAAGATGGTACAATAGTAAAGAAGGGAAGGTACGAATTATGAAGAAGCTGATTATATTTTATATTGGATTCCTCTGTATTTGTTTATCTGCAATAGCGAAACAGACTTTGGAAAGGCCAAGAGGTGAACATTTCTTCACTTATAGTCAATACCCTCCTTTTGCCGATCGCCCGGTAGATGTACATTATTATATACCTTCCCAGGGGGATATTAAACAAATGCCTATTGTATTTGTCTTTGAAGGAGGAGACCGCGGCTATCGTTATCTTTTGGACGGTTGGAAAGAAGAAGCGGAGAGAAAGGGTTTTATGCTTTTTATACCTCACTTTGATTTGAAATCTTATCCTTTGGCAGACTATCAGGAGGTGGGGGTGATGAATGCTGCCCATACAGTAGCTAATGCTCCCGAAAAAATTACACCAGTGTTGGTTGATAAACTATTTGAATATGTGCGTCAATTTACGGGAAGCATGCGCAAAGGATATATGATTTATGGTCATTCTGCTGGTGGGCAATTCGTACAGCGTTTCATGCTTTTTCACGATAGTCCTTATGTGGAAAAAGCTATTATAAGTTCTCCCGGTTGGTATACTTTTCCTGATTTGGCCCAGACATATCCTTATGGTACGGCTGGTATCCCCTATATTTCATCTGAACAGATAAAAAAATACTTGTCAAAACCTATCATACTACAGCTGGCTTTGGGAGATACGATACGTGAGTCTTTTCTACGCAAGACTCCTGAAGCTGAACGACAAGGACGAAACCGTATGGAGCGTGGGCGTAGTTTCTGGCTTTATATTCACCAGTTGGCTGCATCCCGTGGTTGGGAATGCCATTGGCGCAAGATAGAAGAGTGCGGCATCGGGCATGAGGCTGTCCCTATGGGGAAACAAGCTGTGCCATTATTGACGACAGATTCTTTACGGGTACTTTTTATAGGTAACAGCTATACTTTTTTTAATCGTTTGCCATGGCAAGTCCAATCGTTAGCATCCTCATGTGGAAAAAAAATATCAGTGCGCCAGGTTGCTAACCCTGGTTGGTACTTGAGACAGCATGCAGCCAATACGCAAACATTAGAGGCGATTCGTGAAGGAGGATGGGATTATATGGTGATGCAGGAACAGAGCAAGGCACCTACTCGTGAAAAGGAATGGGTAAAGAAGAATGTATTCCATCCTGCGGCGCAGTTAGATAGTTTACGCCGTCTTTATGCCCCAAAAGGAAAAAGTGTCTGTTATATGACATGGGGGCGTAATAATGATACTTATGAAGGAATGCAGCAGCAACTTACGGAAAACTATTTGGAAATGGCTGATGTCCTTGATGCTTATTGTGCTCCTGTGGGTGAGGCATGGAGACGTGTACGTAGAGAGTGTCCAAGTTTGCAGTTGTATAATTCTGATGGCAGCCATCCTAGTCCTGCAGGCAGTTATTTGGCGGCTTGTGTCTTTTATGCAATTTTTTTTGGTGAGCCTTTTAGCAGCGATTATTATGCAGGTCTACCGTCTGAAACGGCTCTTTATTTACAGAGGATAGCACAAGAAGTGGTATTAGCTAATCTTGTGTTATGGAATAGAAATCAGTCGAAGCAACCTGCCGGAGTAACTGCAAGTTTCTATCCTGACCCCAAATTTGACCGTGAGACACCTACTCTAAGTAAACCTTACGGTAGCGGATTGGCATCGGTTGATGAGATAAAGGACTATTTACAACAATTGGTTGTACGTTCTCCGGGTTTGGCATATATGGAGAATATTGGTGTTACCAAACAAGGACGTACCATTCCGGTACTTTATTTGGGTACTCCCGACAAGAAGAAGGTAAGGGTATGGATTCAAGCGGCACTGCATGGTAACGAGCCGGCAGGTGCTGAGGCTGTATGCATGCTTGTCCGTTACTTACTTTGTGAAAAAGAAGGACGTGAATTGCTGAATCATATAGCTGTGGCTTTGGTTCCTATAGCCAATGTTGATGGTTATGCCATTCAGCAACGTCGTTCAGCCGATGGTTACGATTTGAATCGCGATCAGAGCAAATTAGAGGATGCTGTCACTTTGCTGTTGAAGCAGTCCTATCAGCAATGGAATCCGGACGTAGCTCTTGATATTCATGAATATGCACCTTTACGTCGTGAGTTTAACTTATTACGTGGAGTGCCGACAGCAAATGCTGCTGATGTACTTTTTTTACCTACAGGACATCTTAATGCGCCTTTAGCTTTACGTACGCTGTCTGAAGAACTTTTTCGTCGTGAGGCAGAGGTCGTTTTAAATAGTGCCGGTTATGCTTCCGGTTTCTACTTTACTCCTCGTGTGGCAGATGGTTCCCTTGTTCTTGTAAAAGGTGCCAAAAGTCCGCAGTCCAGTTCTACTTTTCAAGCATTGACGGGGGCTGTATCGCTTTTTGTCGAAATAAGAGGTATTGGATTGGGACCGGAGTGTTTTGCACGTCGTAGTGAGTGCGGTTTCTTGGTGGCACGGCAAACGTTGGTTACTGCTGCGCAACATCGTGCTTCAATTAAACGTAAGATAGAACAAGCCAGGAAGCGCACCTTGAAAGCTACTGAACCGATATATGTTACTTTCACTTCGGATACTGTACGTCATGTAGTCTCTTTTATCGATTATAAGGCCAATGAACTGTTTAAGACTGAACTGCCAACCCTTGATGCCATGCAGGCAACACCTCAATTGATGCGTACTCGCCCTAAGGCTTATCTGCTCGATGCTCCCTGTACAGAAGCAGTATGTAAGCTTCGAGCGTTGGGTGTACACATTGAGCAAGTTACCCGTGTACAAAAAGCAAAAGTTGAGCGTTACAAAGTAACCCGTCTGTATCGTGCAGAGAAGGAATGGGAGGGGATTCATCCGGTAAATGTAGAAACGGATGTCTATGAAGATAATGTAGAACTTCCAATAGGTAGTTGGTTGGTACCTTTGGCACAACCTTTAGGAAATTTGGTTGCCACGTTGCTTGAACCGGAGTCTGTCTGTGGTTTCGTAAACTTCTGTGTTATTCCGGCTGAGGAAGGAAAGGGACTGTTTGTCAGTAGACTTATAAAATAAGAATTGGATATATAAAATTAAATTCGGTAATGACTATGAAACTAAAAAAAACGCTACAGATTATACTTGCTTTATGTTTAGGCCTATGGATGATTTCATGCCAGCAGGAACATATCAAGTTGACCTCTCCAAATGGAAAACTTTCTTTAGAGTTTACACTTGATGAAGAAGGTGCTCCCCGATATTGTTTAAGACATGCGGGGAAGAATATTTTACTTCCTTCACGTCTGGGATTGGTTTTGAAGGATGCGCCAGATCTTTTGACTGGTTTCGTTCTAAAAGAGGTTAAGCATGATTCGCATAATGATGTGTGGCAACCAGTATGGGGGGAAGAGGCTGAAATTGTAAATCATTATAATGAATTGAGGGTATGCCTCAAGGAAGAAACATCGTTGGAGCGGGAACTGAATATTATTTTTCGTCTTTTTGATGATGGGATGGGATTCCGGTATGAGTTCCCGCGCCAGCAACAGCTACAAGAGTTTCTTATTGATGACGAAGTGACTGAATTCGTTTTTCCTGCAGATTATGATGCTTGGAGTATTCCAGTGAAAGGAGTTCGTTTTTACGAGGCCTTATTTGAGAAAAAAACTCTTAGTAAGATGGGATGGGTAAGCACTCCGGTGACGATTGAGACAACAGATAGCCTTTATTTGGCTATTCATGAAGCAAATCTTACAGATTATGCTGCCATGAACTTGAAGCCGGTTGAACAAGTTGAAGATAATAAAACGGTTACATTACGTGCGGCTCTTACACCTTGGAGTACAGGTGAGAAAGTACGTGTTACCGATACCCGTGTATCTCCTTGGCGTACAATGATAGTGGCTGAATCTGCCGGTGATTTGCTTCTTTCCCGTCTCATGTTAAATCTTAATGAACCTTGTCGTATAACCGATACTTCCTGGATACAACCTATGCGCTATATTGGAATTTGGTGGACTTATCACATGAAGCATAACACCTGGCATGCCGGTCCCCATCATGGGGCCACAACAGAGAATACAATGCGTCACATCGATTTTGCTGCTGCCAATAACCTGGGAGGTGTACTGGTGGAAGGGTGGAATGAAGACTGGGCTACTTGGAAGTTTAGTTTCACAAAACCTTATACCGATTTTGATATACAACGTATTACTGATTATGGGCGTAGCAAAGGAGTAGCTTTGATAGGACATCATGAAACTGGCGGTAATGTTTCCAATTATGAAAATCAGATGGAAGATGGTTTCAAGTTCTATGAGAAATATGGTGTGCATCAAGTAAAAACGGGTTATGTGGGCGATTTGCTTGATGGGAAAGAATATCATAGCAGTCAGTTTGGTGTACTTCATTATCGCAAGGTAATAGAGGCTGCTGCCCGTCACCGTATCTGTATTGATAATCATGAACCGGTGATTCCTACAGGTTTGCAGCGTACTTTTCCTAATCTGATGACACAAGAGGGAGTACGTGGACAAGAATGGGACGCTTGGGATGTAGATGGTGGAAATCCTCCCTCTCATACCGTAATATTGCCTTTCACTCGTGGGTTGGCAGGCCCGATGGACTTTACACCGGTGACGTTTCGGTTTGTTAACGATGTAATGCCACAGACACGTGTACATACCACACTGGCCAAACAATTGGCGCTGTTTGTGGTGCTCTATTCACCGTTACAAATGGCTTCGGATGAAATAGAGAATTACGAGGCTAATCCGGAACCTTTTAATTTTATAGTATCTTGTCCTACAGATTGGAGCAGAACAGTGGTGCCGGAAGCATGCATTGGCAGTTATGTTACTATTGCCCGTTGTGATAAAGGAGAGGGATGCTGGTATATAGGCAGTATCACGGGAGATGAGGAACGAACGGCTAATATCAGTCTGTCTTTTCTCGATACAGATAAAAGATATCTGGCTACTATTTATCGTGATGCTCCTGAGGCCGATTATGAGACATGTCCTGCTGCTATACTTATAGAAGAGCGCGAAGTGACTTATAGTGATACCCTCACCATTCGGCAAGCACGTAGTGGAGGAACTGCCGTACGTCTGTGTCCTATAAAAGACAGTTGAGCCGGAGGTATATTGGGGCAGAGTTGTTTATATTTTCTCTCTCAAGTATTCGTAAAAGCTATATTGCGACCGTACCTTCTCCTTTTGCGGTCGCGACGACTTCCAGCGGTTTCGCAACCGGTCGTCCACAGAGCAGGCTTTCCGTTTGTCCGACAGTTGTATGGATAGCATATCGATGAGCTCTTGCTTCAAGTCCGGGTCCAGAATGGGGGTGACGGCTTCGATACGGCGGTACAAGTTACGCCGCATCCAGTCCGGCGAGCCGAGGAAGAGCTTGGGTGCGCCGCCGTTGCCGAAGTACCACACACGAGCATGTTCCAAAAAGGTATCCACGATGCGTGTCACGCGGATGTTGTGGCTGTACTCCTGCCCGGGGATGAGGCAGCAGATGCCGCGGACAATGAGGTCTATCTCTACACCGGCTTGCGAGGCTTCGTAGAGGCGGTCTATCATGGCGGGGTCTTGCAGGGCATTCATTTTTAGGATAATCCGTCCTTGCTTGCCTTGCCGGGCCAGTTCTATTTCGTGATTGATGAGGCGGTTCAGTTCAGGAATCAGGTTGAAGCGGGCCACAAGCAGGCGGTGGAACACCGGATTTTCCTTTCCCTGCAGAGTACGGAACAAGTTGTGCAAGTCGTTTACAATTACCGGGTTGCAGGTGAATAGTCCGCTGTCCGCATAGAGGGTGGCGGTCTTTTCGTTGAAGTTGCCGGTGCTGATGTAGGCGTAGCTTGTCAGTTTGCGCCCTTCCTTGTCGCGGCGTAGCACGAGGGCTACTTTGGCATGTACCTTTAGTCCCGGTATGCTGAAAATGATGTTGATGCCGGCGGTTTTCATCATCTCGGCGGTGGCGAGGTTGTTTTCTTCGTCGAAGCGGGCTTTCAGTTCCACAAAGACGGTGACTTTCTTTCCGTTCTGTGCGGCGGCTATTAGGGTGTTGATGACGGTGGAGTTCTCTGCCACGCGATACTGGGTCACCATGATTTCACGCACGGTGGGTTCGTGGACGGCTTCATATAGAAAATGGATGAAGTGGTCGAAGGAGTGGTAGGGATAATGCAGCAGCAGGTCCTTCTTCTCCACATAGCGGAAGATGGATTCGCGTTCGTCCAGGCAGGTCAGCTTCATGGGCTGGGGTTTCTTGATGGGACGTACGCTTTGGTTGGGATTAGGCAGATGCCGCAAATCCTCCATGTTGAGGTGCTTGTCTCCCGGCACCAGCTCCCGGCGGTCTATGCGGTAGGCATCTACCAGAAAGTCGAGGAAGTCCTGGGGCATGGCGCGGTCGTATACAAAACGGCACACGGCGCCTATCTTGCGTTTCTTTACCTTCTTCTTCACCTGCTCGATGATTTCGGAGGTATTGGCGGCATCGTCTATCAGAATATCCGCATCGCGTGAAATCTTGATGCAATAACTGCTGTCCACTTCATAACCGGGGAAGATGGTATCCAGATTGGCCTTGATGATGTCTTCAATGAACATCAGATAATAGTCTTTCCCCACCTTGGGCAGCTGGATGAAGCGCGGCACTTTGCTGTACGGCAGTTTCATCACGAAATACTGGATGCGGTTTGGAGAACTGGCGGGAGCTCCTTTCAGATGAAGCCGTACGGCTAGATAGAGACGGTTGTCGCGCAGGAATGAAATCACCTTGTCCTTGCTTACGGGCACCGGGGCCAGATAGGGGAATATCTCTTCGCGGAAGAAGCTGCGCATAAAGTCGCGGTGAAACGGTTCTACGTTGCGGCTTTGATAGAATATGATGTGGTGTTTCCGTAGGGCGGGCAGTATCTTCTGTTCGTAGATGCGGATACGGTCTTCCAGTTGGCGGTTGACTTCCCGGTTGATTTCATCTACCAGCTCGGCGGCGGACTGCACAGTCTCTTCATCGCTTTGCGAGGCTCCGGTGGCTATGGCTTTATGGTCGGCCACGCGTATCTTGTAGAATTCTTCCAGATTGGAGGAGTATATGGAAATGAAGTTGATGCGTTCGTATAGCGGCAGTGTATCGTCTTCGGCTTCCAGCAGCACGCGGTAGTTGAAGGAAAGCCAGCTGATGTCACGTTTGAAATATCTGTTTTCCATAGTTTAATGTGCTAAAGTGATTAATGTGCCAATGTGCTAATGAAGAGAAGTTCGCGGATGGTGCGCAGCCAATTAGCATATTGGCACATTATCACATTAGCATATTGATTTCTTTCCCAAATATAATTACCTTTGTCCTAATAAACAAAGGAAAGATGACAAAAGTTGGTTTATTATCGGATACGCATGGTTACTGGGATGAAAAGTACCTGCAATATTTTGAATCCTGCGATGAGATATGGCATGCCGGTGACATCGGTTCGCTGGAAGTGGCACAGAAGCTGGCGGTTTTCCGTCCCTTCCGGGCGGTGTACGGCAACGTCGACGGGCAGGAGATACGGCAGCTTTATCCGCAGATTCTCCGTTT
>OJMM01000702.1_pt1 | contig 21438 bp, 18 predicted proteins | sample 1597231 | NCBI WGS metagenome assembly OJMM01 (sample SAMEA2452128, study PRJEB22498) | human gut metagenome | reverse complement strand
AATTACCCAGGGCGATGCCCTGGGCTAGGAGCTTCTGCCCTTTCAGGGCGTGTGGTGCAAAACTTGCGAAACTTCAGATAACAATTAATAGTTAATAGTTTACAGCATTGATACCGTAGGCCTAATTATTAATTATAAATAATCAATTATAAATTAAATAAGATGAATCCAGAAACAGAATTTCGCGAGGGATTGGACGAACTCGCAGAACACTATACAGAAGTATTAAAGCTCTTGGGAGAAGACCCTGAACGTGAAGGACTTGTAAAAACACCGATGCGAGTAGCCAAGGCTATGCAGATACTGACTCGTGGCTATACACAGGATGCACACAAGGTATTGACCGATGCCCTCTTCGAAGAGAAATACAACCAGATGGTCATCGTGAAAGATATTGATTTCTTCTCGATGTGCGAGCACCACATGCTTCCTTTCTATGGCAAGGTGCATGTTGCCTATATCCCGAACGGCAAGATTACCGGTCTGAGCAAGATAGCCCGTGTGGTAGATATCTACAGCCATCGTCTCCAGGTACAGGAGCGTCTTACCCAGCAGATTAAAGACTGTATTCAGGAAACATTGAATCCGCAGGGCGTGATGGTAGTGATAGAAGCCAAGCACATGTGCATGCAGATGCGAGGTGTAGAGAAACAGAATTCCATAACCACCACCAGCGACTACAGCGGAGTCTTCAATTCACTGAACACCCGCCAGGAGTTTATGAGTCTGCTGAGAGGAGAAACGAAGAGAATCTAATTTTTTAATGTTGAATGTTGAATGTTGAATTAGGCATACGCCATATCAACTCATCATTCAACATTCAACATTCAACACTCCTCCCCCATTCAACATTCAACATTATTACAAAAAATGAAGTTTATATCCTGGAATGTAAATGGCCTGCGCGCTTGCGTGGGCAAGGACTTCGAGAACCAGTTTAAGGAACTCGATGCCGACTTCTTCTGCCTGCAGGAAACAAAGATGCAGGAGGGACAGCTCGACCTTCAGTTTGAGGGCTACGAGAGTTATTGGAACTACGCTGAGAAAAAAGGATACTCCGGTACAGCCATTTATACCAAGCACAAGCCATTAAACGTAAGTTATGGCATGGGCGTAGAGGAACATGATCATGAAGGCAGAATCATCACGCTAGAATATGACCAGTTCTATCTCGTTACCTGCTACACCCCAAATTCGCAGACAGAACTCAAGCGCCTGGATTATCGCATGACTTGGGAAGACGATTTCCGCAAGTTTCTGAAATCTCTTGATGCCAAGAAACCAGTCGTCATCTGCGGCGATCTGAATGTAGCACACGAAGAGATAGATATCAAGAATCCGAAGACCAACCGCCGCAATGCCGGTTTCACCGATGAGGAGCGAGAAAAGATGACCGTTCTTCTGAATGATGGCTTTACCGACAGTTTCCGTTATCTCCATCCGGATGAGGTAACCTATTCGTGGTGGTCATACCGGTTCAAGGCGCGCGAGAAGAATGCCGGTTGGCGTATTGACTACTTCCTTGTCTCCAACCGTATCAAGGAACAGATTACAGAAGCTAAGATCCATACTGAAATCATGGGCAGCGACCATTGCCCGGTAGAAGTAGATTTAACGTTCTAATCCTACCTTTCAGCCAACATCAATAAGAATAATCAGAAAAGGGTGAATCATAAGTTTATGATTCACCCTCTTCTTGTCGTTAGTAAATATAGGTCATAAAAAAAGGGGATGCACCTTCCTCACGGAAGCCATCCCCATATTGGTCATATCAACATAAAATTTTAATTTATATAAGAGAGATTTTCTTCTAATTCAATGAAGTAACAAAACTATAGTTGCTTATTTCTGATTACATGAACTGCTTCAACTCAGAGAGATTTCTCTTCTCAGAAGAACCGTCCTTGTAAGTTACCATGAAGTAATCGTGAACAGACTTGCCATTCTTGAACTGAACGACAGCTACACCGCCTTCACGGAGCTGGAGTGTGAAGTAGCCTTCGCGCTTACCATTGACATAGTTGCCATGCCACTTCTCCTTACCATTCTTATAATAGGTAGTAACCTCACCATTAAAGATAGTATTGCGATCGTTGCCGAGGTCGATAAAACTATAACCACCTTCAGCACGGAGATTACCGTTCATATAGAAGTCCTGGAAAACGTCCTTCTTGTTAAGGCCTGAACCAGTAGTCATCAGTAGTCTGTAATAACTAGCCTGATCTGCACTGGTTACATTGCTCATATTTTCTGCATAGAAAATAGTGTCAGCTACAACTGTTGCATTCTCTACGTGCTTACGACCGAAAGCTGCTATGGTCATCAAAGCCATCAATGAGAATAATATCATTCGTTTCATATCGTTTATTTTTAGGATGTTATTGTAATTGTCTTTGTTTCTTTTTTCTGGTGCAAAGATACAACGATTTCCGAAAAATTCATAATTCCTTAACGCTATTTTATCTTATTTTTTGAGCAAGTAATACTTTTTGATTTTGAACGCACACATGCTTACAATTTGCAATTTCATAGCCTAAAATTTAGCATATTGCACGAAGACATACCTTACAAAACGCTATTTTCATGGGGTCAAGTTTACAAAATGTTACTGAATTGACATACATCAAGAAGATGAAAGCACAAGTTTTTTGGCATTTTGAGAAACTTTTTCAGAATATTTCTCGCCTATCTTCTTTTATTTTTGTATTTTTGCACGAAAATATATAATATAAGGTACGCGCATGAGAAAAATTCTTTATTTCATGATCGCCCTCACCGTCCTCAGCTTTGCATCATGCAAGGATACCGAAGGCTCTATCGGCGACCCTATCATATCCCACGGACAAGACCGTGACACAGATATCATTACAGGCGATGATTATGTCTATCATCTGCCTGTCATCTTCCATGTCTTCTACAGTAACACCACGCAATACATCAAATATACCCGCCTCAAGGAGATTCTCTCCAACGTGAACGAACTTTATCAGGGTGATGTATACAACTATCAGATGGATACCGTCCCGAGCGAGAACCTGCATATCCTGTTCGAACTGGCAGAAAAGGATGAGAGCGGCAAGAGACTCAGTACACCGGGTGTAGAATATATCAAGGTTTCAGAACCGGAGTTCGACTGCGAGAGCTTCATGAAGGACAAGAAGTATGTACAGTACTGCTGGGACCAGAACAACTACATCAATGTGATGGTATATGCCTTCAAGAAGACCGATGAAAACAGCACAACGCTGGGCATCAGTCATCTGCCTTACCAGGTAGGCGGCTATCCACAGATAGATGGTTTGAGCAATGGCAAGAACTATCCGCTGAGCAAACCGGGCAAATTTCCGTATTGCGTTTCGCTCAATTCAATCTATGTGGGAAGGGATAATGAAGGGACCCGGTATACTACAGATAAGAATCATAAAGGATATACCTACAATACAGCCGACCCGAATGCTACGCTGGCCCACGAACTGGGGCATTATCTGGGGCTCTTCCACTGTTTCTCAGAAAAGACAGTGAAAGACAAATCAGAGGCTGCCAATGATGATGACGACTCAGACCATTGCGATGATACACCGAGCTACAACCGAATAGCATACGGCAAATGGCTGACAGAATATGTCAGTAAAGCACAAGCCATCAAGAAGGATACCACGCTCAGCATGAAAGAGCTTGCCAAACGCACCAACAGCAAGGGTGAAGAATGGCAGTCAGACAATCTGATGGACTACAGCATCTGTTACAGCATGCGATTCACCCCAGAACAGGCAAACCGCATCCGCCAGGTTCTGTATTATTCGCCCCTGATACCGGGTCCGAAGAAGATTCGTCCGAGAACCCGTGCATGGGATGAGATGCCGGAAACGGAAGATGACCTCCCTATCCGATATGCCAAGGAAAAGGCTGTCAGCATCAAGAACATCCGGATACTGAAGGCTGAGAAATAGAAAAATCAGAAAAAAGAGTATTAAAAGAAACAGAAACAAGAAGAAAATGAAATATACAATCAAGGCTCCACGCCAACTCAATGCAAGTATCAACTTGCCAGCTTCCAAGAGTATCAGCAACCGTGCATTGGTAATCAATGCCATGGCGGGATGCAAGTTGCAGCCCCACAACCTGAGCGATTGCGATGATACTGAAGTCATCATTGCGGCACTGCGCGATATGCCTGATGTCATCAACATCAAGGCTGCCGGTACTGCCATGCGCTTTATGACCGCCTATCTTTCAGCTACACCGGGCGAGCATACCATTACAGGTACCGAGCGCATGCAGAACCGCCCTATTGCTATCCTGGTAGATGCCCTGCGCTACCTCGGAGCTGATATACAGTATGAAAAGAAAGAGGGCTATCCTCCACTCCACATCGTAGGTAAGCCATTGGAAGGCGGACATCTCGAAGTGGTGGGAAACATCAGTTCGCAGTATATCTCGGCGCTGCTGATGATTGGTCCGATTCTGAAAAACGGTCTGGAACTGAAGCTGACGGGCGAGATAGCATCCCGTCCTTACATCGACCTCACGCTGTGGACGATGCAGAACTTCGGAGCCAGCGCAGAATGGACCGATGTGGATACCATCACCGTTAAGCCACAACCTTACAGCTGCGTAGCCGACTACACCATCGAGAATGACTGGAGCGCTTCTTCTTACTGGTATGAAATGATGGCGCTGAACGGAAACCCTGATTCTGAGGTAAGACTTGAAGGGCTGTTCGACAGTTCCAAGCAGGGCGATTCTGTCGTGAAATACATCTTCAGTCTGCTGGGCGTGAAATCAGAATTTGAGAACCGTGATGTTCTTTCTCCTGTCAAGTTGAAAGTCCAGCGCTGTCTCTTGCCTCGTTTCGACTACGATTTCAGCGGTTCTCCAGACCTAGCACAGACCATCGTTGTAGCCTGCTGTGCCCTGGGCGTAAAGTTTAAGTTCACCGGTCTTGCCAGTCTCAAGATCAAGGAGACCGACCGCATCGAGGCATTGAAGAAGGAGCTGAAGAAGGTGGGTTACGTGATTTATGACGAGAACGATAACACGCTGATTTGGGATGGCGAGACCTGCGAGCCTAGTTTCGAGCCTATCGACACCTACGAGGACCATCGCATGGCACTTGCCTTCGCCCCTCTTGCCTTCAAGTTCCCTCAGATAGAAATCAACAATCCTGAGGTGGTGAGCAAATCCTATCCTCATTATTGGGAAGACCTGAAAAAGGTGGGGTTTGAAATAGTTGAAAGTTAATAGTTAATAGTTAACAGTTTATGCTATATTTAGTTTTGGCCCTGGTGGTTCTAGGCTTGATAAGCGCCATTTTCGGCATCATCTCTCATCGCAAGGGAGAGGATGAAGAACCGCTGCAGGAAGGAGTTTCGTGCAATACCTGCAACGGAGAGAACTCCAAATGCGAACAGGAATGCATGATGGAAGCCGCCACCAAGGAAATAGAATACTACGATGACGAAGAACTAGACCGGTTTGCAGGAAGAGCTGCCGACGACTATACCGATGATGAGGTAGAGGAATTCTCGGAAGTGCTCTATACGATGCAACCGGAAGAGGTGGCGGGATGGAACCGAAGTCTGATACTCAGAGGCATCAACCTGCCTAACCAGATTAAGGACGAAGTCATCAGTTTTTTAAGTTAAACATGCAATGCGTAACTTGCAATGCGCAAAGTTCAAAGTTTTAAGTTCAAAGTAAAGACATGGATATACTGCAATATACATTTTTTCAGAATGCGCTGATTGGCGCCCTACTGGCAAGCATTCTGTGTGGCTTTGTAGGCACCTACATCGTCACACGCCGGCTGGTTTTCATCAGCGGTGGCATTACGCATGCCTCTTTTGGCGGCATCGGTATCGGCGTATTTGCAGGCATCAACCCTATACTCTCAGCCATGGTATTCGCCATTTTGAGTGCCTTCGGCGTACAATGGGTATCACGGAAGAAAGATGTGCGCAAAGACTCTGCCATCGCCATGTTCTGGACCCTAGGCATGAGCGTGGGCATCATCTGCTGCTTCCTTACTCCGGGATTCATGCCCGACCTGCCCTCTTTCCTCTTCGGAAGCATACTTGCCATCGACAGCACAGACCTCTGGCTTCTGGCAGGTCTTACCCTGTTTGTTGCAATACTGTTCACCTTTCTGTTGCGTCCTATCCAGACCATCGCATTCGACAGCACCTTTGCCAAATCGCAACATCTGCCGGTTACAGCAATAGAATATATGATGATGACACTCATCGCCATGACCATCGTGGCAACCATCAAGATGGTGGGCATCGTACTTGCCATCAGTCTGCTCACCATACCACAGATGACAGCCAACCTCTTCACCTACAGCTACAAACGCATGATAGGAGCCAGCATCGTGATAGGCTGCATCGACTGCATCGTGGGCCTCTATGCCAGTTATCTGCTCAATGTGCCATCAGGTGCAACCATCATCTTCGTCAGCATCATCCTGTTTGCAGCAGCAAAGATACTGGCAGCCAGAAAGCACTAAGGCTTTCACACGCTCCGAAAGAAAAATTTTAAATAAAGAAGAAACTTATGTTGAAGCATTTCCCATTCAGAAACTTCTTGCCAGCTATGGTTGTCCTTGCCTTTGCAATGACCATAGCAGGATGCTCTACGCAGAAGAATACGGCGAAGAGCAGATGGTGGCATGCCTTCAACGCCCGATACAACACCTATTATAATGGTACCGTAGCCTATATCGAAGGCTCGCTCGAAAAGGAAAACGGAAATAAGGACAATTACTCTGAAATGATTCCTTATTATACGGTTGGCAACAAGAACAGCCGCGAACTGGGCAAGTCGAACTACGACCGCGCCATCGAGAAATGCGAGAAAGCCATTCACCAGCATAGCATCAAGCGCCGCCCGGTATGGGACAAGAAACGCCGCAAGACAGCCAAAGACCTGGAATGGCTGCATCGCCGTGAATATAATCCGTTCCTCTGGAAGGCATGGATGCTGATGGGCCGTTCCCAGTTTTTTGAAGGCGATTTCCAGTCGGCAGCAGCCACTTTCGCCTATATGAGCCGCCTCTACGCTACCCAACCCGGCATTTACGGCAAGGCACGTGCCTGGCTCGCCAAGAGTTATCTCGAATCGGGATGGATATACGATGCCGAAGATGTAATCCGTAATATCGAGCGCGATTCCATCCACTGGCGTGCCCAGAAGGAATGGGACAAGACCTATGCCCTCTACTATCTGAAGACCGGACGCTATCAGGAGGCCGTTCCGTATCTCCGCAAAGCCATCGGCTATGAGATGCGACGCAAGCAGAAAGCCCGCCTCTGGTATCTGATGGGACAGGTAGAAGCACAACAGGGACATACCCAGAATGCCTACCGTGCCTTCAAGCATGTCATCCGTCTCAATCCGCCTTACGAACTGGAGTTCAATGCCCGCATCTCCATGACCGAGGTACTGGCAACCAACAACTCCCGGAAGATGGTATCGAAATTGAAGCGAATGGCAGCGAGCGACAAGAATCAGGAATATCTCGACCAGGTTTATTATGCCATCGGCAACATACATCTCAACCAAGGCGATACCCTTCAGGCTATTGCTGCATACGAAAAAGGTGCCGCAAAATCAAGCCGAAACGGAGTAGAGAAAGGTGTATTGTTGCTGCATCTGGGCAATGTATACTGGCAATGCCACCGATATGGCGATGCCAAGCGATGCTATGATGCAGCCATCGGACTCCTGGACCAGGACCGCAAAGACTACAAACAGCTCTCCGACCGTTCGAAGGTTCTCGATGAACTGGTGCCTTATACCGACGCCATCCATCTGCAGGACTCCCTGCAATCGCTTGCCCGCATGAGCGAAACAGAACGGAATGTCGCCATTGACAAGGTGATAGATGCCCTGAAAAAGCAGGAAAAGGAAGAAAAGAGAAGACTTGCCGACCAGGAATTGGCAGAAAAACAAGATAACCAAAGTGCCGGCAGAAACAACGGCAATGGTAATAACAGCAGAAATAACAGGAATCAGGGAAACAGCAATGCCTCATCCGGCTTCGGAAACGGAGCCATGGGCAACGGCGGTTTCGGCAACACCAATACCTGGTATTTCTACTCCCAATCTGCCGTAACCCAAGGCAAACAGCAGTTTGAGCGCCTCTGGGGCAAACGAAAGAACATAGACAACTGGCAGCGGAGCAACCAGACCGTAGTAGCCGATGCCAAAGGTGTAGAAGAAATGACCGACGAGCAGCGCGATTCGCTCCTCAACGAGGCACAGAAGAAAGACCTTGAGAAGGAGAAAGAGAAGAATCTGAGTGCAGAAGAAGATCCGCATCAGCGTGCCTACTATCTCGCTCAGATTCCGCTCACCGAAGAGAAGATGGCAGAAAGCAATCAGATTCTGGACGACGGACTGCTGCATGCCGGCATCATTCTGAAAGACAAACTCAATGATCTGGACGAAAGCGAACGCATGCTGCAGCGACTGGTAAAGAAGAACGCTACATACGAACATCTCGATGATGCCTACTATCACCTCTACCTGCTCTACAACATCAGGAAGCAGCCAGCCATCGCCAGCCGCTATCTCGACCTGTTGAAAGCGAATTATCCGGAGAGTCAATGGACCGCCCTGCTCACCTCTCCTTATTATGAGGAAGATGCGAAGATGGGCATTCATCTCGAAGATTCGCTCTATGCTGCTACCTACGACGCCTTCAAGGCTAACCTATATAATAAGGTGGTACACAACAGAGCTATCTCTGACAAGCGCTATCCTGAAGGAGCCAACCGCGACAAGTTCCTCTTTATCGGCGGACTCACCCAGCTCCACGAGGGTAATATCCAGGCTTGTCTTGATGATATGCAGCAGGTGGTAGAGAAATATCCGAACAGTCGACTCAGCGAAATGGCGGGAATGATTCTCAACGGAGTGAAAGCCGGCAGACAGCTCAAGGGCGGCACATTCGACCTGAGCAATGTATGGTCGCGCCGCAACGCCGTACTCAATGATGATGTCAAATCCAAAGCAAAGGTATTCAGCATCGAGCGCAACGAGCCGTTCGTCTTCATGCTCGCCTACGTTCCCGATTCTGTAAACGAGAACCAGTTGCTCTTCGAGATAGCGAAATATAATTTCACCTCCTATCTCGTGCGCAATTTCGACCTCGTCATCGACGAGCAGAATGGTCTGCACCGCATGCAGGTAAAGGGCTTCCGCAATTACGACGAAGCACGCCAGTATGCCAACGACATCTACCAGCATCATTCCATCACCCAGCTCCTCTCAAAGGGAGCCCGAGGCATCGTAATCAGCGAGCCAAACCTCCTGCTGCTGGGCACCAGTCTGAGCTACGACGATTATACCCTCTTCTATACCCAGCATCTGGCACCGCTGAAAATCAGCAAGGACCCACTGCTTGAAGAACCGGAGGAAATCATCCAGCAGGAAAAGACGGATGATACAGAAGAAAATGAAGAAGAAACCGGAACTGACGGTGAAATAGAAACCGGAACTACCGGAACATTCGAAAATGGTACAACCGGAACTTTCAGCAACGGTACGACAAATAACGGAACCACAGGTAACGGAACATTCGATAACGGAACAACCGAAAGCGGAACTACCGATAACGGCACAACCGGAACCCAGGGAACCGATGCGGATATAAAGGAAGAAAAAGCGCCAAAGACAACTTACGACAACGACGATAGTCTGGATTTGGACAGCGAAGAATATGATTTAGATGGATTTTAGTGGACAGTCAGCTGGAGTATGATGATTTCGTCAGTATGTTTTGAGATAACTGAAGTTTCACAAGTCTTGCCCCACACGCTTTCCAAAAAGTAAAAAGGTAAAAAGGTAAAAAGAGCCTTACCCCCTTCGCGCCCCCATCCCCAGCGATTCCATCGCTGGTCCCCTAAAAAAAAGGTAAAAAGAGCCTAGCTAGCTATACATTCCGCTAGGCTCTTTTTACCTTTTTACTTTTTTACCCTTTTACTTTTCAATGAGTTCCCAATATCTGTGGGCAAGGTCATGGATGAACTTTCGTCCTCGTTCGGTCCATACGAGATAGGTATGGGTGTAGGCTCTGCCCATCTTCTCCTGTCTGCCATCGCTCTTCGGGTCGAGGAAGGCGCTGTAGCGGGTACGGCTCTTGGCTAAACCCATGTGAGCATAATCAGCATAGAGGAGATACTGACCGCTCTGGTAATACTGGATATGCAGGGCGCAAAGCGAGCGGTTCAGCTCCTGGGCTGTGATACCGAGTTCCTTCGCAATCTGCGTAGTAGTGAAGCAGGAAACGGAATCGAGCACGTTATCGCTATAGAGCGCTTTCGGCAAAAGATTACCCACCTGATTCTCCAACTGGATGATGTTCTCACCATTCTTGGCGTTGCGAACCACCTGCTCATCCACCACATCATTCAAGCGGCGGATTTCCGTATCCTGTTCGCCGATAAGCTTCTTCTGCTGTTCAATCTGAAGGCGCTGTTTCTTCAGCAGATTCTCCTTCTCCTTGAGCGTAGCACGGAGGATTTCTTCCGCATGTCGGATTGTCTCCTCATCGCTCTCGCCCGGCTGCACCGGGATATAACCACCCGTCTTGCGAATCTGTGGCAGCACATCGGCCGTAACCCAGTTCTTGAACTTCACGGCAGTAGAAAGCTTGGAGCCGAGAACCAAAGCATAGAAACCGCTCTCGTTGACGAAGATCATCTGCTGAGTTCGTACTGTTCGGCTTCCATCCTTACGAAGGCTTCCCGATACCTTGACGCCCTGTTTTAGGGCGTCAAGGTGGTTAACCAACTGATTTACAGCGTTTCTTGATTTTTTATACCCCAGCACATCACAGACATCCTTTGCACAGAACAAAGGCTCCCCATTTTCATCGGTCAAGGTACGAATCTTACCGAATTCAGGGTTTTCAAATACGACAGCAGCTGCTGCCTTCTTATTCATTTCTACTTTTTTATTTGTATTAACTGACTTTACCATAATAATTTGTTTTTAAAAATTAATCACTAACAATTCAACATTCAACACTCAACATTCAACATTACAAAATTGTAATCCAAACGCTCTCCTCCCGTTCTCTCGCTGCGGTAATGGCATTCATGAGCCTGTGCAACCAGATGCGGGAATTGAAGACGGCACCCTGTAATTTATTTTCACCTACCAGAATGCAACCCTGCGTATCATCGGGATAATTACCGGCATGAATGCGGATGCCCTCAAAATCAGGAACACCCTGCACCAGCGGAAGCCACTTCTTGAACCTTGGCGATTTCGAAATAACAACAGGATACGAGCCCTCCGGTATCGCCGTATGACCCGGTATCTTGCGGGCTTTCTTGCCCGATACCCTACTGTACCGTCCATCCTCCTCTTCCGGTTTCAGTTCGATACCCAGGAGGTTTCTCCACGTAGGCTCCAAGGTATCACAGAAGTAATGCTCCTTGTCCAACTTCGCCTTATCGAAGCTGTGCTCAAAGATACGCTTGTCGCCAATTTTTACCCCCGAACGCCAGGTACGTTTCACGTCCTTATCGCTCAGGATATAAAGATGACCTATCGTATAAGTCTTCTTCTTTGCTATTCTTTTTACTACTATTTCCATAACTCAAACTCCATTAAGATTCTAATATTTTTACCTCTTTACCATCCTTGCGGTTACGTAGCTTTTCAAAACTGAATAACTGAATACTGATTACGTCACCCGTTACACCCTTAGGCGGAATCTTCCGGATATAGTTTCGGTTCACCCAATTACGCAACATCGAAGGAGTGCCCTTCTTGTCCATGCCCAACTGCGAGCGGAGATATTCTGCCTGCTGGAAATTAAAGACATCAGGCAACTGCTGCAACAGATTTGCCGGTCCACGCTTACTCGATTTCTCGTTCGAAAAGTTCGCCCTCTTGATGGCATCACCAAAGAAACGCATCTTGCAGTAGAGGTCGTAACGCTCGCTCCAGCGGATGAACTCATCTATCTCCGGCTCCCATTTACAGCCGTTCGCCACATACAGCACACACGCCTTCAGGTAGGCAATGACGTTGGCACGGAAGGAGAGATTCTCATAAACCCTATCCTGCGACAGACGTGAAAACTCAGCATTCTCATCCTTCAGCCGGAGGGCAAGCTGGAATGCCTCAGGGCAGTCTATCAGTCCCCTGGCGTTGTTCAGATTCTCGATATAAGGCTTCAGCCCCTCTCGGTAAGCATCATCGTAATCACCAAAGACAGGCATTTCATCACCGATTTCACGCTCCGGAATGGTACAGAAATTGATGCGGCTTATCGGACCGTCTGTCAAAACTTTTGAGAAGTAACGCTGACCTTTCTGGATAGTGGTAGAGGCATTCCAGTTGAACCGGATGGTTACACGTTCCGTAACACTCTGAGTTCCCACGCGAGTCTGACCGTACTGGTTGTCGCTATCTGAGGCAAGACACATGATACGGAAATGCTGGTTTCCGGTACCTTTCAGAGCATCAAACTGATCCAGCTCATTGAGCGAAGTGTAAAGAAATCGTCCCTGCGCCTCAGCGGTTCGCATCACGAATGCCGGATTGGTCATATCGGCATCAATCTCCTGGATAACAAGATTGTCCGGTCGCTTACGCTTGTCCTTGTTGGCGCCCTTGCGCGTCATCTCCTCCTTCCATTCCTTCTCACGTTTCAGATTCTCCGCATCCCGTTTCCGGATATCCTCCATAATATAGCTAATCGGCTTGTTTACAGAAGATTTACCGGCACCCGTACCAGCCAGCAAGCACGTAGACAATGTAGCCTCATGTACTACATTATCAATATATCGGAAGCTCGTCTGCCAGAGATGCGTAGCGAGCGGTGGAAAGATAGCATGCGCCACAGCCGGCTTATAAATCTCCGGTGTCCGAGATATCAGCAGTTCCACCAGCTTCGGCAGTTTCTCCGGCATCGCTGGCGGTTCGGGATAATCCTCCTCGGTACTTTGAACTTGGAGATATGAACCTTGAACTGCATGATTACCATCAGCTCTTTCAACTTTTAACTGTAAACTATTAACTTGTTGGCTGGCCTGTTTTTCCGCCAGCGCATTCACCCTTATCACATCCCTCGACATCGGTTTGCAACTGTCAGCATATTTCGCATAGAAATCATGTATCAGCTGATGGCAGTCATCCTCCTGATAGTAGCTCGGCATTTTCGTCCTCACCACCTTCATCAGTTCCTCCTCGCTCATCACCCTCGAAGCGCCTGCGCTCATAATAGCGAGGAGCGAAGAGTGCCGAGACCCGACGGTATCAATCGCCATCCCCTCAAGCCCAGCCGACTGAACGAACAGATCAAAGGCTATCAGATTCTTCTCACTGGCCTCTCCCAGTTCACCAGTGCCATAATTGCCTCCAGGATTCCCGAAATGAGAATCATCAGCATGATTGCTATTACCAGATTGGGCAGGCTGAACAGCAGTGCCAGCAGGAGCAGCATAATCGCCATGATTGCCCGAAAGTCTATTGTTTTCATTATTTTTACTATTGCTATTAACTGTAAACTGTAAACTATTAACTTTTGCATCCCCTCTTCCGTCCACGGTCAGTCCACGGTCGAGAAACGCCTGCCTGCGCTTCATAATCTCTTCATTACTCAGCACTGCGCACCACATTTTAGACCTATAGATTTCCGAGTCCTTATCCGTCAGGAAAATCATTCTCTCAGGTGTGATGCAGCTCTCGTCATAAGGCACACCCAGTGCCTCACAATACGCCTTCTGCGTCTCTTCGATGGTCATCCCAATCGGCATTCTAATCCCGATATGCAGCTTCTTTCTAGCGCTATAACAGAGATGCAGCAACGAGCCATTCCATATCCCCGAAGAGCAGTTCAGCTCGCGCGCCTTCTCAATCGCCTTCTCCACATACTCCTTATCATCCACATCGATAATCGTCTGGAAGAGAAAGCTTTCCGGCAAGGCATTCTCCTGTCTGCGCACATTATTTTTGAACATGCCGTAGTGCGGACAGAAGAAAGGCAGCTCGCTCTTCAGCCTTTCCTGCGCCTTCTTCACCGCCTGCGCATCGTTTAAATCCACTCCGTCAATCGGCAATTCACCCCGAATCTGCTGAATCATCTTTTTAACGGCAGCCGATTCAATCACCTTATCATAAGTATCGATATTGTAAGAAAAAACTTTCCCCTTATTTCCCTTGCGATAAGGATTAATTGCCACTACATGTACTGTCTCCATTTTACCTCCATATTTTTCAATTAATCGAACATTTCGCTGTTAATCATGATATACCCTGAGCCATAACTTACATTAATCGGCAGAATCAGCGAGTTATCAGAAATCTCGTCGACCCCGTTCGCCTCGAAGAGCGAAGCATTCTCGGCATCATTCAGTCTGCTCTTGACGAAGCCTATTACCCATTTTGCCGCAATCTTCTCGGCAGCAACATCCTTGTCTACAAGGTCCTTCACCAGCTGTTCATCGCAGAAGTTGATATCCGCATTCACGTTCTCAGCCTCCGCTTCTTCCTTCCCCATTTCCAGGTTCTCGAAGAAGAGGTTATACTTGATTTTCATATCCTTCATCATTACGATGTTCAGATTTTTCAGTTCCCCCTCCGAGTCAGCAATCGTCTCATAGAGTTTCTGTACCGACTTTTTGAAGATGTTCTTCACGTCCATCAGACAGTAATAGATTTTGCCGCCAATCACCACCACCCTCAGTTTTCCGTACTGCGGATGAGTAAAATAAAAAGGTTTCATTGCTTTCATCTTATAAATTCCTTTTTAAAACAGTTGGGCGCTCCCACAACGGTTGATGTGCCTATACACAAAAGCCCCCGAAACTCAGACCATATCGGTTCTGAATTCCGGGGGCAAATGTACGGCGATTCTGCGACAAAAAACTAGTACGTACCAGTACTGTCGTACTAGTACTACTTGCAAAAAACGGTCATTTAACCTATATATTTATTGATTTTATCTCCAAATTCACCCATAGAAGGCATAGAGATAGCTTCATTGTAGCGCGTTCTGAGCACAGCAGGGTTCATATCCCATAACTGTGAGAATACTTTCCATAGCTTGGTAATATGCAGTTTGATGGATAACTTATAGGCAAGATAACCCTTCTGGTAGCCAGAAAGATTGACAGGCTGGTAGTTTTCATCCAAAATCCCATACTCATACAAACTTTTCAGAATCTGTTGTGCTTTTTCTCCTTTCAATTCTTTAGGAATATTACGTTTATGAGGTAAGAATAACTTAGTTATGCCAGATGCTTTCTTTTTATTCCCTTTGTCCTCTTCATCATCATCTTCAAAGTCAGCTTCCGTCACATCGGAATTAGAAAAATCATCTCTCTTATACCTCTCTCTTGCGGCATCATGCGAAGGATTGAAGTTCACGACATTGCCAAGATTCACACCTCCCACATGAATATCTCCATTAAAATTTAGTATGCAACTGACTTTCATGATTCAAAAAGACTTATAAGGTTATCAACACTTGTAGTACCCTCAAACACGCGAATGCCTTTCAGGTTAACTACGATATCAACACTCATACTGATGATTCCCAACACAGCCAGGGCAATCTTCAGTTTTACGATAAGTTTAGTCATATATCTTCTCATTTTAAGATAGACTAAATTTACTTCCTCAATCTTGGAAGAAGAGGTGGCCCCTGAAAGTTTTCCAGGGTGAATCCTTACTTCGGAGACATTGAGCTGCAGAGCAGTATGAGGAATGCCTCCCCCGATTTCATGTTGAATTTTTCATTTTTACTCTGATTTTTAAGTTATTAATTGTTATTGTTTCTCTATAATAGCTGCGCAAGCACTGATGCACGGCTAAATCTCATGATATTTTTTTAATGTTGTTGTTCAATTATTTATTGCGAGGTGAAAAATTGCTTTGCATTTCTTCTACTTTCTCTTTCAACTTGTCAAGTTGTTTCAAGTCTCTCCCAATTGTAGCCCATTGCCAAAAAGCCTCATTGAAGTTCTTTTCGAACTTATCTTTTTCAAAATTTTTACTCTCCGCAACATGTTTCTTATTCAGCGTATCAATGATAGTATCCCAATGATAAAGGATGCAATAACACCACCGCCGCTGCTGGTAAGACTTGAACTTCACTTTTCTTTTCAACACATTTATTACTGTATCATACTTGATATGCGTAATATTAGAGAACTGATATGGAGATAGCAGTTCAGCTCCATCACCTATAAAAGACTTTAGATACAAGATGATGCACTCTTCTTGTATCTCATTGATTCTGTCGTCTAGCTGAGCTAAGTTCTTCAGAATCAACTTTTGTCTATGTTCTGCAATATCCAACATAATAGTGTAAATTTATGCGAATTTACAACTAATTATTTGAACAGCAAAGCCGACTCCCCAGCTACCATGAATAGCCGGATATATTTTTCAAAAACATTAATATTTAAACTATATTTTACTATAGAATAACAAGAAAAAGGGGAAAAAAGCGAGCAATTTACGTTACTCGCCTTCTTCCCCTTACTTTTATAATTTTACGGTAGGTGCATCGCTCTGCACAATCCTTATTTCATAGCAATCTTGATAGAATCCTTACCCACTTTGGCGATAACCAAAGACTCGGATTCACCACCTCGCCATCGTCAAGCCCCGAAAGGGTGCTCTGCGACAAAGCGCATTATGGTCGTAGAAGATGAACACAGGCTTTTCAGCGTTCATCTTCTCCAAACCAGTGGTCTACGATATATGCCTGTATGACCATAACAATCTTGTTTTCTTGTAATTTTCTTGTAAACCTTGCAGTTTTCTTGTAAATCGCCAAAAATATTCCTAACTGTCTATCAATACTTTACAAAAAAGTTCTTGTAAATCATGCAGTTTTCTTGTAAATCTATAAAACTCTACTTGCATAAGAACCAAATACGCCTCTTCACATATATTTTTCCTTCCTTCCTTAAGGAAGCCAGCAAGTTAGTCACCTTATTATACTTTTGGGTTTCATCCAAAACCTCTGGCAATTTATCCATAAGAAGTTCTTCGATTTCTTTTCTTGACGCAGAATCAAACTTCCTCAAGTAATCAACAATCAACTTTTTATAATAAGAATCATCAAAGCTCTTATTCTTTATATACGAAGCCTTCAAACCTATATGCTTGGAAGACTCCACTACTTTATACGACAAGTACAAATTAGTTTTTCGTCCTTCCACAAATCCCTTTTGCCTAAGCAGCGCTATAGCATCATTTGTCAAATCAGCATATTTTTTCTTCTGTATCTTATCTAAAAGTATAATTTCAGGAAGAGACAATTCTGTATTATTCACCAGAATCCGGGCAAAATTCTCATCCAATACTTTTCCTTGTATCTCACATCTTACCTTTTGATCAGAAAGCGTATATATAGGCATTGGGAAGAATCTCTTCTTCTGTTCAATAAAGAGTTTTTTAATTCCTCCACCTTCTGTATCTGCCATTCCTACATTACACATAGCTTCCATCAAGAAAGGATTGCGGTATCTTGAATCTGGACAGTCTCGTTCAACCACATCTTCTACGGATTTTGGTATAAACTGACCATAATTCTGTATCACCAGTTTCTCATCTTCATATTCCAAAAGTTCGATACGTGTGCTCATGCCATAATCCTGATGCCCGATGGCATTATTAATCGGCTCTCTAAGTGTAAACATATCATAGCGTTTCATATTTTCAGGGAATATATTACCACTAACGGTATATGTATAGTTATTGTTCCTAATATACTCCTTTGTTATTTCATCCACAGCCTTAATCATTGGAATATGAAAATTGCGAAAATCCTTGTTCTTATCATCTTTTGTCAACAGTTTCCAACGGATGATACACACTGCAGGCGACAGGAAATGCTCAGACTCCTCTCTACCAAGTAGGATGATAGCAGCATTGGTTATCTTTCCGGCTCTTGTAATCTTTGCCTTGTTCAGGAAGGTTACATCATCCCAACTTTCGATTTCCTTAGCTCTTTTTTCATGTCTTTCGGCATATTTCTCCCTCGCCATACGAATAGCCTCAGGATCGAGGTCATCGATGGTGGCATCTTCTATGATATTAGCAGACCAATCACCAAAAGCAGCACTCGGCTCTGAAAGAATTCTTTGCTCTCGCTCCGATGTCATTTCCACCAACGAATCGGCTATACGCTGCCAAGCCTTTCTGTGGGCATAGACTGGGCGGCGTGGCTTATGCTTGGGAATATGGATAATCCAAACCGTCTTATTACTATCATCAGTAACAAATTCTTCTATGCGAAGCCCTTCTGAAGAAAGATTCACACATTGCTCCACCAATTTAAAAGTTGCCGTTAATGGTGTTGCCATAAAGCCATTAAAGGTCAATGCAGACAAGTCTGTTCCAACAATGTCTAAGGTTTTGTCTTTAATACCTATCACAAGTTCCCCGCCCTCCATGTTAGCGATAGCCGACACGTAGGAAAGCACATCATTGCCTTCTTTGCCATTAAAGGAGTTTTTCAGATTCTTCATCTCCTTCCATTCGCATCTTGCATTTTCCTCTGGATAGCGTTGGCGAATATATTGTTGTAGCTCTTGCTCTGTCATTATTTATTTGTTTTGATGTTTTTAAAATGGTAACAATGGTTGGTAGGTTCATTGTTGTCACTATTCATGATTATTAAATGCAAAGGTAAGCAAAAAAGCGTAACGATGTTCTGCAAGTTGCATATTTAACGTTACTTTAACTTTGTGCAGAGAAACGCAAGTCCGCTAGGCGTTCCTATGGGCATGAGCAGTTACAACTAAAACGCCCATTGTTAAAATAGTCTGGAGAAACTGCTACAGAAATGGAATCAACTAATTTATGCCTCAAAATCACGCTGGTAACCCAACGTGATTTTGAGGCATAATGCATATTATTTGTTTCATTGCAATCTTGATAGAATCCTTACCCACCTTGGCGATAACCAAAGACTCGGATACAGCATAAGAGGGTGTAACTTAATATACTACCCACTCATTAATTTAGTGTAAACTTGCATTTAGGAAAGTTCGAACACCCATAAAAAGAGCCATATCTTCCATTGCGTAAAACTAACTGACCACCACATTGTGGGCAAACACCTTGCCTTATTAAGTTCTTTGCTCTATATTGCCTATCTTTAACATTCTGCTTGTGCTGTCTTATTTCTTCCTTATTTGCTATTGTGTAATACCGTTGAATAGAATTGATAATCCAATCAATTTGTGTAGCATTTAGAATAATGTCTTGATATTGAGATATTGCCCAATTCAAGTTGCATCTGTTTACAACTATATGGTTACTGACATGAACTTTCAACTCTGCAGAATTATTAAATACAACAATCGGAATAAAAGGAAAATCAACAGGACATTTAAACAAATGGCGAAGAAATCTTACATGCCCCTCATTCTGCTTTATCGGATTATAAAATTGGTGTTTACTTTTGTAGATGACCTGAGTCCAATATTCTGAATTCTCTCCACCTAATATCCAACCTTTATAACCCTTTGTCTCAATGACGAATACCCCATAAGGTGACACTACAATATGGTCAATTTGAGTTGAGCGTCCATTACTCTCAAACAACAAATTGTTGAATATTGTGTATTCGTCTGACAGCTGCAACATTTTCTTATGCACCAACCTTTCGGAATATTTACCTTTCCACATTGGCATCTTCAATTTTAAGAAGATTACCAACGCAAGAAATACTACCAAACAAACTATACCCATATTTTACCAAACCTAACATATTTGTTTATTCCATTTTATGTACTTAAGAGAAGCTTCGCATAAGTTCTGTAAACTAAAGCTACATACTACCCATACGCCCTGTTTTAGGATGTATGGGTAAGTGCAAATGATGCGGCATTCCGGATAATGCTGGTATCCAATCCTACCTGTCCAAGGAAACTTCATCTGCAACAGATGCAGCCACGGAGATCATTTGTTTCTCCAGGCAGTTCCTTATCCTTTCAGCTGCTGTAACTGGCTCTCCGACAATCCTGTTATTTCCATCACCGTGGCAGCATCCATACCATTCGCCAGCATCTTTCTGGCAATCTCAAGGCTTCGCTTGTTCATGCCCTTTTCCATGCCTTCAGCCAGGCCCTTTTCCATGCCTTCAGCCAAGCCCTTATCCATGCCTTCAGCCAGGCCCTTCTCCATGCCTTCAGCAAGTCCTTCTTCTTTACCTTCTCGCTTGGCGGTATCAATCGAATTCTTGATATCACGATATGCCATCTTGCTGGCTTCATACTCCCGCTGCTCCTGCGGAGTGAATCTTGCAATCTCGGCTTCTTCGAAGAGGCGGTCGAAGACCTTGTCGCATAACGCCTTAGGGCGCTGAGTAAGCTTATAGAGATTCTTTAGGGCATAGAGCCACTTGTCGTAGAGCGTTTCCAACTCGTCCAGCGACTTGTTGAACTTGGCGATTTCCACGTAGATAAACTCCAGCTTATCGTAAAAAATCTTGTGCGTGGCAGTATCGCACAACTGCACATGATGGCGAATTTCTTCCTTATTGAAGGCTTCCTCGTTCATGTTGAAGTTGAGCAGAGCAATTGTGTAAATATGGTTGAGCTTGAAGTCCCATTCATTACCCTTAGGAGCCTGCTCACGGATAGGGAAGGTGGAATAGAACAGGGCACGGTCCTTGAAGTATGTCTGGTATGCATTCTGCATTTCCACGATAAACTTCTCGCCGTTTTCACCTTCGCAATATACGTCGAAGATGGCCTTGCGGTCAGTATATACATCTCCCACGTGCTCCGGGTTCAGATACTTCACGTCCTTAACAACCTGTCTTCCGTTGAACAAGCTGTTGAGGAAACAGATCAGCAAATCCTTGTTGGGAGCTGATCCGAAAATTCGCTTGAAACCGAAATCGGTCAACAAACTGATATATCTTTCTTCTACCTGCTTCATAATCCCAATGTTATTAATATTTCTATTGCATCAGCAAAGTTACGATTTTATTTTCATACCTGCAAGAGTTTTCTGATAAAAATTGAGAAAATGTTTATAAGTGCGCAAAAAATATAAGAACTATCCTTTCTGCAATTGCCTTGTTCCGTATTCAGTATTCAGTTATTCAGTTTTTTTTAAAACCCTTACATGGATAAAGGGTTTGAAAACCCGGAAGAAAGGGATTGGTTATTTTGTAATGTATTTTTTATTATTATATTATATTATATATATATTATATATATAGATATATAGATAGTATATAAACTTTACTTTTTAAGGGGGTAAAAAGTAACCCCTTAAAAAAAAACTGAATAACTGAATACTGAATACGGTGCTGTGTTTTCTTCTCTTTAACTCTATGTTTTCTCTTATGAAAAAGTATGAGTTGCGGGGCGCAAAACGGCGAGTTAGATTCGTTAACATAAAGCTCTAAAGCAGCCAAAGGAGAATAAGAGAGGTTGGAACGTAAAC
>OJMM01000698.1_pt1 | contig 21511 bp, 24 predicted proteins | sample 1597231 | NCBI WGS metagenome assembly OJMM01 (sample SAMEA2452128, study PRJEB22498) | human gut metagenome | reverse complement strand
CGCTCCATTTCAACGGCATTGTTTGCTATACCCGCAATCATTTCAATGGGGGATAGCTGCTGGTTTTTCTTGTATCTGTTTTCAACATCTATAAAGTACTTACGGATTTTCCTGCCGATATCTGTTCTCTGAATCATACAGATTTCTTTTGCCATTCCGATTGTTAGCTGGTGGTCATTGTATGTTGTTTCGTTGCCTTGAGCTGTTTCTCTTTTTTGAGAAATAGCTATAAAGTCCATATTTTCGGCAAAACCATATTCACACATACGCTTAAACCAATCAGCATATTTTGTCTTAACTTCCAGAGCCGCGTGTAAATCCCTGCCCATTACTGTTGGACGGTCTGAATTTTCATAATTAATGTTAATTAAATCGTTCATAGTAAAACCTTTCTCCCCGTTCAGCCGTTAGGTCAGCTCATAAATTTATTTTTTCTTTAAACCGATTACAATAACTGCTATTAGCAGAACAATACTAATAACGTCTAAAATTATAGTAATCATAATTCTTGACAAATGGCTAATTTTATGGTATTTTATAAGGGAGGAGGATTTCCTCCCCTATCTTAATCATTAAGCTTTTCGATTAAATCGATTAGCTTAGCAATTAATGTAAGAATTGCATTGATAATCAGGAGTTTTTGAAGTGTTACTGATTTATCAGTGCTTTTCTTTTGGCCTTTCGGCTTTTGCTTAGCCATTGTCCTTACCTCCTTTCCATGTTTATATTATAACACTGTTTAACCGTGTATTCAATAGGCGTATTATACAAAGTTTAACCGTGTATTTTGTGTATTTTGACACTGTTAAACAGTGAAAATATATGTTATAATATACGTATGAAAGGTGGTGGCAAATATAACAGTACCACGTTCAAAAAGGGCTGCCAATAATAAATGGGATAAAGAAAACATGAAAATTGTAGCGTGCAAACTACGTAAAGAACATGCAGAACAATTTAAGCAATACGCCAAAGATAATGGAACTACTCCAAATGCGCTATTAAAGTCTTATGTTTTAAAAACCATCGGCAAAAGTGACCCTGATACTCAAGAAAAGGAGCAGGAATAAAACTGTTCCTTTTCTTACAATACGTGAATACATAATGTTTAATCTCACACCTAAGGAGTAATTTAAATGCCAATAAAATATAAAATTGATGTATTAAAAGAGCTTAAAGCAAAAGGGTATCCTACTACACGCTTGCGAAAGGACAAGATATTAGGTGAAGCTACCATACAACGATTAAGACACAATAAAAGCGTGTCCTTCGAAGTACTTTCAAAATTGTGTGACCTACTCGAATGTAATATTGGTGATATTATAACTAATGAAAAGGGAACAAATAGCGATTAGGGCTTGTTATTCCAACTGTCCGAATTTCGGACGGTTGAATTCTGTAATAATCTTCGCCCTCAATAAAGTGCTTCTTATTATCATTGAAACGCTTTCTTGCCGTTCCCTCCGGCCTGCCATGAACCATGTCGATATCCTTAAATGTCACTACGCGTTTACCCTCGTATTCTTTAACGAGTACATTCTGGTTGTTAATTACAATTTCATTCATTTCAATTTTTCCTTTCTGCCGCTATGCGGACTTTGATTCTTTTTGAACTAACAAATAGTCAACGGGCACTCCAAAAATATCCGCCATTTTTAAAAGCTTATTCTGGGGGATTTTGCCTTTTATCCTCCAGTTGTAATATGATTTTCTGCTTACCCCCAGAAGACTTGCAAGCTGAGTTATTGTCAAGCCATTTCTTGCTCTTTCAGCCTCAATGTTAGGATACATAAAATCACCTCCTTGGTCTACTCGTTTCGGGTATATTTATAGTTTATACTCATTTCGGGCAGTTGTCAATATGCATAATACCCAAAACGAATACTATTAATTTGTATTATTTACCCAATTAGAAAACATCCTATTGACACACTTACTCAATTTGTGTATAATCAAATTAAGAAGGGTGGTACGAATATATGAATAGGATTAAAATGCTTAGGGAAGAAAAGCAAATGAATATGAGGGAAGTTGCTGACGCTTTAAAAATCCCTTATACAACTTATGTTAACTATGAAAAGGAATTGAGGGAGCCTAATTCTGAAATGCTTATATCACTAGCAAACTATTTTGAGGTCTCTATTGATTATCTTATCGGTAGAAGTGATTCAAGAAAAAACAATTTACTTAACAATGAATTAGAATCCAATTTTAATATAAAAGAAAAAAAACTCGTTGATTCTTACCGAAGCCACCCGGAAATGCAATCGGCAGTAGATAAACTGCTGGGGATCGATACTGAAGATTAATCGTTGCACTCCTTTCGATTTATTGTCGAATCATGATTACATTTTTTATTATACTCATGAATTTCAGGATTGCAATAGTAATGTCACAGATCGCAAAATCTGACATATTAGTGTCATAATGATTACAAAAAGATTACAAAAAGCAACGTTTTATTAGCAAAAAAGGCTGTTGAAAAAAATGTTTAAACTAAAATACCTGTGCATAAAAATTATAATGGGAGGAAAAAATGAAAACAGCGGCGGCATATATTCGAGTGTCCACAGAAGATCAGGTTGAATACTCCCCGGATAGTCAGCTTAAGGCCATAAGAGACTACGCCCGTAAAAATGATATGATTTTGCCGGAGGAATTTATTTTTGTAGACGAAGGAATAAGCGGGAGAAAAGCCGCTAAACGTCCCGAGTTTATGAAAATGATTGGTACTGCAAAAATAAAGCCAAAACAATTTGACGTTATCCTGCTTTGGAAATTCAGCCGTTTTGCACGTAACCGCGAAGACAGTATAGTTTATAAATCCATGCTTAGAAAGCAGTGCGGAATTGAGGTTATTTCCATCTCAGAACAGCTCGGTGAAGACAAAACATCTATCCTCATTGAAGCTCTTATAGAAGCAATGGACGAGTATTACAGCATTAATCTGGCGGAAGAGGTACGCCGGGGAATGACTGAAAAAGCTCAAAGAGGCGAGGTTGTAAGTACTCCCCCTTTTGGCTATGACGTTAAGGACAATGTTTTTGTGCCGAATCCTGAAACTGCCCCCATTGTTAAAATGATTTTTAATAAATATCTGAGTGGGCGGGGTTGCCTTGAAATTGCTAAAGAGCTTAATACAATGGGTATCAGAACAAAATACGGGAACAAGTGGGAAAACAGAGGGGTTGAATACGTACTTCGAAATGTGGTGTATACCGGAAAGCTTACATGGACTCCCGTCAAGAGTAAGACAAGAGACTACAAAAATGAAGCTACTATAATAACCCAAGGAAAGCACGAGCCGATTATCGAACAAGAAATTTTTGATAAGGTTCAGGAAATGATTCTCGAGAAGAAAAAGCTGTTTCCAAAGCATTCAAGGCAATCTTCCAATGAATTTATGCTTAAAGGCTTTTTAAAATGCAGTAATTGCGGCGGCGCTCTTGTCTATGCGTTAAACGACAGAGTTCAATGTAACAGGTACTCCAAAGGCACGTGTGAGGTATCGCACAGCGCAAGCTTGAGCAAACTTAACGCATCGGTGATAAACGCTTTAAAGAGTGACCTCGAAACTCAAAATTTTAACATATATAATATAAAATCTGCCGAAGAACAAAAGGGATCAGATATCACCCCGATGTTGATTGAAAAAGAGAAAAAGAAGCTGGAACGAATAAAAGAAGCCTATGCCGCGGGAATTGATACTCTTGAGGAGTACTGTTCCAACAAAGAAAAAATACTTAAGGCGATTGAAGAGCTTGATAAAAATAAAAAAAGCTCAGTAATTACTAAGGAAGATATGCACAAAAAATTAAGTGCGACAATACGTCAAAGCCTCGATATACTCGAAGATCCTAATTGCAGTGAGAGCCTTAAAAATATAACGCTCCGCAGCTTCGTCCGCCAGATTGTTTATGCAAAGAAAACACAATCGATTGAAATTTTATACCAGGTCTAATTCGCTTATTATCTCCTTTTACAATTTAGACCGCCAAGCTGACTTATTATAAATTTTGCCAGCTTAGGATTGGAATTCTTAATATTAACAGGATACTGCAATTTTTTCTCATATTGCCACATCAGTTAGCGCTCCTTTCCCATGGCCAAGGCTCGTGCGTCCATGTCCAGTTATCTCGGCTTTTCACCTGGTTTGCCGTTAGAGGTCCATATAGTCTGATATATTCCTCTTCTGCCTCGCGTCTTAAATCATTATACCTATGATAAAAATCAAGAGCGTTTCGGCAATTAGGGTGAGTATCCAAATAAAGCTTTATTTCATCAATAGCAAATCCATACATCTGAATTGCTCTGAACAGTTTATCTTTGTCCATTACAGCCTCCTTCGGGTTCAAAAGGAAGATTCAATTCAGGAAAAATTGTTCCCGCAGAAAATGCCGTTGCTTCATCATATGGCTCAGACCATTGCTGAAACGGAACATAAGCCATTCCTACCGGAGTATCTTCCGGAAAGCGGCTTCTCGTCATGTTATTCTGCGTCGTCATATGGCTTACAGATTGTCTCATTTCCGGCCTGAAGCTCATATTTTCAAACATACTGAAATCCAATATAATACCCCCTTGTCTTATTCGTACAAATTTATTGTACATTTATATTTTATGACATAACTCATGTTTTTGTTACTTGACGTATTAAAAAAATTGTGATAATATGAAAATAGCCGAAAATAATAATCTTTTCGGCATAATTTATATTTAAGGAGAATTTTTATGTTTGTTGCAGATGATAAGAGATATGATAAAATGCCATATAATAAAGTAGGAAAGTGGGGCTTGAAACTGCCTTCTGTTTCATTAGGTCTTTGGCAGAACTTCAGCTACAGCGATAATTTTGAAAATATGGAAAATATGTGCCGCACGGCATTTAATCTTGGAATCAATCATTTTGATCTCGCAAATAATTACGGTAATCCGTATAACGGATCAGCGGAAGAGAACTTCGGCAAGATATTAAAAAGAGACTTAAAAGTATATCGTGATGAACTCTGTATTTCAACTAAAGCCGGATACGATATGTGGCCCGGTCCCTACGGCGCTAAACACGGTTCAAGAAAATATCTTATTTCCTCATTAGATCAGTCGCTTAAAAGAATGGAACTTGATTATGTCGATATATTCTATCACCATGTCTTTGATCCCGAAACGCCTCTTGAGGAAACTGCTCTGGCGTTGGATCATGCTGTAAGGCAGGGAAAAGCAATGTATGTAGGCATATCAAATTATAACTCTGTTCAGACTGCTGAAATACAGAAAATATTCAACGAGCTTAAAACCCCATTCATTATAAATCAACCTTCATATTCTATGTTTAACAGATGGATAGAAACTGACGGTCTTAAAAATTACGCTGATGAAAACGGTCTTGGTCTTGCAGTATTCTCACCTCTGGCACAGGGCTTGCTTACCGATAAATATATCGGTTCCTCTTTAGCGGCATCAAAACGTTCTTGGATGAATAATACTCCGGACAAAAAAACTATTGATAAGCTGCATAAGCTCAATGAAATAGCTTCGTCAAGAGGACAAAAGCTTTCCCAGATGGCTCTTTCATGGGTTCTTCGTGACGGAAAGATTACAACAGTTCTTATAGGAGCAAGCCGGCCTGAACAGATTGCAGAAAATGCTGAATCCGCTTTCAAAACTTCGTTCACCTCAGACGAGCTAATTAAAATCGAAGAAATAATCAATTCATAAAAAAATTATCCGTATCATAAGATACGGATAATTTTTTTGAAAGGAGATTAAGACGATAGCTTATTTAAGCTAATAATCTTGCAAGATACATATAATCAAATACATTAACTTTTCCGTCGCCATTTAAATCTGCCGATTGATTATCTATTTCAAATCCTGATGTTTTAATACCTACCATATATTTTCTCAGCGCTTCGGCGTCTTCAAGCGTTACTTTTCCGTCCTTATTATAGTCGCCGCTGTCAATTCTATAATTAACTCTAACGGATTCAAGAACTAAATTTTCGTTATCGCCCCACCAATAGCTGATATTAAAACAGCCGTCCTCAGTTATCATTTTCTGAATTTCTTCAGATATTTCAACGCCTATAATTAATTGGCTGCAATCGCAGTTATCTTGAAAATCAATTTGTTCCCATCCATTGTCATTCCTCGATATACCAACACTAATTGTATAGTTATTTATTTTACGTCCGTCCGACGTAAAATTCAATTGAATACTTTCAACTATCTGATTAACAGAAAGCAGATCGCCGGCGTTTATAGTAATCGTACTGTTATTTTCTATTTCTGTATTAAAAGAAACAATTTTAGAATATTGAGAGTTCTTAAGAGTTGTGACCGTAGTAGTTTGTTCAGCGGTCGTAACCGTCGTCACAGGTTCAGAAGTCATTAAAGATGTAGTAACTGTAATCAAATTCTCTGGTACTGTTGTCGTTTCAATACAAGACGTCGTTGTCTCTGCGGTTGATACTATATTTTCATCCGAAGCCGCTTCAGACATTGTCGTTACCGGAGGAGCTGTTGTAACCGCTGACTCTGTTTTATATGTGACTGTTAATGAATCAATATAAAGAGGAGCGGTATTGCCCCACCAATATCCAACCTGTATGCTGCCGCCGTTAATTTTACCGCATATATCAGGATCCGCAAAATTTATAGTATAATTCTGCGACTGAATATTTTCATTATAATCTATCTGATACCACGATCCGTCTACCACAGTACCGATACCCGCAATGAAATTATTTATATTGCCGTTTTTAGACGATAAATTGATTTCAAGCTTTTCAATCGTTCCCTCTTCTGCAATTTCATCCATCTGGATATAATACATTTTTTTATCACTGTCATTAAAATCAAGCTCCGCATTCAGCTCATATTTTTTAATTAATGTACTGCCTGTACTATTTACATCAGTAACAGTTGCAGTTTCTGAAGAAACCGGCAAACTTTCAGTTACTGAAACATCCGTAGCTGTCGACGTAATTATCGGCGCAGAAGCCGTAGCTTCAGTTTCAGCAGAGGTTATAACTGTTGTCGTCTGAGTTGTCACTGTTGTTACAGGCGCTGTGGTTACTATATTTGAGGACTTCGACCATACTGCGGATATTACAATTTTTGCTCCGGAAAGTATCGCAGGTATTTCAAATTCATCTCCGGCGTTATAAGTTACTCCGTCATATTGCCAGCCTTTAAACTGATAACCGCTGTAAGTAAAAGGATTTTCAGGAAGAATCATAGTCGTTCCGTATTCGGCGTCAATATAAATATTAGCGCTTCCCTCATCGGTTTTTCCGCCTTTACCTGTAAAAGTAATTTTATATGTTTCCGGAACCCAGTTTGCCACAAAGGTAATGTCGTGATCAGGCATAGTATATTGCGAGCCGGTTCCTACCGTCTCCCCTGTTGACGGTACATACCATGATTTAAGATGATAACCGTTTCTTGAAAACCTTGACGACGCAGCCGCGTCAAAGGTTGTATTTATTATTTTCTGAAAGCTTACCTCAGATGCTCCTACAAGATTGTCTACATCTCCCGCTAAATATGTCAGCGTTCGGTAAGTATAAGTTTCTGCTGAAGCATTAGAAAAAATCATTAATATCATTACTAAAGCAGATAAAACTGCAACTATCCTTTTAGAATTTACCACTGTTTTCATAAATAAAATAACACTCCTTCATATTACGGCCGGATACACTCGTTATTTTAATAAAATAAAAAGCTGCGTCTTTTCATACAAAAAGACGCAGCTATAAACTCAATTAAAATAACAAATGTAAACTACAAGTGTTAGCAACCGGCTGTCATACCGTTTTTAGACGGCTTAGACCCTTAGCTTTGCGTCCTTACTTTTCAATAAGTTTGCCAAATATTAAATTTTAAATCGGAAAGATCTTCCTTATGTTTATATGATAACACTAAAACGTTTAATAGTCAACTGTTTTTTTCATTTTCTACCTTTCATACAAATAATTATCAACAAAACTGTTAAGGATAGAGCAATTTATAATTGTTTATACTATTTAATTATGTATATCCCATTAACATAATTATTAAACGTTTTCAGAACATAAAAATTAATTTCTTCAGGCAACTGAATCTGACAAAAAAGCTCACATAAAATATATTAAACTGTTATTAGAAAAATAAATACACTGTATATAAAAATAATATTTTACCAACAGGAAAAATATAACCGAATCTAAAAATTTCTTTAGGGAGGATAAAAATGTCTGTAAAAATAATCGAAGAAGAAAGCAGGACGGTTGCCGTATTGTCCGGTGAAATAGATCATCACAACGCCAAAAATCTCAGAATGGAAATAGATTTTGCTCTCAGAGAAAATCAGCCTCAGGAACTTATACTCGACTTCTCCGACGTAGGATTTATGGACAGCTCAGGAATCGGACTGGTTATGGGAAGATATAAGCTTATGCAGGAGCTTAACGGTAAAGTTACCGTCAGAAATCCGCCCAATCATATAAGAAAGGTAATGCGCCTTTCAGGAATCGACCGCTTAGCGTCAATCAGCAGCGGACAGGAGGGAATATAAATAAAAATGAATACTGAAAATGAAATGAAAATAAGTTTTGTCAGCAAATCCCAGAATGAAGGTTTTGCAAGAACGGCGGTCTGCGCCTTTGCAGCGCTTATGGATCCGGGGATTGAGGATATAGCGGACATACGGACCGCCGTTTCAGAAGCGGTAACCAACTGTATAGTACATGCTTACAGGGACACTGAAGGAATTATTGAAATTACCGGAAAAATACTCTCCGATAATGAACTTTACATAAGAATCAAAGATAAAGGCTGCGGCATTCCGGACATAAAAAAGGCTATGGAACCTCTTTACACAACCGCTCCGTTTGAAGAAAGAGCCGGATTAGGCTTTGCTGTTATGGAAAGCTTTATGGATAAGCTGACCGTTCGCAGTACAGTTGGCAAAGGCACTGTAATAACTATGAGAAAAAAGCTTGGAGTTAAAAGTGAATAAACCCATTGCCGAAGAAAACCTCGGTCTTGTTCACCTGTGCGCAAACCGTTTCAGAGGCCGTGGTATTGAATACGACGATCTTTATTCCGCAGGCTGTATAGGTCTTTTAAAGGCGGTTGAAGCCTTCGACAGCGAAAGAGGCGTAAAATTTTCAACCTATGCAGTACCTGTAATACTCGGCGAAATAAAAAGACTATTCAGAGACGGCGGCACAGTTAAAGTAAGCCGGAGTTTAAAGGAGCTTTCGCTTAAAACAGTAAGAGCCAGAGAAGAAATGTCCAAAAAATTGGGAAGAGAGCCTACGCTAAGCGAGCTAAGCAGTCAGCTTGACGCAGACGAATGCACAATTGCAGAAGCATTATCTGTAAGTCTTCCGCCGGTTTCTCTCACTGATAACTCAGATGAAAGCGGAAGTCAGATAGATATAGCCGTACCTGCGCCTGACACAGAAATCGGCGATATGCTTGCTCTTCGTCAGATTTTAGAGCTTATGGAGGAAAAAGACAGAGAGCTTATTTATATGAGATATTATAAGGGCTGCACACAATCCGCTACCGCCAAAAAACTCTCCATGACTCAGGTACAGGTTTCAAGACGTGAAAAAAAGCTTCTACAGTTTATGAGAGAACAGCTTTTAAAATAAGGGACATGTTTTTTGAACATGTCCCTTTTAATTTAATTATTTCTGGCTCTTTGAGCAGCCAACTGCGCGTTTAATTTTTCTATAATTTCCTTGACCTCGTTACTGTTTGTAAGGTTATATACGATCTGCATATAAAACAGCGTTTCCTGCGGAGGCGCATTATGCTCCATACAATAGCTTCCCAAAGAGTATGCGATGTTAACTACCTCAGGATTCGGACCGTTCCTTATCTTATATTTTTCGAACGCCGAAAGAACTTCTTCTCTTGTAGGAGGAACAACCTGTTTCCCGGTTATCGCTCTTATATGCTGTAGCTCTCCGTTTACAGCTTCATTCTGAGCATATATTAAGCTTTCATAATAAAAACATACTGCGCTGTCATAATCCTTGATTTCAATACAATAATATCCTAAATTCGTATAACAGCGAGCAATATGATAAGGCGTAGTAGAAATTTCAAGCGTATCCCTAACACAGGCAAAAAGCTGCTGCGGCTCATGCATGAGCTTAAAAGCCTCCGCAAGCTCAAATCTCGGTTCAACATTAACAGGATTATACCTTATAGCCTTTTCAAGCTTATCAACCGCCTCCTGAGGCTTATGCTGCTCAACAAGCAGATAACCATATGATGAAAAATACTGACAGAAGTCAAAAGGAGTTCTCTCATACTTTTTATTCGGTTTGTATATATGAGTATAAATATATTCGTCAAGCCTGTTTCTGAACGAAAACTTTTTGCTTGCCTCAGTTTCACTGAAATATTTATCCGCCTTTTTTTCAATCTCCGAAAAAAGCTTTTCAGCGTCTTCAAGCTTATTATCCTTCACAAGACCGTTAATTTCATTATAAACCTGATCAATGCGCTTTTCCTCTATAAACATTGCGTTTTTGAGATGTGCTTTACTTTCGTCAGGCAGCAGCTCAAAGGACATATCGCTCAATATTTTCAAAATTTCCGCCGAATCAGGACTATCCTTATATTTAGCAGCCTGCTCCTGAAGATACTGTATATCCTTCAGAGGATCGCCGGTAAGGCCTTTTTTTACTTCCTCTATAATGTTACTTACCATATTTTTTCTCCCGTCCAAGTTAATCAGTTATCTTATTATACATCATTTTCAATAAAAAATCAAGACAATAAGCATGAAATTATGTGATTTTTTCCGTTTAAAAGGAAATCACATATAATCAACCTTGATTTCTCCGTTTTCAGACGTGATTCCTATTCCCGCAACCTTACCGTTTCTGTCAATAATTATGTCGGCGATTTTCTCCTCTATTTCCTTTCTTATTACCCTGCGAATATCTCTCGCACCGTAAACCTTTCCAAACGATTTTTCAGCAACAGCCTTAAGAGCGTCGTTATCGTATTTAAGAATAATCCCCTTTTCAGAAAGAGGTTCTTTCATTTCGTCCAGCATCAGCGCCGCAATTCTTTCAAAATCCTCCTTGACAAGCGGCTTGAATACTATAACCTCGTCAATACGGCTCAGAAATTCCGGTCGTAAAAATTCTCTCAGCGATTTCATCGCCTTCTCCTTTGATATATCCTCCGCAGATTTATTAAATCCGACTCCGGTTGATTTATCGGTTGAACCTGCATTTGACGTCATAGCTATAATTGTATTCTCAAAATTAACTGTTCTTCCCTGCGCGTCGTTTATCTTTCCTTCATCAAGTATCTGAAGCAGGATATTCATTATATCAGGATGAGCCTTTTCTATTTCGTCAAATAACACGACGGAATAAGGATGTCTGCGAACCTTTTCAGTAAGCTGTCCTGCCTCGTCGTAGCCAACATATCCCGGAGGTGATCCGATCATTCTGGCTACAGAATGCTTTTCCATATATTCTGTCATGTCAAGACGAATCAACGGCTCGGTCGAATCAAACATCTCTGTAGAAAGCGCTTTTACAAGCTCTGTCTTTCCTACGCCGGTAGGGCCGACAAAAATAAACGAAGCCGGACGTCTGCGCTTGGAAAGCTGAACTCTTGTACGCTTTATTGATTCTGACAGCAGGTGCACCGCCTCGTCCTGTCCTACAATGTGTTCTTTAAGTTTTTCTTCAAGACGTAACATTTTGGAAAATTCGGTTTCAGCAATCTTATTAGAAGGTATACCCGTCCACAGTTCAATAACCTTGGCAATATCGTTTTCACTCACCTGAACAGCAGATACAACCTTTTCCAGCTCGCTTAATTCATTTTTCACTCTGATAATGTCTCCCTTGACCTCTGCAAGAGCTTCATAATTAGGCTCACTCTGCTCCTCTATGGATTTTTCCATATCCTCAAGAACCTTAAGCTTCTTAGTTTTTTCATCATATTCAGCAAGCTCCGGAGTTCTGATACATGTGCATGCACAGGCTTCGTCAAGCAGATCTATAGCCTTGTCCGGCAGAAACCTATCCTGTATATATCTTTCAGATAACACGGCGCATTCCCTTATCAGCTCGTCGTTTATTTTTACCCTATGATAAGCCTCGTAGTATTTTTTTATACCCTTTAAGACCTCGACAGTTTCTTCTATTGTAGGCTCGTTAACGGTCACCGGCTGGAATCGTCTTTCAAGAGCGCTGTCCTTTTCAATATATTTCCGATACTCGCTGAAGGTCGTAGCTCCTATAACCTGAACCTCTCCGCGAGATAAAGCCGGCTTTAATATATTAGCGGCATTCATAGATCCCTCCGAATCGCCCGTTCCTATGAGATTATGAACCTCGTCAATAAACAGTATAATGTTGCCCTCGGATTTCACTTCGTTTACAAGTCCCTTTACTCTGCTCTCAAACTGCCCCCTGAACTGTGTTCCGGCAACAAGCGCGGTCAGATCCAGAAGGTATATTTTCTTATCGGCAAGGTTAAACGGAACGTTTCCTTCGGCAATCTTCTGAGCAATACCTTCGGCAATAGCCGTTTTTCCGACGCCCGGTTCACCTATAAGGCATGGATTATTTTTCTGACGGCGGGAAAGAATCTGAATAACTCTTGCAATTTCCTTATCTCGTCCGACAATATTGTCAAGCTCCCCGTCCTCAGCCTTTTTGCTTAAATTCGTACAGTAATTATCAAGAAATTTAAGCTCCTTTTTTTTCTTCTTCTTTGTATCCTCCGCTTTGGCGGAACCCTGCTTAGATTTCCTTGCAGCGGGAGGATTTGAATCTCCTGATTCGTTCTTTTTAATATCCCCTAACTGCCCGTTGAGTAGATTCTGTATGTACGGAGGCAGCGTGCCGGCTCCGCCCATTTCAAAACCGTCGCCGTCCATAAGCTCCATCATCTGATCGGACATCTGCTCTATATCGTCGTCGGTAATTCCCATCTGCTCCATATATTCGGATACCTGCGGTATATTCATTTCCTTTGCACAAAGCATACATAGTCCCTCATTTTTCTTTTCACTTCCGTGCATTGATGTAATAAAAACAACCGCAGGACGTTTTTTGCATCTGCTGCATAATACCATAATCTTCACACCACGCCTAAAAAGGCGATGCTCCTTTCTGTTTTATTCTGTCGCTTCAGGTATAGCTTTTATCAGGTCATACTACTGAATCCGGTTAAATATATATTTAAAGAACTTTGTCTTTTCAACGGTTTCATAGCTTAAAAATGAGCCGTCGCTTTCAGCTACATTTATCATTATCTTAACAGCCACGGCTATAACTACCAGCACAGCCGCCGCATAAACGACTCCCAGCAATCCTCCGGCAAATCTGTCAAGTCTGTCATAGCCGTTGAGCAAGCCGAATCTGAACGTCCTGTTAATAACAACTCTTATAACGGTCATTAAAATAAGATAGCTGATAAGGAATACAAACGCCTTGACAAGCTTCAAAGCCGGTTTTCTTATATAGTTTTCTTCTATATATGAAGGAACGCTGTCGGGATTTTTAAGTATCATCTCGGTAGTTTTAACAAACAGCTCGTTATTTCCGGAAATTCTTTTTATCAGCTCATGGGTAACATACGGGGGAAGCTTGCCGCCTAACTGTTTTGCAAAAAGCTCTGTAAATCCGGCTGTCAATGTATCGGCAAAGTTATCCGGAGTATCTACGACTGTTCCGGCTGCCTGATTGGTATACTCATAGAGCATTTCTATAGAATCTTCTGACTCGAGTATTTTTCTGACACGGCTGTCCTCAAGAACTGCCCCGTACCCCTGATCCTCTATAGCTTCTCTTACAGACTGTGCCGGATCGTATCTTTCGATAGCGTCCCCGACAGCCTCCGTGCTCGTCTTTTTAATAAATTTATCATAGATAAAATCCGAGCACCTGCTGCTGATAACAGCGGCCAGCCATATTGAAACAACGCACCCGATTATCATTATCAGTATTTTAGAAAATCCCCTTTTAGCGCAGGCGCATATACTCAGTATAACGACTGCGGCAGAAACAATATCATATATCCACCAGAAATTCGTTCCCATTCTTTATCGCCTCATTCTTCAGCTCTTATAATCAATTCTGTCAATTCTGTCATAGCCCAAAAGGAAGATATAATCGTCTATATAAATCATTTCCTCATAGGAGCCCTCGGAGCTTATCTTTTTTTCGCTCCCCCCCTTGAAATTATACTGCGTTATGCCGTCCTTTCCGAGAACGCAAACATGTCCGTCTATAATACGGATACATTTCGCGTTATTATTTTCAAATTCAGAATAATTCGGTTCTTTATTTTCACTGTCAACAGTAGTTATATAGCTTAGTCTTTTAGTCTCATTCTGAAAAAGCAATGCTGTTTTACCGTTTTGGTAATCCCAATCAATCAATTTGGCCGGATATTCATATTCCTTCTGCATTTCGCCCTTGCTATTATAATATGCGTATTTAGTATCTCCGATTACCAGTATACCGCTTTCGCCTCCGTAAAGCTTAAGACACAATGTATCCAGCGGCTCAGATACCCAGTTATCCTTTTTGGAATCGAATGAAACTGAAATTATTTTAGAATATACATAACCTCCGCCGGCGTCGGCAGTCGCAAGAACACAGCCGGTCGCCTTTTCGTTGAACGCAAGATCAGTTACCCGTTCAACGCAGTTTCGAGTATAGATTTCCTCCCCAGACTCATCGTATACTATCAGCCGGCAGATATAAGTTTCCGAGCTTGTTATAACAGCGGCTCTTCCGTCATCGCTCAGGCGGGCAAAAATTATATTGTCCTCAAGCTTTTTGGAATATATTATTTTGCTCCTGCTTTCAACTCTGAAACGATTACCTCCGCTTTCATATACCATCGCTTTTTTTCCGGCAGTCTGAAGCATAGCGTTTGAATAAGCGTGCTGTCTTTCTTCATAAAGCTCGCCGTTATCGTTGTATATGTATAGATATGCGTCGCTTAATATCGCAAGATATCCGTTTAGGTTTCCGGTCTGATAATCAATGCCTCCGGAAATACTAAGAGGGAAGTTTCCCTCCGCAAGCTCTCCGTTTGATTTTACGCTCTGAAACCTGCTTCCTATTCCCTCAAGCTTCGGGAACCATACATCTCTTTTCGAATAAAGCATTACGGCAGTTCCGACGATAAACATAAAAGCTGTAAATTTAATGAGCTGCCGACGTCTTTTTTTTCTTTTTCTTAGAAGAACAATGTCAACGTCCCTTGTGTATCTGTCCATTAAAGTCCCTTTCAGTTCAATAAAACACCCTGTTGAGATACAGCCCGTGGGGCTGTGCCGTCTTGCCTGCAAGCAGACGGTTTCTTGACTTGATAATTCCGTCTATATCGTCCGGCTTAATTTTGCCTTCGTTTACCGAAAGCAGAGTACCGACGATAATCCTAATCATATTATACAGAAAACCGTCGCCTTTTACAAGCATTTTAACCGATTCACCATTAATTACTATGTCAAATTTCTCTATAGTACGGATTGTGTTCTGCTTTCCGTCATAATTCGAGCAAAAGCCGGCGAAATCATGCGTACCGACAAAGATTTTAGCCGCGTAAGACACCAGCTCCGCGTCAAATGGGCGTCGGTAATGATACTCCAGATCGGTAGTAAAGGGATTTTTACTTTCGCTGTTGTGAATAAGATAAATATATTCCTTGGCCCTGCATGAAAATCTTGCATGAAAATCAAGCGGCGCATCCTCGCATGAAAGTATTGATATATCATCAGGAAGTTCCCCATTTACGCCCCTTACAAAGCCTTTAGCCGGTATATTGCTTTCCGTCAGCACCGAAAAGCAATAATTATTTGCATGTACTCCAGCGTCCGTTCTTGAGCACCCGTTTATAATACATTTATGATTTAAAACCTTGGAAACATACCGTTCCACAACCTCCTGAACAGTCAGAGCATTATCCTGTCTCTGAAAGCCATGATACGCAGTTCCCCTATAAGCCATCATAACCTTGAGATTTCTCATTTATTTTCAGCCGTTCCTTCTCCTGACATAAACCTTTTCTTTTTAACCTTAGGCACAAAAATCCAAAGCAGTACAAGCGTAGCTACTGACAAAATTGAAATCACTGCGCCTACAACAAAACCCGGAGGACAGTATCTCAATTCAACAGTATGTTCCCCCGCCGACATAGGAACACATACAAATGCATTTTTAATTGACTGAACTTCCGTCTCCTTGCCGTCAACATAAGCCTTCCAGCCGCCGTCATACGGAATGGAAGTATACATTAGACAGTCGTCCTCAGCAATTATATTTCCCTTAATAATAGTATCGTCATATTTGGTAACGTTAAGAGCGCCTTTCAAAAGCTTCCGGTATCCTCTTTCAAATACATCGCTGTTTATCTGATACACATAAATAGTTCCGCTGCCGTTTTTCTGATCCTTAGCGTCAGCCTGAAACGATACGACGTCTCCCGCATTAAAGTCTCCCGCCGCAAAAATATCCATATATTTTCCGGAGCTGTGAGTGCGCATAACAGAATCTCCGACCTTTATTCTTACGTTCTTTATTTCACCGAAATCAAATGTTACATAAAGCGGACCGTCGTCCGGAACCGTATAATTGAATTTAAGATAACAATCCTCGCTTCCGTCGTCCGGAGCGCTGTACTGATAGCTGTAATTTCCGTAGCCCGACTTGATAACGTTAAGCCCTTTGTGCCCTACGTCCTTTATATCTACTCTGGTCAGAACGTCTTCTTCTATACCGGTTGCCAGTCTGAATAATTCGTTTTGATTATCAAACTGGATAAATGATTCGCCCTTGTATTCGCTGATACTGCTTTCCGCCGCAAAGCCTATGGGAAGATAACGATTGTTTTCATAAATTGAAACACCGTCTTTAGAAGCCAGCGGATCCAAATATGTCAGGTCGCCGGAATAGCTGTCGTGAGATATGAGATATTTAAGGTTTAAAAACATATTTATAACAGCCGTATTCTGATTGTAATAATACCTGTTGCCTGCGGCCGAAGCCTGAAGTCCCAGGCTCTTCATTATATTTGTAACGTTGACGTTTGCTGTTGACGAAAACTGGGACACGCCCTTATATCCGTAAAGAGCCGGATCGTTGATTGTATAATTGGACATGGTTTCTATTCTGTAAAAGCCGTTATCTTCAGATTCTACAGAGCCGATCAGGTCCGAAACGCTTTCGCTGTTTCTCGGATAATTGCTGTATCCGGTTACTGTTACCGTCTTAACTCCCGTATTTGCATTAATGCCCATTTCCACCAGACATACTGCGAACACAACATAATTTAAAATCTTAGAGTTAATGAGCTTTCTTTCATAGACAAACATTATGGCAACGAATATAAAACATACGATCACGCTTGAAAGCAACGCCTTTTCAGATTGATCCCTGTAGGATATAACGGCAATAATAAACGCCATTGCAGACATTGCTATCACATCAAATATATTCGCTTCTTCCCTCATCACAATGTAAGCTCTGTATGCCGTGGCAAGAAGGATAAATGATAAAAGAAAAGAGAAACGATACGGAAGCATATTAGTAAAATGAAATCCGTGCCACATATAATTCAAAACGTTCATATTGCAGCTTACAATAATAAACGCAAGATATACAACCGTTATTATTTTTTCCCGTATTTTAATTTTGGACGAACGCAGAAACACTCCAAGAAGAACCACGGCAAACATTCCGCAGTAAAAATTAGGAAGTCCCTCTTTTGCAGTCGGTTCATGAAAACCGATAACGTTTGATATCATTTTAAGCCAGTTTTCATAAAACGTTATAGTTTCCGGAAATTTATTGTCCACACTGTTGGTAAGCTGAAGTCCCAGAAACGCCGGCAGTAATACCGCTGCTCCCATACCGATTCCTATAACGGTAGCTCCCGCAATCTGTCCAAGCCTGCGAAGCGAATGTCTGAAGCTGTGCCAATCGGCTATTACAAGCGCGCCGAAAACCATAACCGTAAATATACAGGTAAAAAGTCCGATATAAAAACTTGATAACAGCGAAAGAGCTAAGGATATAGCATAAAGCTTATATTTCCCTTCTTTAAAAAGCTTTACAGTTCCCAATACGACGAGCGGCAGTAAAGCGACTGTGTCTATCCATATTATGTTCCAGTAATATCCCATGATGTAGCTGCAAAGAGCATAGCATAGTGCAAAGGCGGTTATTGAAATATCATTTTTATTGAATGTGTGCTTTAAAAATACCGCAAAGAAAAGACCGGCGCAGCCAATCTTTATAGTTAAAAACAGCGTCAGCGCTTCCCTTGAATATTCGATAGGGAAAAATACTGAAAGCAAATTCAGCGGACTTGCCGCATAATAAGACAAAAGGGAAATAAAATTCGTTCCCATTCCCGTATCCCATGAATAAAGCATAGAGGAAAAGCTCTGAAGCTTTTCATGCTCAACCCTGAAAAACGGATAATACTGATGCCATAAATCTGTTACAAGTATCTGCTTATCGCCGAAGGGATGTACCTCGCTTTGTATAAAAAATATCCAAATTATTAAAAAAGGCAGTATGAACGAAAGAATAAGAAATACCCTCGTTTCGCCTTTTCTGTTATAAAGCAGAGGATTTGGTTTTCCCGTTTTATTTTTTATTCGATCAGTTTTTAGCTTTCCTTTATTCATATGTCAGCCCTTTCTCAGTCAATAACATTAATAAATATTACAACGGCAAGAAAAAACAACGTTATAGCCAGAGAAATATAATCGGCTATTCCGCTTTTTAACTGCTTCATTCTGGTTCTTCCCTCTCCGCCTCGGTAACAACGGCACTCCATGGCAGTCGCAAGCTCTCCGGCTCTTCTCACTGCCGATACAAACAACGGCACTATCACAGGCACAACGGACTTCACCTTTTCCTTGATTCCGCCGCCCTCCATATCCGCGCCTCGCGCCTTCTGAGCAGACATTATCTTATCCGTTTCCTCAATCAATGTCGGAATAAATCTAAGAGCAATGGTCATCATCATTGCAAGTTCATGAACAGGAAGCTTAAATCTTTTAAGAGGACTCAGAAGTCTTTCAATAGCGTCGGTAAGCGATACCGGAGAGGTTGTGTATGTCAGAAGGGAGGTTCCCGCAATCAGGAGAAGTATTCTTATTATCATAAAAACCGAAGTTTCTACCGCCTCGTCTGTAATTGATATAAACTTCCATTGAAACAGCGGTATACCGCCGGTAATCATAAATAAATTAAGAATCGTCGTAAACAACAGTATCGGCAGTATAGGCTTCAGGCTTTTAGCTATCATTTTAAACGGTATAGAAGAGCACAGCAGCGCCGCTGCCGTAAAAACCGTACCGACCTCAAGACATATGGCGTTGCCGCCGATAAAGAGCATTATAATAAAAAGTAACGTAATAACAAGCTTGAATCTGGCGTCCAGATTATGCACGACGCTGCTTCCGGGAAAATACTGTCCTAATGTAATATCCTTTATCATTACAGCTTTCCTCCGCTTTTTAAATATTCAAGTATTTTTTCCTTGGCGTATTTGACAGTATAAACGTCATTTTCAATATCAATTCCCTTTTTTCTCATTAAATTAAAAACTCTTGTGATCTGAGGAACAGAAAGTCCTATTTTCTCTATTTCATCAGACTGCTTAAATACGTCCGAGGTTTTTCCGTAGCAAAATATCTCCGATTTGTTCATAACAAGGATTTTAGACGCATATCTGGCAACATCCTCCATGCTGTGAGAAACCAGCAAAACGGTGCAGCCCATATTCCTGTGATATTCCTTTATCTGCTCCAGAATAATGCCCCTGCCCTTAGGATCCAGACCTGCGGTAGGCTCGTCCAGTATAAGTACCTCCGGCTCCATAGCCATTCCTCCCGCTATAGCCACACGTCTTTTCTCTCCGCCGGACAGTTCGAATGGAGATTTGCCGAGAAGCTCCTCCGAAATTCCTACCGCGGCGGCGGTTTGTCTGACGCGCCTGTCTATTTCGTGCTCGCTGAGCCTCATATTTTTCGGTCCAAACGCAATATCCTTATAAACGGTTTCCTCAAATATCTGATATTCCGGATACTGAAAAACCAGCCCAACCCGAAATCTTACCTGTCTTATTTTTGATTTATCCTCCCAGATATCCTGACCGTCAAGATATATCCTGCCCGACGTGGGCTTAAGCAGTCCGTTGAAATGCTGAATAAGCGTGGACTTGCCTGAACCTGTATGTCCGATAATCCCCGTAAATTCTCCCTTTTCTATTTCAATACTCACATTATTCACAGCCGTTTTTTCAAACGGCGTTCCCTGACTGTAAACATAAGTCAGATTTTCTGTTTTTAATATCGCCAAAATTAAAACTCCTCTTAGATTCCGAAGATATTTATGAAATCAGCTTAATAAGCATATCGGCGCATTCATCTTCAGTTATTATGTGGCCGTCAAGCTCCAGTCCGTATTGATTCAGCTCATATACAAGCTCCGTTACCTGAGGAACATCAAGTCCTACCGACTTTATCAATTCCACCTTTGAAAAAACCTCTCTCGGCGTATCGTCCAGTAAAACCCTTCCTTTATCCATTACGATTACCCTGCGGCACTGCGCCGCTTCCTCCATGTAATGAGTTATCAGTATAATGGTAATACCGTAATCCTCATTAAGTCTTCTAACAGTTGCCATTACCTCTTTCCTGCCGGCCGGATCCAGCATTGCCGTCGGCTCGTCCATTACTATGCATTTAGGTCGCATAGCTATTATTCCGGCAATAGCGACTCTCTGCTTCTGTCCGCCTGAAAGCTGATGAGGCGAATGAAGCCTGTATTCATACATATTTACAGCCCTGAGAGCTTCGTTTACACGTCTGCGTATTTCTGCCGGCTCAACTCCTAAATTCTCCAGAGCAAAAGCAACGTCCTCCTCAACGATGGTTGCAACTATCTGATTATCCGGATTCTGAAACACCATTCCAACCTTTTGCCTGACATCGAAAATACGGCTTTCGTCTTTAGTGTCTATTCCGTCTATATATACTCTTCCCCCACTTGGAAGCAATATAGCGTTCAGGTGCTTGGCAAAGGTAGATTTACCGCAGCCGTTGTGACCTAAAATTGCGGTAAACTCTCCCTCCTTAAAGACCAGATCAATATTATCAAGAACCGGAGATTCTTCCTCTCCGTATCTGAATACCAGCTTTTCAGCCTTAGCAAAATTCTCCATATTCAGCCTTTCTGCCATATAGCCGTCGAACCGCAGGGCAGACAAAGTCCGCTCTTTTCAACCGGAAGACCAATTTCATCAAACGATACTTCTCCGCCGTATTTTGAGCATACCGTTTCACCTAATATATATCCCATTACTGACGGCGAAAGTCCGGTCGTATAACTGTTTATAAGAAAAAACAACGGATCATCGCTTAAAGCTCCCGCACAAAGCTTTACCAAATCAAAAATACCGTCCTCAAGCTTCCATACCTCTCCGCCGGGCCCTCTGCCGTAGCTTGGCG
>OJMM01000694.1_pt1 | contig 21602 bp, 10 predicted proteins | sample 1597231 | NCBI WGS metagenome assembly OJMM01 (sample SAMEA2452128, study PRJEB22498) | human gut metagenome | reverse complement strand
AGATTATTATGGGAGTGGTGATGGTATTTGTGTTGCCGTTGCTGTTTCCTTTTTAGATATATTCTTATTAATTGGAAAAAACACACTTATTGGTTGAGTGTAAAGAGGAGATTGTACGTATTAAAAGGAAAAAAGATAGATACTATGAAAAAGATTCTTTTATTAATGGCAATTTTCTTTTCTGTATTATTGCAGGCACAGCTCAACACTCTGTCTATGAATCTTCCCCAAGGGCATCCGCGTTATCTGACTGATGCCGGTGGAAAAGAGACTACTTTGAAGTTGATAAGTAATGAACCGTGGGCGGAAGAAGTGTTCGGAAAGCTGAAAAGCAAGACGGATGTTTATGTCCGGTTGACAGAAGCACAGCCGGAATGGTTGCTTTCGCGACTTGCCATGTATTGGGAATCGCATGCCACGGATGTATATGTAAAAGGTGAAACCTTTGATTATGCCGGTGGAGAAAAAGCTCCAGTTCCAACCGTACGCTATACGGGGACACGAGGGACCTTTGCTACACACAGTCGTCCGAAGTTGGAAGATGTCGTTCCTTACGATGACGCCGGTGGCAATGTTACGTTTTGCAACAACTCTTTGCCGGGACGCCCCATGGAAAGTGTGCACCCTTCCAAAACCGGTCGTAACATAGAAAGCCTGAACCGTGAAATTATGGGCATTGCCCGTGATGCAGCTTTCCTTTACTGGCTGACGGATGATGAGAAATATGCAAAATTGGCAGCCGGAGTTTTTGATACCTACATGCAGGGCATCTATTATCGGAATGTCCCCGTTGACCTGAATCATGGGCACCAGCAAACTTTGGTGGGCATGACTTCTTTCGAGGTAATCCACGAAGATATTCTTAAAGATATAGTTCCTCTTTATGATTTTCTTTACGGCTATTTACATAGCAATTATGCCGATAAACTGGAAATCTATGCCGGAGCTTTCAAGAAATGGGCAGAGAATATCATAGCAAACGGAGTGCCTCATAACAACTGGAACCTGATGCAGGCGCGTTATGTCATGGACATTGGCATGATTTTGGAAGATAATAGATGTTATGCCGACGGTAAGGGGCGTGAGTACTACATTGATTATGTGCTCAACCGTTCCAGTATCCGTCAATGGAGCCTGAAGAAACTGGCGGATTATGGCTATGACTCAAATACCGGTATTTGGGCGGAGTGTCCCGGTTACAGTGGTGTTGTACTTAATGACTATGCCAACTTCACCAATCTGTTCGACCGTAATTTGGGATATGATTTGACTCTGGATTTGCCGGTTATTCCGAAAGCAGTAGCCGCTACTCCCCAATATCTGTTCCCCAACCGGATGATGTGCGGATTTGGTGATACCCATCCCGGTTATTTGAATACTTCTCCAATAATCCGCATGATAGAGAATGCCCAGGTCAATGGCAAGAAAGAGCAGGAGGATTATTTCACGGCTTTGTTGAAGTGCTTGAAGCCAGATATGGGTGAGGCGAATGGGAAACGGAATGCCCGTGTCTCCATCAATTCTTTTTTTGACGATAAACCATTGGTGCTGAATCCTGATATTAAGGCTGGCAAGATAGAAGATTATGTATCATCGTTGTTCTATGCTCCGAATGTGTCATGGTTGGTGCAGCGCAACGGGATGCATCCACGCCACAGCCTTATGGTATCGCTGAATGGCAGTGAAGGCAATCACATGCACGCCAACGGAATCTCTATGGAGCTTTATGGCAAAGGCTATGTTTTGGGTCCCGATGCCGGTATCGGCTTGTATCTGTATAGCGGATTGGATTACTTGGAATATTATTCCCAGTTTCCCAGTCATAATACGGTTTGTGTAGACGGTATATCGAGCTATCCGGTAATGAAGAGTAACCATGCTTTCCGTGTGAACTCTTGCTTTCCGGCACCGGTATCAAAGAAAGGAGAATTTTATCCGATTACATATAGTGAAGTTTACTTCCGCGAACCGGAGAGTTGTGCCGACCAGACCCGTCTGACGAGCATCGTCACCACGGGACCGGAAACCGGTTACTATGTTGACATATTCCGTAGCCGTAAAGTGCAGGGTGGAGACAAAATGCATGATTATTTTTATCACAATCTTGGGCAGACGCTTTCACTGACCGGTACAGACGGTACCGATTTGGGGTTACAGCCTACCGAAGAACTCTCTTTTGCCGGCGCACATTTGTATGCCTATTCTTATATCTACAACAAGAAAGCAGTGCAGACGGCTAAGGATGTAAAGGCCTCTTTCACTATCGACATGAAAGACGGAGATGATATTTCCATGAACTTGTGGATGAAAGGGGAAAAAGACCGTAAAGTCTTTACCGCTTTGTCTCCCATGACTGAAGGTTATAGCCGTACTCCGGGGATGCCCTACAATATCAAGGAACAGCCTACCCTGACATTTGTTGCCAGACAGTCAGGAGAGGCATGGAGCCGTCCGTTTGTGGCAATCTATGAGCCGTCTTCGGTAAACGAACCGGGACAGATTGAGTCTGTCACTTTTCCGGTGGTGGAATGTGAGGACAAAGGAAGTCATGTCGCCGTTTGCGTTGAACAGAGGAATGGCTGTAAGGATTATATTTTATCCTCAGACAACGCGTCGCACCTTTGCGGCATGGGGGATATGAAGGCAAAGGCTGTTTATGCTTTATGCAGAAACAAGGCGGGAAAAGAAACTACATTGTTTTTGGGAAACGGTACTTTGCTGCAAACTCCTCGGGTTACTATAAAATCTGAAAAACCTGCAAATGTTTTGTTGGAACATCAACTGGATGGGTGGTATTATGAAGCCTCTGCCGATTGTACGATTACAATAAAGGGACAGACATACAAAGCTAAGGCTACAAAAGGATTGGAATATTTGGGAAGATAGTTATATCATTCCCTCTATTTTTAAGCTTGAGGTAGCTATACAGTTGATGTTTTTCGTTATATTTGCACCATAGAGTAAAGACTACAGTGTAATGAAAAACATAATAAAATACATTTTTCTTTTTCACTTGTTAATGTTCTGTGCATGGGCCTATCCAAGTACATATACCTTGCGTGGCTTGTCGGTATCCGACGGACTGTCTGATTTGCTGGTCAATGCCATTTATAAAGACTCTTTGGGATTTGTCTGGATAGGTACGGGTAATTCTTTGGAGCGTTTTGACGGAAGTCATATCAAACACTATCCGATAACCGGTTCCAATGAGAAATTGAAACGTGTCAATGTTATTGCCGAAATGGAAGATAACCAATTGTGGATGGGGAATGGCATGGGATTGTGGCGTTTGAACAAAGAATTGGATGCTTTGGAACTTATTGTCCCCGATATGATAAATTGTGCAGTCCACTCTTTGCTTCATGATGGAAAAGGGACACTCTATATCGGTAGTGCGAAAGGGCTCTTTTTATACAAGAAAGGAAACTTGGAGCAAATATTACTGGATAAAAATGCCCTTTCTGCTTCGAATGTTGTAACCGGACTTTCATTGAATGAGCAGGGCATGCTATGGATGGCAACCGAGAAGGGACTGTATTCGTTACGATTGTCCGACAGAAAAGTGAAAGCCTATCATAATGTAAAAGACGGCAAGCATGTGTGTGCTTTTAACAATATCACCCGTATCGGTTCTACCATTTATCTGGGTACTATGGACCAAGGGATTATTTCCTTTGACACCCGTTCCGGAGAATTTGAGCATTTTGTGGAGGTGGGGTGCAACATCATCTCTTCCCTTTCCAGCGACGGCAAAAATATGTTGTATGTAGGAACGGATGGCAATGGAGTGCATTTCATAGCCACAGACCGGCGGAAGGTGGTCCGTACCATGCGGCATGAGACGGGTGACAATGAAAGCTTGCGTTCCAATTCCGTTTATTCGCTTTTGGTAGACCGGAACGGAATGATTTGGATAGGGTTCTACCAGTTGGGACTTGATTATACTTTATATCAGAGTGATTTGTTTACTACTTATGCTTTCCCTCCTTATTTCAATTCCAGAGACATGCCTATCCGTGCCCTTGCCATCAATGGGCATGAAAAGCTGGTAGGTTCGCGTGACGGCTTATTCTATATTGATGAGAAAAGGAATCGTTTCAAAAGTTTCCAGTCGCCCGAAATGCGCTCCGGCATGATATTCTGTATTTTATTTTATGAAGGAGAATATTATGTAGGAACTTACGGCGGAGGAATGTACATCTTCAATCCGGAAAGGTTGACCATACGTGACTTTGCGCCTGACGGTGAACAGCAACCTTTTGTAAAAGGACATATCTTCTGCATCAAGCAGGATGCGGAAGGGAACTTATGGATAGGAACCTCTCAAGGCGTTTATTGTTATAAAGACGGCAGGCAGGTGGCCCACTATACCAGTTCCAATTCCAGACTTCCCGAAGGCAATGTCTACGAAATCTATTTTGACTCTACCCGTAAAGGATGGATTTGTACGGAAAATGGCGTATGTATCTGGGACCCTTCTTCGGAAAAGCTTCGTACGGATATATTTCCCGAGGGATTTATCCATAAGGAGAAAATCAGGGTCGTTTACGAGGACTCCGGGCATAATCTTTATTTCTTTCCGGACAAAGGCTCTCTGTTCATATCCGATTTGTCTATGAACAGCTTCCGGCGGTTGCAGCCCGGCACTCCTTTGGAGGGACGCGACGGGATGTTCATTATAGAAGATCGTAAAAAATGGCTGTGGATGGGGACGAGTGACGGTTTGTTCCATTATGACAAGAATGACAACTTTATCCCTTATAACTTTGTAGACGGCATTCCGAGTTCCATTTTTACCCTATGCCCGCCGGTTTGTGACGCGGAAGGGAATCTCTGGTTTGGAAATTCTAAAGGATTGGTCTCTTTGGATGTTGCTCACATGAATCAGAAGAAGCATGATTTTTATCCGGTCAAGGTAACTGATGTGCATATCAATGGCAAGCCGTCTACTTATCCGATGGTCACCGTTGGAAGTGGTATTTCGAGAATCGGGTTGGAGCCTTCGGAGAAAAATGTCACTTTCTGTTTTTCCGACTTTTCCTATACTTCTCCTGCTTTTATGTCCTATGAATACCAGTTGGAGGGTAGGGATGACGGTTGGATAGCAATTACAGGGCGTTCGGAAGTGACCTATTATGATTTGCCTTCCGGTTCTTATGTGTTTAAGGTGCGCCGTATGGGGGAACCGGATTCGGAAACTCTGCTGAAGGTGGAAATCGCTTCTGTTTTCAGTGGTTGGCTTGCTTGGGGGATTGTTGTAGCAGTACTGTTGGCCGGTGGAGGCTATTATTTCTTCGGGCGTGGAAAAAGACAAGCCCCTGAGCAGGTACAGGTCGTGAAAGAAGAACAATCTGTTGCGGTGGAGACAAAATCGGTATCCGAAGAAAAGTATAAGAGCGTAAAGGTCAGCTCGGAAGAGTGCAGGCGACTGACGGACAAGCTGGAAAAAATCATGCATAAAGACAAGCTTTATAAGCATTCTGATTTGAAGATAGCCGATTTGGCTGCTGCCATTGATACGTCTGCCCATACACTTTCTTATCTTTTCAATCAATACTTGGAACGCAATTATTATGATTATATCAACGATTACCGCATTGCCGAGTTTAAACGTTTAGTCAATACGGAAGAGTATTCCAAATATACGCTGAGTGCTCTTGCCGAACTTTGTGGCTTCAGTTCCCGCGCTTCTTTCTTCCGTTATTTCAAGAAAGCTACGGGAATTACTCCGAATGAATATATCCGAAGCATAGGAGGGAACAACGAATAGTCTCAAATTATTAATTGATACTGTGAGTCTCATATTCTTAAGTCGCTATATATTAGCGACTTTCTTTGTTTTTAGTCTAACCGTATTAGTTGAGATTTGTATGCCCTTCAGAAGTGTTGTTTTTATTGAAATAGAAGTTATTTTTGCATTGTTCAATCGAACGGAAAACATGAATCGTAATCTAATTTATTATGGAAAACTGCATGATGACATCCCCCCAATTGATAGCTGATTCTTATGAGCGTTATCATTTTTCGGTTTACCTGTATATATATAATAAGGTGAATAATAAGGAAGAGGCGGAAGATCTTTCCCAAGATGTATTTGTCCGTCTGATGGACTATAAACGAATGCTCCGTCCCGATACTGTCAAGTTTTTCATTTATACCATTTCGCGTAATTTGGTGAACGACTATTTGCGTCGCTATTATAAGAAACAAGAGATTACCTCTTATATGTATGATAGGACGGAGGTTAGTCATAATGAGGTGGAGTCTTGTGTGGTAGCCGATGATTTATTGGCTTGCGAGAAACGGCGGGTAGAATTTCTTCCGTCGCAGCGTCGTAAGATTTATGTCATGAACCGTTTTGAAGACAAGTCTGTCACAGATATTTCGGAAGAATTGAATCTTTCGCGCCGCACGGTGGAGAACCATCTTTTCATCAGCCGTAAAGAGGTACGCGAATACTTGAAGCAATGTATCTAATTAGGTATTGATAATAATATAGTGTTAATTTTAAATTTATAAATTTATGAAGAATGAATTTCTAAAGTTCTCATCGAGAAGAATTTTATTCTCAGCGGCAATGGTATCAGCTTTGTTGGCGGGGAGTCCGCAGATGGCATTTGCCGAAGCGAACGATGTTCAGGCTGTTATGCAGACGAGTGTAGTTAAAGGTAGGATTCTTGACTCTACTGGTGAACCGATTATTGGTGCAAGTATTATAGAAAAAGGTACTACCAATGGAACAATTACTGATATTGATGGAAACTTTTCATTGAGCGTTTCTTCATCTAAAGCTATTTTAGTTGTTTCTTATTTAGGTTATAAATCTGTGGAATTATCAGCTTCAGATAAAAAATTAAATGAGATAGTGTTGAAAGAAGATACAGAAATGCTTGATGAAGTTGTTGTAGTGGGTTATGGCGCAGTTAAGAAATCTGATTTGACGGGTGCCGTAGCTTCTGTTTCTACAAAAGAATTGACGGCTGCTGGTATCTCCAGTGCGGCTGGTGCTATGCAAGGCGTAGTGCCTGGTGTCAATATTCAACGCTCATCTAATAAGCCTGGTAGTGGGTATAATATCTTGATTCGTGGTTTGAATACAGTTAGTGGTAGTACCAAACCATTGATTGTAATTGATGGTGTTCCTGGTGCTGAATTGGAAAACATCAATCCTGATGACATTGAAAAGATTGATATATTGAAGGATGCCTCTTCTACAGCTATTTATGGTTCCAGAGCTACGAATGGAGTTGTAATCGTGACTACCAAAAGAGGAAAAGCCGGAGCTCCTAAAGTCAGTTATGATGGTTCCGTTGGATTTAAAAATTATATGAATGCTCCCGATATGATGGATGGACAGCAATATGTCCAACTTGCACGGGAATACTCTCGAGCTACTAAAGGTAACGGAGAATATGTTTCGGATGATAAAATATTTTCAGCATCAGAATTGGTTGCTATTGAAAATAATAATTATATGGATTGGTTTGATGCTCTTACTTCTACTGCGTGGATGAACAGTCATACACTTTCAGTTTCTGGAGGAACAGAGAAATCATCCTATGTGGCGTCTGCGGGTTATCATAATGAAGATGGTTGTCTTCAACCTCAGTTTTATAAGCGATATAATCTGCGTGCTGCCGTTGACGTAACGCCTAATGATTACTTTAAGTTCGGGGTAAGCCTTTATGGAACTTTTTCTGACCAAGAAACTGGTAATGAAGATGGTTTGCAGACTATTTATCGTTTACGTCCTACTTATCATCCTACTAATCTTGTGACAGGTGAGCAGGAATTCAAATATGGTAGCGGACAGTTCAATCCTTTTGTAACTCAGAAAAACCAATCATGGAGATATAAGAAATATGATGTTCTGAGTAATTTATTTGTAGAGTTTAATCCTATTAAGAATTTGGCGTTACGCTCTACATTTTCTCCCGATCTTCAATTTATTGACTATGGTATGTATGCAGGTGCTTATACTAAGCGTAATCAAGGTTCACAAGCTACTGCATGGTATGAGAAAACTACCATTTTGAATTGGGTTTGGGATAATATGGTTACTTATAATTTTGATTTGATGAAGGACCATCATTTTGATTTGACAGGTGTTTATTCAATGACCGAATATCAGAATGAATTTATGCGTGGTGACGGTGCCGGTCTTTCTTATAATTCTTTATGGTATGCTTTGCAAAATGGTGCAAAAACGAATAAGACTCAATCTAAGTACATTAAAACATCATTGATGTCGTATTTGGCACGTTTGAACTACAATTATAAAGGCAAGTATTATGTGACTGCAAGTATGCGTTATGACGGTTCTTCCAAATTGGCTGAAGGACATAAATGGGGAGGTTTCTTCGCTGGTGCATTGGCTTGGAGAATCACTGAAGAAGAATTTATGAAAGATATTGATTGGCTGAATAACTTGAAATTGCGTGTAAGTTTCGGTCAGTCTGGTAATGATAATGTAGGTGCTTATCAGACACAAGGTTCTATCAGTGGCGCTCAGTACTATTCTTTTGGAACGAATGATGTAATTGGCTACGTGCCTAACAATTTGCGTAATATGGAATTAGGTTGGGAGAGAACAACAGAATATAATATCGGTGTTGATTTTGGTTTCTTGAACAACCGTATATCAGGTTCTTTTGAGTACTATAACCGTTTGACAGAAGATTTGATTATGAACAAAACTCTTCCCATTACTCTTGGTTATTCTTCAGTAAAGGCTAATGTTGGTTCTGTTCGTAATAAAGGTTTTGAATTTGTATTGAATACGGAAAATATCCGTACAGAAGACTTTTCATGGAGAACTTCATTCAATATAGCTTATAATAATAATAAGATTGAAAAGCTGCAATATATAGAAGATCTGACTTCAAGAGGTAAGTCATTCGAAGGAATGAAGGGTGATTATAGCAATCTTTGGGTGGTAGGACAACCTATTGACATCAACTATAATTTGATGACTATTGGCGTATGGCAGTTGGACGAAGCAGAAGAGGCTGCTAAATATGGATGTAAACCTGGCCAATATAAAGTACTGGATCTAGATAAAAATGGTAAAATAGATGATGCTGACCGCGTAATTGATGGTAAGCGCACCCCGGATTGGACCGGTGGTATGGTTAATACTTTTAATTATAAGAATTTTGATTTATCGGTAGGTACTTCTTTCCAATTGGGCGGTCGTATGCGTAATCAATTCTATGTGTCTTATGCACTTGAGAACAATAATATGAACTTAAATAATATGGTGAAAGATTATTGGACCCCAGAGAATCCTACTAATGAATCGGCTCAACCCGGTAATATGGGAACTTATCGTAGCAAAGCAGGTTCGTGGGGAAATCAGAAGTCGGACGTTTCACATACAATGTCATCATCAGATTTCTTTAAAATAACTCATGTTAGTTTGGGATATACATTTGATAAGAAATTGATTTCTAAATCATTCTTGACCAATTTGAGATTGTATTGTACGGTTCAAAATCCGATGATTATTTGTGCTGATAATGTTATTGTTCCCGAACAGTTACCTACAAATGTATCTAGCACAGACCTTATGACACGCAATGTGATGTTTGGAGTGAATGTTTCTTTTTAACAAATCGAAATTAAAGAAAGAATAAAATGAAAACTAAGAATATAATTAAAAAGGGCTTATTGCTTATTTCCGTAGCTGCTTTCGCAAGTTGTTCGTCTTTTCTTGAAGAAGAAAATTGGACTAGTCAGTCAGCTGAAGACTATTACAAAACAGCCAAAGGTTATGAATCATTAGTTAATGGTGCGTATGCCTCTTTGAAGTCTGTATATAATAATTATAGTTACCATAAACTTACTCAATTGGGTACTGATATTGGCACACAGCCTAACGGTACTGTTACTAGCGACTTGAATCAGTATGTAGTGACTTATGATAAATCAAACGGAACTGTATATGAGCAGTGGTCTAAACTTTATGTAGCATTAAAAGATGTAAATGCTGCTATCGGCCGTGCTACAAATGTGACTCTTAAAACAGAAGACCCTATTGAAGGAATTGATCCGAATCAACGTGACTTGAGGGTGGCAGAAGTCAAATTTCTTCGTGCGCTTTATTTGTTTGAAATTGTGAAGAATTGGGGGCAAGCTCCTTTGGTACTGGAAGAAGCTCAATCAACAGCAACAACTTCTAAACTGAACAGTGGCGCGGAATTTTATACTCAGATTCTGAAAGACTTGCAAGATGTGTTATCTTCTTCATTGCCCGAAAAACAAGGAGCTTCCGATTTTGGACGTGCTTCAAAAGCAGCAGCTCGCCATTTGCGTGCTTTGGTTTATTTGACTCGTGGATATCAGGACTATGCAGATGTGAATGACTTTAAAAATGCATATGATGATGCGATGTATGTAATTGAAAAGACGGGGCATAGTTTACTTGAAGACTATGCTATGGTTCACCGTCAGTCTAATGAGGCTAATGATGAGGTTATTTTTGCTGTAAACTATAACAATAGTACAAATAATAATAATAATCAACAGAGTACTTATTATCTATTCTCTTACCGTGAAGGTTGGGAAGGTTTGGCCAAATCAAATTTCTACGCCAATGACTACGGAGATGTGATGCCCTCAAAGTATCTTTATACCTCTTTCGATTGGAAAAAAGACCGTCGTGCGGAAGTTACTTTTATGAGTCCGCTTAATGGAGATCCTGCTACTTCGGTGGATGGACGTACTTATGGACGTAATGCCTTTATGAATACTACTCAGCTAGGGTCTTCAAGTACAGGTGTTGCCGATACGGTGATTCATTTTCCTGTACCTACAGAAGAAGGCTTTAGAGTGTATTCAAAAGCTGAGCAAGATGCGGCAAATGCTGCTTCTCCGATGAAGTTTATTTATAATTATCCTTCCGGTTCTTACAAAGATTGCTCTGAAGATGATTACTTTATTACCGGTTTGCAAGGCAATAGTTCAACCACTCGTGCTTGGTTGCCGGTATATAAGTTCAAGGATGCAGGTACTCTTTATGGCGAAAGTGGTGGTAGCCAGTATGGAAGTCGTGACATCGTGTTGTTTCGATTGGCTGAAACTTACTTGATTGCAGCCGAAGCAGCTGTAATGAAAAAAGACAATGTGAATGCTTTGCTTTGTATCAATGCGGTTCGTGAGCGTGCAATGCATAATGCGAAGGAACAAGGTTTGGCTAAATATGAAGGTACAGTCACTATTGATGACGTATTGGATGAAAGAGCACTTGAATTATTTGGTGAAGCACCTCGTTGGAATGATTTGACTCGAACTGGTAAGTTGGCCGAAAGAGTTTTAGAGTATAACTGGGACGTAACCCATATTACAGGTGGTTTAATCCAAACTCAATTAAGTGCAGCCACCAATGCCAAATATAGTCTTCGTCCTATTCCGGTGAATTGGCTGAATACCCTATCTAACGGACAAGAATTGGGAAACAACCCTGGATGGGAATAATAGTAAATTGAAACTATAAATTAATAGGGCTTGCCAGTTTGTTATTTGCAATAAATTGTGCAAGCTCTTTGTTCTTTTAATCTTAAAAGAGTATTTGTTATGGATATATATGAAAAACTACTTAAATGTGCAAGCGTTTTAGTGATGCTATGTTCGATATTTTCTGCTGCTGCCCGAAACTTTATTCATCCCGGTTTGCTTCATTCTCAAGACGATTTAAAACGTATTACTCGACTTGTGAAAGAGAATTCCTATCCGGCTATGGGTTCGTATGATTTATTGAGAAAAGTGCCGGGTGCATCCTTTGAGTATGAAATGAAGGGGCCGTTTGAGAATATCAGTCGTGCCGGAAAATATGGATACACCAAAGCTCCTTGTGAAAGCGATTGTAATGCGGCTTATTATAATGCTCTGATGTGGAACATTACCGGTGATGTACGTCATGCCGATAAAGCTATGGAAATTCTTCGAGGATATGCATCCACATTACAGAAAATATATGGACCTGATGATCCTCTTTGTGCAGGTCTTCAGGGATTCATGCTTATAAATGCAGCTGAAATAATGCGTTACACTTATCAAGATAATCAATATGTGAAAGGTTGGAGCGAAGCTGATACAAAGAGTATAGAAGGTATGTTCCGTAATGTATTTCTTCCAGTACTTACCACTTTTGTTCAAGCCAAACCTTATGCAAATGGTAATTGGGGAGGATCGGTTAACAAAATGGTGATGGCAATTGGTATTTTCTGTAATGATGAACCTCTTTACAATCAGGCTGTAGACTTCTTTTATAATAGTCGGGATAATGGAAGTTTGCCTAATTACATTGCAGAAACTGGCCAATTGCAAGAATCGGGACGTGATCAAGCTCACTGTATGCTTGGAGTAGGTGTTTTGGCTGAATTGGCAGAATGCGCTTGGAAACAAGGGGATAATCTTTATGCGGCTTTAGATAATCGTATTATGAAAGGATATGAATATCTTTCTAAAGTTAACTTGGGCTATACGGATGTTCCTTTTGAAGTTTGGAAAGATGCTACAGGTAAATATTGTAACTGGCAAAATATGGGAGAAGCAGAATTGGGCAAATTCAGGGCTGTTTTTGAAATTGCATATAATCATTATGTGGAACGAAGGGGAATTGCAATGCCTTATACGGAAAAGGTGCTAAAGCGTATTCGCCCTGAAGGCATAGGATGGACGTGTGATAATCCGGGTTTTGGAACATTACTCTTTTACTTAGGAAAAAACGAACCGGTTCCTCTTGAAGGGCAAATTTCAGAACAACTTAAATATGGCTGGAAAGGGTGGCAAATTGCAGCACCTGATTTAGAGCCTGTCGGCAATGAATTCTTATTGGTGAACAAAGGTATCTCAATGCAGAAAAACCGGATACACTATAATCCTTCAGAATTCCCTTATATAAAAGTGACATTCAGCCATAAACCCGAAGAGGTTAAAGATGGATGGCTTCGGTTGAGCTATAGCGTACAGAGTGCTCCTGAATTTTGGACTTTTTATGAGAAGGATGCGGTGAAAGTGGATGGTAATACTTATTGGTTTGCTGTGAAAGACGCACGTTCCAATAATGGAACATTATTTGGTACACGTGACAGGCATATTTCGTTGTTGCTCGATTTTGGAGACATAAAGGCTGTCGGTGTTGAAAGTATCGTTTCCGAGAGTCATTTATAAATGTGTGTGACGGATAGGTGTGGAGCTAAACAAAATAACAATATTGTAATTAGAATTGATATGAAGAAGAGATTAACACTGACGTTTTGGGGTATGTTGGTTGCGTTTTCTGTTATGGCAGAAGCGGTGAAGGTTACATCGCCCGACGGCGAATATGAGTTTACGGTGAGCGATGACGGACAATTGAGCTATTCGCTTTTCTATCAACAGAAAGAGGTGATAGAACCTTCTCGGTTAGGAATCGAATGGAACGAAAATTGGTATGATGGAATCCGAATAGTCACTTCGCGTAACAGCCGGATAGATAAGAATTGGAAACCTGTCTACGGTGAACGTGCCGTTGTGAAGGAATTATATAATGCTTGCGAGATAGAGTTGGCTAAAACTGGTTCGCGGAAGAGAATGGTGCTGGATGTGCGAGCTTATAACGAAGGCGTTGCATTCCGTTATCGTTTTGTAGGAGGTGAATATTTGAAGATTGAAAATGAGTTTACCCAATTTACACTTCCTAAAGGCACTCTTGCTTGGCATACCGAACGGGCACAGACCCCTTATAATCTTTTGCCACTCGAAGGGTGGGAAAATGAGTCGGATCGTCCGTTGATGCTTCAATTGCCAGAAGGCCAATATGCTTGTCTTGCCGAGGCTCAGGTCGTGGATTATGTGCGTACCAAATTTAAACTTTCGGATGAGAAACCTTATACTTTGCTTACTTCAATGTATGGAATAGTGGAGGATATAGCTCCATATCATACGCCTTGGAGAATTGTGATGTGCGCTTCCCGGCCAGGAGATATTCTCGCTAACAATGACTTGTTGCTTAATCTGAATCCTGATTGTAAAATCGCTGATACATCCTGGATTAAACCGGGGAAGGTAATGCGGGAAGTTACACTTACCACTGAAGGTGGTAAGGCTTTAGTGGATTTTGCAGTGAAGCGCCGCTTGCAGTATATTCATTTTGATGCAGGTTGGTATGGTTTTGAATATGACAAGTCTTCTGATGCTACTACCGTAACGCTCGACCCACGGCGCAATGAGCAGATTGATGCGCTTAATCTGCAAGAAGTGATTAGTTATGCCAAGTCGAAAGGAATAGGTGTTATCCTTTATGTAAATCAACGTGCTCTTCAACAACAACTGGACGAGATACTTCCTCTTTACAAATCATGGGGTATAGCGGGTATTAAGTTCGGTTTTGTACAGGTCGGCTCTCAAATATGGACAAGGTGGATGCACGAAGCGGTGAAGAAATGTGCGCAATATGGCCTTATGGTGGACATTCATGATGAATATCGTCCAACGGGTTTTAGTCGTACTTATCCCAATCTGATGACCCAAGAAGGTATTCGAGGAAATGAAGAATTCCCTGATGCGACTCATAATACCATTCTTCCCTTTACGCGTTTTGTTGCAGGTGCCGCAGACTATACTATCTGTTATTATCGTCAGGACTTCGGGCGTTTGCATACGGATAAAGATAGTTATGGGGTACCTCGTTCTCGTACTATTCAAACAACTCCTGCTCATCAGTTGGCTCTTTCTGTAATCTATTACAGCCCTCTTCAGTATATGTATTGGTATGATAAACCCTCTGATTCACAAGATGAACCTGAATTGAAATTCTTTGATGATGTTTATACTACTTGGGATGATACGCAGGTGCTTCAAGGTAAGATAGGCGAATTCGTTACCATAGCTCGCCGCAAAGGTGAAGAGTGGTTTGTTGGTGCCATAACCAATAATGATGCTCGCGAACAGGAGATTAGTCTCGATTTTTTGCCGCAAGGAAAGTCTTATATAGCTGAGATTTATACAGATGGAGATAAATCAGTAAAAACCCGTACTCGTGTGCGATGTCAGCGGTATCTTGTGAATGCCCAGTCGGTGCTTCGTTTCTCTCTTCGTGCTTCCGGTGGTGCCGCTATTCGGTTGGTGCTTGATACAGGTGATAACCGAAATGTTCGCAACTATAGGAAGCAGAAATTATAAAGATTTAATTTTTAAAATCCAGTATGATGAAATGTGATAAGAAGAAGTGTTTATTGGCTTTAGTATTTCTGTCATCATTGTTAATGTCGTTAAAGGTTTATTCTAATGAGCCCGAAACAAATTGGAAGTATGTAGAACTGGTAAATCCATTCGTGGACAGCCATCGTTCTCGTTGGTTCTTTTTTAGTTCTGCTTGTCGCCCATTTGGTATGGTCAGTCTGAGTCCTGATACAGATACGGAACATTCATGGGGATCGGGTTATATGTATGGCTCTAAGTATATACGATGTTTTAGCCATATTCATAATTGGCAGATGTCCGGTGTTGCTGTAATGCCTACGGTTGGTCCATTTAAAGGGCATTTGGGCATGGACTCCTATCAGTCTGAATTTACTCATGAGGGTGAGATTGCCAAACCTGGGTTTCATAAGGTGAAACTTACAAATTATGATGTGACTGCTGAATTAACGTCGACAATGCGGGTAGGCTTCCATCGTTATACGTTCCCCCAAAGCGATTCGAGCTATGTCCTTTTTGATACTGGCGCTTTTTTGGCTCACGGTCCTACCGCTTATTCGGAAGTCTGGAAGATTAGTGATACGGAAATAGCTGGTTGGGAAATAATGGAGCGTACAGGGCGTCGTCCTAAGGATACACCTGTCTATTTTTATGCACAGTTGAGCAAGCCGGTGGAGCAGATAGTGACTTGGCGTGAAGGGAAAATAGTGCCTAATACCAAACCTGAGCGAATTTCAGGAAAGAATGTGGGATTGGCTGTGAAGTTTCGTACCAAGGCCAATGAAAAAGTACTACTGAAGGTTGCCATTTCATACGTTAGTGTAGAGCAGGCTCGTAAGAATCTTTATGCGGAACTGGAATCATGGAATTTTGAAGAGGTAAAACATGCTTCGTTTGATGAGTGGAATACTTGGCTTGGTAAGATAGAAGTGGAGGGCGGTAGCCGTGAGCAACAGATAAAGTTCTATACAGATCTTTGGCACGCATTATTGGGACGTAGGGTAGTGAGTGATGTTGATGGGTGTTATCTTGACCAAACGTCCGACTTTCCCCGTATTTGCCGTATTCCTTTGTCTGCAAGTGGTAAACCTCTCTACAATCATCATAATTTTGATGCGTGGTGGGGGAGCCATTGGTCGCTTGATATTCTTTGGTCTATGGCTTATCCGCATCTGATGGATGATTTTTGCAATACAATGTTGGATATGTATCGTAATGGGGGACTTATTCCTCGCGGACCTTCGGGGGGAAATTATACCTATGTAATGATAGGCGATCCTGCTGTGTCTTTCTTTGCAACTGCTTATAACAAAGGTATTCGTAATTATGATGCTGATTTGGCCTATGAAGGGCTACGCAAGAATGCATTTCCTGGAGGTATTCGTGACCATGCCGGTTACGAACATAGTAAGGATGCTCATTCAGGTGGAATGGAATATTATATTAAAATGGGATATGTGCCTGATGGACGTGCGAATGTGGTAGGTATGCATACTACAGGTGCATCTATGACCTTGGAGTACGCATATCAAGACTGGTGTCTTGCCCAAATGGCCAAGGCAATGGGCAAGCAAGCTGATTATGAATTGTTCTTTGAACGCTCAAAAAATTATAAGAACCTTTGGAATAAAGCATCAGGATTCATGCAACCTAAAGGGACGGATGGAGAATGGTTACCTGATTTCGATCCACTTGAGTTGACGGAGAAAGGTGGTTTTTGTGAAAGCAATTCGGCTATATATTCTCATTATGTTCCCCACGATATGCAAGGTTTAATAGCACTTTATGGTGGTCATAAGAAATATGCCGAGCGTTTGAATGAGAACTTTGTCAAGAGTGAGCCTTATAGTTTTTTCCGTTCAAAAGATACCAAATCTGGTAATTGGACTGATTACGGTAACCAACCAGGCACGGGCATGGCTCATCTTTTCAATCATGCTCGGGCACCATGGCTGACACAAAAATGGGTGCGTAAGGTCAAAGCGGCTTATGCTGATGTTACCCCGTATGGTGGGTATCGTGATGATGAAGACCAAGGGCAGATGGGAGCTTTGGGCGTTTTAATGGCGATGGGACTGTTTGAAGTGGACGGAGGCTGCGCTGTAAAGCCTTATTATGAGATAACCTCTCCTATATTTGATAAAGTGACCATACATCTTGACAATAGGTACTATCCGGGAAAGACTTTCCAAATTGTAACTACGGGCAATTCCGACAAAAATATGTATATCCAACGGGCTACGTTTGATGGAAACCCCTGGGATAGGTGTTGGTTCTATCATGAAGATTTTGCTAACGGTGGTGTTCTTGAATTGCATTTGGGTGATAAGCCTAATAAGCAATGGGGAATTGGTAGATTGCCGCAGGATGATTAAAATGCGGAGGTTGCGTCAAAACGTTGACACAACCTCCGTATAGCTTTTCTTATTTGAATAGGTCTTTAATTGGGGATATTCCTAAAATAAGGAAATTTAAGGCAACTAATTCATTGCGAGTTGGTTGCCTTTTTGTCTCTTTAAGCATTCCCCCAAAAAACGGTTTGACGGCCAAAACGGGGGTAATCTAAACTAAAAACACATGGTAAAGATACAAAAAATCTCAGAAATCGAACCTCGTTTTGGTTTTACTGAGTTCGATATGCTAAAAAATATCGTCAAAGTTTTGCAACGAGTGAATTAGGCCGCCTCCATGCTCTGTTTCCTTTCTCGGAATTGGCCCGACAAATGCATTTGAAGTCCTCTGCTTTGGGGCGTAAAAGTTATTTTTCTCCCGAAGGTAAAATAGCCTTGATGGTCTTGAAGTCCTATACCAACTTTTCCCGATGCCACCTGTTATGAAAGCCATCTTGATGTAGGCCGTACCTACCTTGCTTATAGTAAACTACGTAAACGCAGGAAATCGCAGATTCGTATGATTAAACGCAGGTCACTTACTATCCTCTGATTACCAAAGACGCTTTTTGGTCATACAGACAATCCTTGAGCAAGGGAAGAGTTTATTTGCAGGCAAGAAAGTATCTAACCGTATTGTGAGTATCGACCGGCATCACCTTCGCCCCATCATCAGGGGCAAGGAAACCAAATCCGTTGAATTCGGAGCCAAAGTCAACAATATACAGATAGATGGAATCTCTTTCATAGAACATATCTCTTTTAAGGATTTTAATGAAGGAGTACGTTTGAAAGACTGTATTCGTCTGCAACAACAACTGACCAGGGTTAGGGTCAAGGCGCTTGTGGCAGATTCAATCTATGCCAATAATGCCAACCGGAAATTTTGTACTAAATATCATATAAGTACTTCCTTTAAGCGTAAGGGCAGAGCTGCCAAGGATGAGCCGCTTCGTAAGATTTTACGGTCGGAACTCAGCCGTGAAAGAGCTACCCGCTTGGAAGGAAGTTTTGGAACGCAGAAGCAACATTACTCACTGGCCAGGATAAAAGCCAGAACCAGGAAAACGGAAGTACTTTGGATTTTCTTTGGGATACATACAGCCAATGCGGTATGTATGATAGAAAAAGTAGAGAGGAAAAAAAGGATGGCTGCATAATCAGACTAAAATAAGAAGAAAAGAGGGGAGGTTTTTAACTTCACCTAGAAAAGGCATGTACATAACGCATGGGTGGGAAAAAAAGAATAAGTATATGTAAATAATATTCTATGAAAAAGATAGAAGACCGGGAGAGTTGAACGGAAAAATCAAGAGAAAAGCTCACGTAAAGTAAAACTTTTCTCTTGATTTATTAGAAACGGGAACATTTACTGAATATCCCCAATTTATTCAATGTGTTTGCCTACGAACTGTACGTGTTTCACAAAGTCATTCATTTGTACTTTTTCGCTTAGGGCGTTTATCGGTTCACCGTAATAACTTACATTCTCAAAAGTAACGCCCGATATATTGTATTTGTCATCAATCCCTTGTAACAAAACAGTTCCTCCAGCTTTAGGGCTATTCTTTGTACCGTATGTATATATGTTGCGGAAAGTTACATTGTGTATATATGGACCACTAGATGGAACTACTACGAATTCTCCATATCCACAACTACCTGGACCACGCCGTCCTGGGCCAGTTTTGATATTGTTGGGGCGCGGCTTCTCTATTGGACGAGTACCAACCAACTGAAGGGCAGGAGTCATTTTAATTAAATTATAAGGTTTGTGCCCATTGATTCTGATATTTTCGAAGCAGAGGTTCTCCATACTCATTTCACCTGTGGGGTGTAACCAAAATATTTGTACCCGGTCACGGTCAGGGAAGTGGATGACATCAATATTTCGTGCCGTGAAGTTGCGGAATGCCGGACAACTACTTTCAGTAGCCATACGAAATACATTGGCAAAATCTACCCAAAATACACAATTCTCTACCGTGATATTCTCTACTGACTTAGAATGACTTTCACCTCCTGCACGAGTGATGCCTTTGGGGGAAACGGAATCATCGTCCGTACGAAAGAAGCAGTTGCGTATCGTTACATTGCTGGAATTGCAAGGATCTACCCCGTCATCATTTCCCACTCGCGAACCGGCCAAACGGATATGGTCAATCAATACACGGTCGCAATCTTGCGGAACAATAGTCCAATAATAAGAGCCTTTCAAAATAATATCTTTCATCACCAAGTTATTGCAATGTTTGGCATTAATCATATAATCTGTTGGACCGGCATTGTGTTCCCAATCGGAACCGTCTAAAATGCCACGACCGCAAATCGTAATATTGTCACCAGTTGCTTCTATTCCTGCATTGACTACGGCACCTCCTGCTATATATAGTGTCTGATTGTCGGTAAGTTTTATTAATCCATTTTTCGGATTATGTTCACCCGGACCATAGTAAATTACATTCGGGTCATCTTTGGAGGGAATACTTTTTTCCAATTCATTACTGAAGAGAATCAAAGGGCTGTTACAACCGTCTGGTTCAAAAGAAATGTCACAAGGAGTATCTAGCTTAAAAGTAGCTATGTTTTTATTTACCGATGGACGGATGCCGTATTTGTCAGGCAAAATATTCAGTTTGCTCAGTTGGAAATTACTTTTTACAGTAATCGTTACCGTACCCGAAAAATCGAAGTAAGCAATTGAATATTTCTTGTCGTGGTGTTGTGTACTGGCTGTATATACCGGTATAGTTATGCCGTTGACTTCAACTGTATAATCAGAGGACAGAGGTTCGGTTTGTGGTACCGGATAACTAACTACTTTGGCTCCGATGTTCATGCTTGTAGCAAAGATTAGCACAAAGCTCAAAATCAATTTTTTTAATAATGTTTTCATAATGTATATTTTGTTTATATATGTTTTGTTATAATATATAGAATGGAATTGACTCTTCTTTCTTGTCTATCGCTATTTATCTCAGTCCGGATGTTCCTATTGTGCAATCTCAAATTCTCCTTTCAAGCGGATGTCTTTTGATGAAGAACCAATCATGACTTTGAACATGCCCGGCTCAACGGTGAAATTCATTTGTTTGTCCCATATCCCCAGCTCTTGTGGTGTGAGTTCGAAATGTACGGTATGCGATGCTCCCGGTTTTAGAGTGATGCGTTCGAATCCTCTCAGCACTTGTGTATAGGTGGTTACGCTGCTGACTTCATCGCGCAAGTAAAGCTGTACCACTTCATCTCCTTCGCGCTGACCGATGTTCTTGATGGTGCAACTGATGGAAATGTTGCCTTGTACTCCTTGTTTGGATGGAGATATTGCAAGGTCACCATATTGGAAAGCAGTATAGCTTAGTCCATGACCGAAGGGGTAGAGCGCACCATAGACAGAAGTCTCGGAGCTTTCATCAGAACCGGGCTTGAAAGGAAAGGCAAAGGGTATCTGCCCAACGGATTTAGGGAAGGTCACGGCGAGGCGTCCTCCGGGGTTGTAGTCACCAAACAGTGCCTCGGCTATGGCTTGTCCTCCGAATTCACCAGGAAACCAGGCATGGATGATGGCAGGAACATGGGTAGCGGCGAAGTTGATGGATGAGGCGCGTCCGTCAATCATTACCAATACCACAGGTTTGCCTAATTGGCAGATTTTTTTGAGTAATTCTTCCTGTCTGCCAGGCAAGTCCAATGAAGTACGTGACCTGTCTTCTCTTACGGTAAGTTCGTTTCCTCCTAATACCATTACGGTAACTTCCGCTTTCTTTGCCGCCTCTATGGCTTCTTCCATCATTTGTACTTCTTGGGCAGTCTTGGGAAATTCAAGGACTTCGCTTTCGGGGAAGTTGGGGTCGATGATGTCGCATCCTTTCTTATAAACAACGTCTGCTTGGGGAAGCATCTTTTTGATGCCTTCGTAAATGGTGGTAATGTGTGCGTTGGCTGGGCCATATCGGCAGATTAGCTGCTGTCGCTCGTCGGCATTGGGACCGATGACGGCTATCGAACGTATCGACTTGGAAAGTGGAA
>OJMM01000680.1_pt1 | contig 21985 bp, 21 predicted proteins | sample 1597231 | NCBI WGS metagenome assembly OJMM01 (sample SAMEA2452128, study PRJEB22498) | human gut metagenome | reverse complement strand
TAGGCGTTAAGTTAAATTTAATGATCTAGTAGCAACATTTTTCATAAACTTAGCGATTTTCTTTAGGATAGTACTGGTTAATAGGTGTTCCTATGACAGCTATAGTTCTTCCATTGTTTTTTAATGCTGTTTGGTGGGTTATTGTATCTATTCCTTTCACAAGTCCTGCATTGACCACTATATTTCTTTTTACTAATGCTTTAACAAGTATTTCTGTTTTTTCCATTGCTTCCTTAGAAGCATCTCTACTCCCTACTACACTAACAGACTTTTCATTTAATAAACGTACATTGCCTTTAAGGAATAAATATGGTGGTGCTGCTGGAATCACAACTAATAGTTTAGAATATATCTCATCACCTTTTTTAACTAATATAACGTCTTCTGGGAGTGTTTTGAAACTGTCCTTGACTCTTAGATAGGTATGATAGAAATCCTTCTCTGATACGTGTAATTGTAAGGATAAGTAAGGGATATTATGTATTAGACCACTTCTATAATCGAAGTGGTCTAATTGTGCTATAAATTGACTTGTTTTCTTATCGTTACAATTGAAATATTGTTGGATTGTATAATACAAAATAGCATCTCTTACATATACATTATTAATATCCATAGTAGCCTCCTTTAGGAGTATTCTATTATTGGAATGAGTGATTATCAAGAGAAGAAAAACATTATTGTGTTTGTACTATGTAGATAGTAGAATCAAAGCAGGAGGTATAAACATATGTGTTATCTTATAGCGAAAAGAATGAATAAACCTGGATGTATCGCATTACAGACAGAGCCTGGAGAAGACATGGCAAAATTTGCAGATAGAATACAAGAAAAACTTGGATATGATATAGAAATTATTACTATCAGTAGACCCACTGCCTATGGAGAGTGTGAACCGTATCGTTTTGTAAGTAGTTATGAGGAGTTTGAGAAAGAAGCAAGTCTGCTTTAAAAGGAATCCTTAATGTTTAGGATTCCTTTTATGCTCTATAGACTAACTTATGTTTTGCTAGCAGATGTTTTTATGCATTACCTTTGCATTTTTATGACTTGAGCCTCTTAATAAGTTTGAAACAGTAGACTCCCATTACACTCATACTACGTGATAAATAAAATATAGGAAACCCCTAGTTATTTTGAATTACCTAAGATATCAAATGCATTCTTGCCTTTTCTTTTAAACTTACTTGTCCGCTTTCTTCAATCACTCTATTGATGTCGGAATACTAGCCTGCCGTTTCTTCGTAATATCTATCTGCTATATATTCCGCTGACTCTGCCCATAGACCGTTTTCTGTTTCCTGCAACGTCTTATATGTTTCTGATTTATAAAAACGTAATACAGCTTCTTCAAAACTGATTTGATAATGTTCCTGTAATAATTTCACTACATCTCTGATTTGTATACATACATTCATAGTAATATCTTTTCCATTAAAACTATATATTTTCTCTGGCATAAGAGAGCCTCCTAACTGGTTTTAGATATTCTAAGGCTTTTTCTGTATGATTGAAAAAAATACCTAACTCCTTTACTTTCCACAATCGTCATTTTTCAAATTATACTCCTTGATTATTCTATCCACAACTTCTTCCGGCGAATTGTTATTAACAAATACACGATTGTGTATCCCAATCTTAGCATTAACCATTCCGTACCAATCTAGATCTTCTTGAATCTCTTTCATATAATAATCTTTATTCGCATTTTTATAATTATCATCAGTATAAATCTCGTCATTTTCATCACTAAATATAAGCCTCGAAAAAATATTCTCTGGAGTATCGTACAGCTCAATCAGCAAATTATCATCTGATATAATGCTTGTTTTAAAGTTTTCAATATAAGAAATGGGTGAAATTGCAAAGACAACGTCTTCTTCCATTTTAATAATCTTCTTGATAATACTTCCTCGTTTCTGATCTCTCCACCGTAAATTCTCAGTGTTAACAAATTCCTCAAGAGACATTTTCAAGCGGTTTTTCACTTCTTCATCTAAATCGACAAACTTAATATCTAATCGTTCAGCAAGTAATTTCCCCACAGTAGTTTTTCCAACGTTAGAAACTCCAAATAAACATATCTTCATTCCTCTGTCCCCCCCTTTACTGATATTATGCCTTTTATTAATAAAGCGTTCAATACTATTATCTCATTCTAATAGCAATAATATATTTTCTTAGCCTTAAGAAGAAAAAGAGCGGATAATCCGCTCTAGTGTATAGTTTATTTGTCTTGAGAATGTCTTTCACCAATCTGAAATTCTTCATTATGATCAAACATATATCTTACAGAGATAGGTGTGTCTCCTGTTAATTCAGTGAAGTCTTTTGTATGAATATCCATTTTACCTTCTCTAATAGCCTGTGCAAATGTAACCATGCCATCTGAAGAGAATGGTGCTTCTGAATCCTTTAGGAATACGCCATCAGTTGTTCTAGGGACACCCATTGCATCCCAGATCTGATAGTTTTCTTCATCAGTAACATTTACAAATGGTACATGGTTTCCTGTACTTACATCACCAATAGCACAGAATGTTGAAATAGTCATTAGTTCTAATCCATTAATATTCCATACTTTATGATGAAATTCATTTGATCTATGTAAAGCATAAGCTAATGCTTTAGCACAGTCTTTACGAGAAATATAAGCCATTAAACCATCACCTTGTGAATTAGTAAGCGGTGCATTCATATGAGCGTAAGTAAAGTAATTAGTAATCATTGCTTCAGCATATTGAGAGTTTCTCATGAACTGATAGTCTAGACCTACTTCCTTGATATATTTTTCAGTATAGATATGGTCTTTCTTTTCTACTGATGGGTTTGTTTCATCATCAGCATTTACTAAAGAAGTATAGATAATTTGTTTAACACCTGCTGCTTTAGCTGCATCTACAGCATTCTTATGTGCATTCTGTCTTTTAATACCAACAAATGGCATAGAGATTAATGCGAGAGCATCAGCCCCTTTAAATGCTTCAACTAATCCATCAGGATTATTAAAGTTAGTTACGTGTGTTTCTATACCCTTTTCAGCATATTTCTTAAGTGATTCTTCGTTATAACCACAAAAGATTAAGTTTTCTACTGGTTCTAATGTAAGTAATACGTCAGCAGCTAATTGACCTAAGTTTCCATCAACACCAGTTAATAATAATTTACCCATTAAGTTATCCTCCTATTTTCTATATGTATCATGATAATACTTTTAGAATTTGTTTATAAGTGAGTTTCAGATTTAGAAAATAATTTTTAGCTTTTCTAAGCCTTATAGGATGATGCAGGTATTAAGATACTCATCGTATAAAAACCTAGCCTCAAGAAGAAAAAAAGAGCGGTTTAATCCGCTCTTATGCTTCAAGTGTGTCCTTGTATTCTAGATATTCATCAAATGTTGATAGACGGTCAATTGTACCTTCTGCAGTAAATTCGATGATTCTATTCGCAATTGTCTGAACAAACTGGTGGTCATGACAAGTAAATAGAATGTTTTCTGGGAAACGCATTAAACCTTGGTTTAATGCCTGGATAGATTCTAGATCAAGGTGGTTTGTAGGTTCATCAAAGATTAATACGTTTGCATCATGCATCATCATTTTAGCAAGCATACATCTTACCTTTTCTCCTCCTGATAAAACATTCGCTTTCTTTAATGCTTCATCACCAGAGAATAACATTCTACCTAACCATCCTCTTAATTCCTGTTCATACATACTACCATCAGTAAACTGTCTTAACCAGTCTAATAAAGATAATTCGCAATCATTAAAGAATGCTGAATTATCTTTAGGAAAGTATGACTGAGTAGTCGTAATACCCCATTTATAAGAACCTTCAAAGTCTTTGTCTTCTCCCATGATGATCTTAAAGAATGCTTCTGTTGCTTTATCGTCTCCTACAAAAGCAACCTTTTCATTTGGAAGAATAGAGAAAGAAACATTATTAATAAGAGTTTCTCCATCTACTACTTTAGTAAGATTTTCTACATTTAATACAATGTTTCCTACTTCTCTACCTGGTTTAAAACCAATGAATGGATATCTTCTTAGTGATGGTTTCATGTCTGCCATTTCTAAGTTATCTAATAGTTTCTTACGAGAAGTAGCCTGTTTTGCTTTAGAAGCATTGGCACTGAAACGTGCAATGAATTCTTCTAATTCCTTCTTTTTAGCTTCTGCTTTCTTATTCTGGTCTTTCATCTGCTGGATTTGCATCTGAGAATATTCATACCAGAAGTCATAGTTACCTACATATAGCTGAATACGGCTGTAATCAATATCAGCAATATGTGTACATACCTTATTTAAGAAATAACGGTCATGTGATACAACAATGACTGTGTTCTTAAAGTTTAATAGGAAGTTTTCTAACCATCTGATACTCTTTAGGTCTAGATGGTTGGTAGGTTCATCTAGTAAAAGAATATCAGGGTTTCCAAATAAAGCCTGGGCTAATAATACTTTGACTTTCTGGTTACCATCTAAGTCTCTCATATACATGTCATGGTATTCTGTTGTAATACCTAAACCATTTAACATGATTTCAGCATCACTTTCAGCATTCCAGCCATCCATGTCTGCGAACTCACCTTCAAGTTCTCCTAGTCTTATACCATCTTCATCATTAAAATCAGCCTTAGCATATAGCTTTTCTTTTTCCTGCATGATTTCAAATAGTCTCTTATTACCCATGATGACTGTTTCTACTACTTTGTTGTCATCATAAGCAAAGTGGTCCTGTTTTAAAACAGATAATCTCTTATTAGGTTCAATAATTACTTCACCTTTGTTTGGTTCTATTTCACCTGATAATATTTTTAAGAATGTGGATTTACCAGCACCATTTGCACCAATAATCCCATAACAATTTCCTTCAGTAAATTTTACTGATACATCTTCAAATAAAGCGCGATCTCCGTATCTGAGTGATACATTATGTGTTGATATCATAGTCTACATTTCCTTTCGTACAGTGATGTATTATGCCATATTTAGTTGATTATGTCTAGTAAAATTGAGATATAGGTAATAGATAGAAATAGTAGTACTCTTATATAGAGAATGGAGATACTAAAAAGACTATATATAGTGATTTTAGTACTAAGATTACTATATGTAGTAAATAGAGAGTCTAAGATTACTATATACATGAGATAGAGGAAATAATAAGTATTAGAACATAAGAAAACCTGATTGTGTGGACAATCAGGACAAGTATTAATTAAATTTGAGTAGTCTTATTTTTATCAAGATCATTAAAAATTTTAACTGAAACTTTTTCTTCCAAATCACAACAGATACTTTTAAGAACTTTATAATTTTTCAAATAAACACAGTTCGAATATTTAGATTTTGAATTCTTTTCTTTAGAAAAAATTGCCAAAATATTTTTCTTTTCATCAGCATTAGTTTGATTATTATTACGCAAACTTCTTGCATGGAGATCTTTTCCAGTAAATGCTACAACCATTTTATCATTAGTACTCTCTATTGCTAAAGGAAAATCTCGCGTTTTTGTATGTAAGTTAACTAAAACTAGATTCGTTTGAGCATTCGCATAAACAATCTTATTAATTTTCGTTATACGCATAATTTTCTTGCGAATCGTACCAAAGTCATAGCGCTGTTGGTTCTTAATGTTATTTTCTGCTATAGTTCCTTTAATGAAATTTTTATAAAAATCCAAATCATTTAAATGGGAACGCACACCAACCAAATGAGCAAAATCTCCCTTATTAAATCTCACTTCATTATATTTGCCATCGTTAGTTACAATCAAAAAATCATAAGGTACTAGAAACTTTTCATAAAGTCTTGCACCTGCAATTATATCTCTAATAATTCTTGTTTTATTCGATTTGCTGAGACTGTGCATAAATATAGTTCTCCTTTAGACAAAAAAAGCAGGAAATTACCCGCTTAGTATCATAAAAAAATAACAGGTTTTATCCTGGTCGCCAGGCTCATATATCTGTTCGATATATACTCGGACGAGATTGTTTTTAAGACTATCTCTTGTCTACAGTTTATCTCCTAACTGCAAGGCTCATATATCTATTCGATATATACTCGGACGAGGTTATTTTGAATTCTACCTCTTGAATTCGACTTTTTACGGTGCCTGTTCACCGAGAATGTTACCATTCTTTTTATAGTTGTAATTTTTTATGAGCAAATGAAAATGTTTATTGCTCAGTCTCTAAGCATAGATTACCACAATTCAGTATTTTGTCAATAAAATCAGTGTGTAATTTCAAAATTTCAAAAATAAGTATATAGGGTTTTCTTATGTGAAAGAACCGCTTCTTGAATTGTAAGATTAATTTAAAAGTTGATTTATTTGTGAATCAGTTAAGATAGAGTTTAATACTATTTCTTTCTTATCTTTTAGGTAGATGTTTGCTAGAGTTTCATAGATTGTATTAACTGAAACATACTTATAAGTATCTAATTCTATCTTTCCTGATTCATTAATATCAAATTCAACAAATCTATATTTATCTATTCCTGTTTTCAAAGCTAGATCTACAAGTACATGTTCGGGCTTATTGGAAGAAGCTTCAAATGATAACAGTTTTAGATATTTGCTTACTAATATTTCATAATCAAGGACTGTGATTAATGCGATGTATTTTGAATCGTTAAGTTTATTTACATATAGTTTTTCCATCGTAACAATCCGTTTTGCTCATTTTATCACATAGATTGTGATCATTCTTTTGTTAGTTTATTATTTCATATTTTGTTTCGTATATCAACCTTGCTCTGAGTGTAGGTAATAACCTATTTCGTTATATCATTATGATTTTCTCAAAAGCTCGCACTTTTTCAATACTCAAATGAGCTTTCCATAAATTTCAATACAACGTTGCTCTCTATACCAACGTTGTACAGGGTTTTGGTGAATCATGCCTCCAACAACATCTAACAGATTACGATTATCATACTCAGCATTAATTGCCTGCAAAAGGGACGGATCGATTGGATAATCAATTTCCTCCTTCTGAATTGAGACATATTCACCATCAACTTGAAAAGCTGTAAGTGCTTTTCTAAGTCCATCAAGTGTAGGAAACATTTTCTTATCAACTGCACCGTAATGGTATGCATATAGTAAATCATTCTCAGAAAAAATTATCGCTTTTTGTATTGTTCGTAGTATGCCTAACGCTTTTCCAATACCTTCATTTGGGAAAACTTTCTTTCCTCCATCCATCATTTTAAAGACTCTATTAGATAATTCTTCTGATTGCAAAAACCTTAATTTTTCAAATCTATTATCATTCTGTAATGGGGTTGCTTTCATCATCGGCATAATATAACCGCTTTGATGATGGCACCTCATAAGCGGTTGGTATCCAATTTGAAATGCCAATCCATCTAATTCTCCTGAATAAAAATTATATGGCTCTTCACGCTGATCGTTTAGATGTTGCATTTGCCATCCAATATTTCCACCATTCAAATAATCTAGCGTCCAGTCAGGCGTATGAAAAATCACACCATATTTTGAACTTTCTGTTGCTTCGATATCTTCTTTTGTTAAAGGACGGTAGGAATCAGTTTTATAATCATACTTACATGTAGCAAAGAATAGGGCTGTTCTAAAATCATTTGTCAAGTCCAACAGACATGTATCAAAGCCATAATGTTGTGCTAACGCATCAAAGTTAACATCACTTAATGTTGCTTCCCAAAAGGGTACAACATTAATTTTCCATATAAATCTTCCAAATTGATACGAGCGCATTACAGCAATCACCTTAATGAGCTCACTTTCATATTTACTTTTTCCTTCTTGTTTTCTCAAAAGTGATGGTACAGATTTCAAGTATTGTTGATTTTCCCCTCTAAAAAAATGTCTATTACTATTAAATGTGATAATATCCTTACCAAAAGGCATTGAAAAAACAGTTCCTCCAGTATTTATTATCATTAATTGATCAAAAATCCAAGGCTGCACTATATTATCTTTATCTTTAGATCTATTTTTTACAGCTTCTCTTATAGTGGCGGACCACATATCTTCTTCCTCTGCTAATTTCAAAAGATCATTAATTCCTGCATAATCAATATCATGAGTTATATTTTTTAACGGATCAGGATATAACCATCCATCTTCATCAAACGAAATCATTATAAAATCCTCCTTTAACATTTCAAAAAATAAGTTGTATTAAATATCTTCTAATTCATTTTATATCTCAAACGACATATCAGCGTTGCCTCCCTACCACTAGGTCGTGAATGATTTCTCAAGTGGTGTTGTACGGTATTGAATCCTCATTACAGCACAAAACTATGTTCTTATATGCTTGCTATAGTGCATTCATCAGCGCATAACACATCATGCACCTTCGAACCATTTTGCATTCCTCTATATATTTTGTTCTTAGTAACTATAAGATATCCTTCTATTTCTAAATATCCTCATCTTCTTGATGGAGACAAATTTTTCACTCTATTTTCTTAATTGTAATTAATCAGTCGACACAAAAAGACCTTGGGTATTTCCAAGACCTCTTGCATGCTTACTTCTTCAACTCTGCTAATAGTATATCTATTGTCTGTATAAAATGATTTGCATGAGCTGCTGCTATTGAATTCTTATTGGAACTACAATGCTGTTCTAAATATGATTTGAGTCCACATTTTAAAGCATTTAAAGCAGTCTTCGTCTGTTCACTTTTAAATTCAGAAGAATGCTTCATAGTTCTTATAATATCCTTTGTATTAAGAATCATATCATTCTTATCAGCATTTAAAGACGTCATAAATGCATCCAAGGTGGCTTCTGCCATCTTATCACTAAAACAATCTAACCTTTTATTTCTTATTTTCTCATATGCTTTATGTGGATCCTTGTTCATAAGCTCTATAAACAGGTTTCGATTATTCTCAAATAACTGCAACTCTCCATTACAATATTTTTCAATAGTTTCATAAACTTTCCACTGACTATCTTCGTAATCCTTTTTGCTTCCTTCATCTATAACCACTTTATAGTGTGATGATTCTTTATGTGATTGCAATAATTCATCTATCTTTTTTTCAACACCCAGCTGGATTTTATTCCAATCAATCTGTGGAAAGTTAATGTTAGATGTCCTCGCGCAATGATTATTAAACAATAGATTTACATACTCATCTAATTCAATTTTTCCGTCATATGCTAAATTCAAAAATTCAGGATAACCTTCTAGCATCTCATTTTCTTCTAATTCGAAAACATTCTTTGTTCTAACTTTTTCTAGTGGTGAAATTGCAGCATATTTTTCTTTCATAAATGACATCTGATAATTAATAACTTCATTATCCCATTCACCATCTAGTATCCACGTTTTAATGCCACCTAACATGTACTCATCACTGTAATAACCCGGATACAATTTAGCCACATTATCTTCAAAAAAAGGTGATTCATATATTTCATCTTTTTTAACTAAAACATCTCTTTTGACTAACCAATCACTGTCAGAGAAAGAAGAAAATATATACATTGTATCATTTTTATATAATCCAGTATTAGCAGAAGAAAAAGGTAATACATATATTTCATCCTTATTAATTAAACCAGCTTTAGCAGAAAGCATATATGCCATAAAAGAAAATAACCATTTATTTAGTGCTGGCATCTCATAAATTTTAAGTAACTCATACACTCTTTCAAAATCTTGCAATGCACATTTCAGACTTCTTATGTTGTGAGGTCTCTTAGTCAGCAATTCATGAATACGTTTATTATCATCTTTTATCTTTTCAAAACTACCTTCTGTGCATTTATCTACGAACTCATCCAATGACTTTCCATCAATAGTTTTACCAGAAAAAATAACAATAATTTCATCGGTATATTTTCTTAAAAAAGATCTATAAGAATCACTTTTAAATTTCAAATCGTTAATAACACTATTGACAACAGAATTGTAATGAGGGGAATGTTGGACAGTTCTTTGAATGATTTTTTCCTTAATATCACTATATTTTATATTATTCTCATTCCCATCCTTGATTTTGTCTTCATTTGTTACAATAATTGTAGCAAATCCCAAATTCTCACAATAATCATTTATACAGCCTAGCAAATCAGTTGTAGAAATACATGCACGTTCCAAATCATCAAATATTAAAATCACTTTCTTTTCTTCAATTTTAGGAACAATTTTCACAAATTCTAAAATATTAATTGAAAGCATCCCATCAATAATATTTTTTTCCGTATCTGGCAAAAAAACTTTTCCATATTTAACCAATTCCTTTATACGTCCAGCAATTTTTTTAAATCCGCCAACAACTTTTCCATTATTATCCTTACTTTCTATATATGCATACAACCATTTTTTTCGAACTTCTGTCTTAACTTCATCTAATGACATCACTCCAAATAAACTTATACGTAAAAAAACATGTGTATCATTCAAACGCTCAATTAATTTAGTATTAAGTAAGTAAGTTTTCCCACATCCCCATTCACCAGTGAGCATTAGCGCACCAACAGGTTGCTCTATTTTGCAATAGTATTCTAATTCATCTAACGTACTAATAAATAACTCCTCCTTTTAATTTTATTTACAGAAAATTTATCTTAACTTTCTTCTTAATTTACCACAATAGACTGCCATTATCCACCATCATGTTACTATTTGTGTAACATTATCATGTTATACAAAGGATAAACAAAAACAATCCTGACTGTACTTTATTTAATGCCAGGATTTTTTGGTGGCCAGGTTCATCGGAATGGTTGGTCAACTCTGTCGGGATTTTATGAAAACGGTTAGTTGGGCAAGAGTATCGGAACACTTGGTCAAGCTAATCGGAATGAGTGATCAACTAAAATGGAATAATCAATATTATTCTGAACGAGTAAATCTCACATTATTTTTTTCTTTTTAAAGTGTAATCTCACTTTTCGTTTTAGCCAAAAAGTAAAAAGTGTAGCTTCCAACTTATTAAAAATAATTAGTGTAGATTTTTAGGGGTATTCAAAAATATAATTACTTTTGGTAAAATGTATTAAAGCAATGTGAAGGAGGAAAACATTTTGGCAACAATCAAAATAGATAGACTAAAACTTATAACATATAAATCTCAAAAAAAGAAAGTTTTAAGACCAATATATAATCGTTATTTGGCCAAAAGTCATATTGTAAAATGTAAAGCAAATAATGTGGAATTTGTTTATGCAAATTTCCGTGGCTCAATTTTTAACAAAGTAAAATTTGAAAATTGTAAAATCAAGGGATGTGATTTTTGGGGGACTACATTCAATAACTGTGATTTTAGTAGAACTGAAATTTCAAATTGCATATTTATGGCTTGTAAATTTACAAATTGCAATTTTTTAAACATAAATATAAATAATTGTGTCATAGTCAATACATCTTTAGCAGCATGTTGTAATATGGATTCTTTAGATAAAACTACCCAAGTGTATAATAACTATCCAAAGGCCATAATGACAGAAGAACTTAAATCTGTTCTGAATCAGTTGAATGATAAGAATAGCTATTTACGTAGATATAAATTACTACACATCTCTGATAAGAAATATAACGAATTAAATCTATTCCTACTTCAGCAACATTTTTCAGTTCAAGATTTATTGATACTTTTGACAGAATTGCAAAAACATCCAACAAAAAGAATTACGACATATAAAAAACTAGAAATTCAATTGAAAAAAATAAAAAAAGATATTACAATATAAATGCTCCGCCCCACACAATCGAAAGGTTGTGTTGCTAATAGTACTTTTTGTAAAGTGAAAGGGAGCTGTAATATGATAGCTAATATTCAAGGAGGTGTTGCTATGATATCAGATTTAATAACAATTATTAGTTTTGTCTTATTAATAATTTCAAATATTATAGACCCTCTTGATTGTTTGGGGTATTAGAAAAATAATATTGGGGACAGTAACCGATTGGTTTCTGTCCCCTTTTTTCATCTAAAATTATTATTAAATGAGATATTCTTATTCTTTAGATTGCCTATTGCCAAAACTTGATACAATGTTCACCTATATCTTAATTTTACTAGAAAAGGAGTATGTATAATACAATTGATCAACCCAATCGGAATGATTGAACAAGTGTATCGGAATTAATGATCAGGCTAAATAGGAATTATTGGTCAGCTACGCCATAATAATCAAAGTTTGAGTTAACCCCAAGTTTATTTAGTTACTCCAAAAAATCCTGGCTGTACTACTATACAGTCAGGATTTTTGGGTGGTCAGGTTCATCGGAAGGGTTCATCAACCACGTCGGAATTTTATGGAAATGGCTAGTTGGTCAAGAGCAACGGAACATTTGGTCAATTCAATCGGAATGTTTGATCAACTAAAGTGGAATAATCAGCTTGGAAATGGTATTAAGAGAAATTGCCTAATCTATTAGCTGCAGGCACAGTCTCAGATTGAATTTTACGGCCATAATTTTTCGGCTCCTTTCATAATATTAGAGACATTCTCTTCAAATATCATGATAGTACAAAAAGACCACCCATGAGGTGGTGCAGTTGTGTATATTCTGATTTTTTAGGCTAGTGGTGCAGTTACCGATATAGGTGGTTCACTTTATGCGAATGGTGGTGCTGTTCCTTGCGAATAATCACTAACAGTCCACCACCTCACAGTAACGTTCATTCATTCTTTCTTGTTTAACTATTATTCCAATATCCTTTATGATTGCAAACTCATTATATCAGCAATATGTTCTGGAACATCAATTAAACCCAAACGATAAAAGATAGGATAAATATAAGAAATACCACGTATATCCCCTATTTCTTTAGGTCTACTTATAATATTACCTTTTTGATTTAATGCTTTGTCTAATGCTATTACAATTGAACTCCAAGTAAGACTTTTACTCTTATCTCTACGATTAATTAATAGTTCTTTATTAAGTTCTCCATTTCTTCCTACCTTTATAGTATAAGAAAAAGGTAAACCAGAATAGGTATGAAATGGATAATTTTGGAATGCTATAATAGCATTCCATAAGAGATTGTTGTTTACTTCTTTTTGTAGTCTATCTACAACTTCTTTACGTTCTCTATATACTTTTATTCTAGTAGCATTTACACTAATCATTTCTGGTTTATATATTATTTTAGAATAGGGTAAATAACCACTTATTGATGATTTCTTTAAACCTGTTATTTTAATCATTTGATCTATACTCATCCCCTGTTTATATAGATCATTTACTCTATCTATTATTTCACTATGATATACTCCTGCAGTAATGAGCATTTTTCTTACTTTTGGAGCAGACATATTAAATTCTTTAGCTGTAAGCTTTAATACTTTTGTTTTTTCATATGATTCCACTACAGCATCAATTAAATCATTCATTATTTGATTCGCATTGTAATCTGGTTGGATTTTTGGTCTAGCCATTAACTAACTTCCCCCTTTAGTCTTTATATCCCCAATATAACCATGATATAAATAGTATTGTTTTCATTTCAATCCAATTTATATAATTATTAAAAAGACGACAATAAAAGTATAAGATTATACTCTTTATATGTCGTCTATTATTTAACCAAGAAAATATACTATTTGCAAGTAAAAATGAAGGTGGAACTTAAGTATTGAAATTTTAATGTTCAGATCTATAGATTACCTTCTATCACTTTTAAATTATATCACCTTATCATTATTTTTTATCACTAGCTTGAAGTTGTTTCAGCATAGATTCAGCTTCAGCTTTCTTTGCTTCTAAAGTTGTTATTTCCTTTTTTAATTTATTTATAGCAATCTTCATATCTGTTAATTCTGCATTCAAATTATTTAATTTAGAAGTAATAGATATAATCTCAGTGCTTAAAGAAGAAATTGCTTCTTGTTCTTCTGTAGATTGAGAATCTATATTAGTAGCACTTTTAGAATGATTATTGTTGTATATTGTAGTAGACATTGTAAGTGACCTCTTTTCTTATATGATAACTTAACTATAATACTGCTTAATAATGATAACAATACAATTGACATGAATCAACGTTTAGATTTATCCATATTCAATTTTATTACACTAGTAAATATACATTACACAGTTTAAGCCATTAAAAGCAATATATTTTATGCACTTCATAGATGAATAAAACTATATCTAGTTTTATTTTGATCAATAATCTTATTTTCTTTCTTCACATCTTAGCCGCTATATAAGCGTTGCCTGCTACTCACCACGAAGAGGTGTGTGATTATTCAAGTAGCGCAGGGAGTACAACTCCCAATATATTAAAACATCTTATCTTTTATAGACGTTTTCTAACCTTCATAAGCACATAGTACATTAAACCACCAAGTATTCCACCTAATGTATTGTAGAATATATCTGAAAGTTGGAATGTTCCAATTCGGAAAAGTAATTGTACCATTTCAATGCTTATAGAAAAGATAAATGCAATCTTTCCACTTTTCAATAATATATTCTTCCAATGGTTGTATACTTTTTCTTGAAATGTCCACATTAGTACTGCTGTGAAAGGAATCATCATAACTACGTTTTCAATACACTCAGTTGTTAGCTGTCTTTTTCCATTCACAATCTCCCAGATGCCCCATCCACCCATAACTTTAGATAACGGATTCAACCACATATTTCGATTTAATAATGTTCTAAATAGGATCATAGAAGTTACGAATGCCAAAAAGAAGAGTTTTCGGAAGAATATACTTTCTTTAAACTTCTGATACCATGTTACTATAGCACTCTTCCATCCTTTGCCTGCTGCGCTAGACTCATATGCAAATAACCAAAAATACATAACAAAGAAGGAAAGTAAAATAGAAAAACCAAACGGCTCGTAAAGAGCCGTTAAGATGTTTGTAAAGATTTTTCCTAATATATTAATTAATTCATTAATCATTTTTAAAGATCACTGAATAAGTCAGTATTGTATACTCCATTGTCTAACATCTCTTTAAAACTATTCTTTACAGTAGCAACATCTTCATGATAAGTCATTCCATACCAAGTATCATTAGTTTTTAAAACTTTAACACTCATCTTACCTTCGTTAAGTAATTCACCAATGAAAATTGGAATTAAGTACTCTGACTTCTGAGGATTATTTGGTACTTCTTTTTTAAAGAATTCTTTAAATCCTTCTTCTAATACATCTAGAAAATCTGGAGTTAAGCCCCACATGTTCATAGAAACTAAAGAATTAACATCTACAGTAGTTCCATCTGCTTCTGCACCATTTTCAGTTTTAATAATGTTTGAAGTTTCTTCTACATCTGTTAGATTATTTGATTCATCCATCTTACAGATACCACGAGTTACTCCACCATTATCAGATAGAGTATTCTTTAATACAAAACCAGCCATACAAGATTTACCACCATTCACTAAGTATTCATGAACAGCTTTAAATCCTTCTTTGCCATAGTAATCATCTGCATTAATTACAATAAATGGAGTATTGATAATATTCTTTGCAGCAAGTACTGCCTGACCTGTTCCCCATGGTTTTGTACGACCTTCTGGTAAATCACCTGGAATATCATTGATATCCTGGAATGCATAATCTACTGTTACATTGTGTTCATCACAGATAGAAGCAATACGATCACCAATGACTTCTTTAAATTCTTTCTCAATATCTTTACGAATAATAAATACTACATGGTTAAAACCAGCTTCAATTGCATCATGGATTGAATAATCCATGATGATGTGATTAGAAGCATCTACTGGTTCTAACTGCTTAATTCCTTTTCCAAAACGGCTACCGATTCCGGCAGCCATAATAAGTAATGTCGTGTCCATAATTTTTCTTCTCCCTTTTGCTATAAATTTTTTTAATATCCATAAACTGCAGTAAGCAGTCTTTCATATCTTAGTTTATTCTTTCTAATACTATTTAAAAGGATCTTATTAAAACTTGTTTATATCATACCAGTAATTTGTGGGTATTTAAACATTTAGTTTGTTTTCTATATAGTTATATAAACATTTACGAATACTATCAATCCCCATACAAACAAAAGTCAGCATTATAGCATATAAAAAAATCAATAATATCATTTCAAAATTGCTTATTGAATTTAGATATTTTAATGGTGAAAAAACTATTTCTCTAATTAGTGGATAGTCAGTCAATAAATAAGTAGCTAGCGAATATTTACACAATTTTCCTAATTTATCACAAACCTTTGAACTTCTCGAACAGTGTACTACTGAAAGACATGCTACAATAGCCATAAATACAATAACAGGGTTATTATAAGAAAACATTCTCCAAGCGGCTTCATTATATCCCTTTAGACTAAAAATATAAGCTACAAACCCATTTAGTAGTCCAAATATAACAAACAACACATTAAGAATCTTTTCTTTTTTTCTAAAAAAGTTCTGTATATCATCTGTTCTACATAATAATCCTACTAAATACATATATATTCCTTATACAACAGAGTATCCGCTATCAAGTGATGATATTTTTAGAGCAAACCCACAAACTGAATTAATCAAGAACAATACAATTAATGCTTCTTTCTTTTCATCATGAGATAATGCATCAACCATTTTATTCAAATACGGTGAAATTATAAAAAGAATCAAGTATGCTGTTAAAAACCAATACCCCTGATAAAAAAACAAAACTCTTTTTATTAATTTCAATATATCTAGAAAATTCACTATACTAATGTTACCTGTTAAATATAATATTACATTAAGCACAGTAATATATACCATTGTCTCAATGATTAATTCAATAGCTCTACTAATACGTCTTTTAATATGAAAATACCCAGATATCCAAAAAAAACAGTTGACTGCAATAACTAAAAAAGCATTAACTTCAAAATAAATTAATCCAAATTGATTGTTCATTGTAGTAGTTTGTATATTTTCAAATCCAAGACCATGTACTATTCCATGATGAGCAACAATCATAACCATGAGGAAAATTTTGAAACAGTCAATATAACTATTTCTCTTGTTATTTTTTCCCCCCCCGTTTAATTTTGTCAATTTCACTATTTTATTCATATGCCACTATTTACCTCTCCCTTTTTTATTTTACCCACAAGCTACAATGCACCGTCGTTCTTGTAAGTGCTCCCTTAAAATTTTTTTATGCTAGTATTATGCATGCTTTATATCTAATTGTCTTAAACAATATCTCTACTTTTTTACTATAAACATATTTTTTTATTCTTCGATAATTTTCTTACAACTTGTTAACCATTTCTCCCAATTCAACTCTTTTTCATATTTTCTTCGTGCATTCTTTGACCACTCATCATATTGATTTTTATTCAGCATATCTAATATTGCATTAGCAAAATCCTCTCCAGTTGATCCAAGTTGTAATCCTCTCCCTGTAACACCATCCTCAACGTAACTCATTACACCGCCTGTGTTATGTGTAAAAGTTGGAAGACCATACATTGCTGCCTCACTAAATACAATTCCTGCGCATTCTGCCAAAGTTGGTAATAAAAACAAATCACTCTCTTGAAAATATTTTATCATTCTTTCATATTGTTCTTCATTATCTTTATTTAATCTACCCACAAATTTTACTGAATCTGAGCAATTATAATTTTCTGGTTTATCTAACCCTATAATAGTTAGCTCAAATTTACGCCCATATTTACTATGATTCAAGACATTTACACAATCAATAGCTATATCTGTGCCTTTACGTTTCCATTCTACTCCAACAAATAAAATTCTTACAACATCATGTAATGCATGTGGCTTATACCTATCAATCAAATTTGCTCCAAAACAAAGAACTTTTATTTTATCTTCTGAAATACCATAATAATTAATTGCATCATTTTTAGCCCAATTACTAGATAAAATTACCGTATTTGCTCTCATCAAGCTATTTTTTTCAGCACAATTATGTCTTTCAACATTCTTTTTTGATCCACCTTCATAATAATAGCCTAACATAATATGATATGTCGCATCACTCAAATACACAACTTTATATTCCTGTGAGATAGTGGAAACACCAAGTACGGTTGAAGCAGCTGGGGCAAAGAAACATTCTACTCCATCATCTATAGCAGCCTTTACTTTTTTATTAATTGCATTTCGATTCATCCATTGATCTATAAAAGAATAATCTTCATTCCCCCCCGATAATTGTTGTGATCTTTTTAAACACTTTTTGAGTAAATGATGGTTTAATAACTATCGGATATAATTCATATTCTTTAGATAGAGTTTTATACAAAAAATTTATTGTTCCACTCCATGCTTTTTTATTTTCAACATCAAACTCTGAAATAAATCCAACCTTCATTATACGTATACCTCTACTTTCTTTGACTTTTTATTCTTTGAATTATATGATTTTCGAGATAAGAATACTTTGATGCAAGTTTAAACATTCCAGTCTTAATTGGACCGATGCTATAATACTTTTTCAAAAAATATAACAACGAAGCATCCATAATCTTTTTCATCTTTATATTATTTCCTTTTGTTGAAAGATGATTATGAATGTAAAAATGGTTCGTAATTATACCAACAGAATAATTCTGCTTCTTTAATCTATAGGAAATACATTCTTCCTCATAATATAAGAATGTCCCCTCATCAAAATAATCTGCTTTGCAAAGCGCTTCTGTACGAAACATCATAAAGCTTCCTCGCACCATATCGACAATTTGGACTACAGCGTTATCATTATACTGATATCTATCATTTTTATATGTTCGATGCATATAAACCCAAAAAGACGATAGTAGATATTCCTTAAATGATTTATATTTCCACGCTGCTCTTTCTTCATTACCATGAATATCCTTCATTCTCATAGAAACTAATCCCAGTTTGTCATTATCATCAAGCGCTTCTTGACACGCTATAATATCGTCATTAACAAAAATTGTATCAGTATTCGCAAACAACAAACTTTTAGGTGCATATTTATTTACTACATATTTTGCCCCAACATTATTTCCTGCTGCAAATCCTTTATTATGAACTGATTTACACAGATCAATATCACTTGATAGATTTTCAGTCAAGTAATCTATAGAGTCATCAGTACTTTTATTATCAACAATAACGACCTTATCTATCGTCGAATATTCTTTACATGTTTCTGCAAGTTTTAATGCACGCCTACTATCATTATAATTCAATATTACCATTACACAATTCATATATAACTATCCTCCTTTAAATAAACAAAATTTCAGCTATTATTTCATTTGGAAAAACGTGTAATTATTTTTCTTGTATATTCTATAGTGATTTTTTCTTTTACAATCAACAAAAACAAATAGTAGCAAATAAAATAACTTACAGCTAAAATAGATAATCTAATTAAAATATATCCTTCAAAAAGCAACTTGTCCAAAAGTACAAATACCAAACTCGATATTAGCGCGGAAATAATGATTTTTATCAATTCCTTACTAAATGTAGTATGCTTTAATTCATTTCTTAAAGCAAAAAAATGAACACACACAACAGAGACTTCAGCAATCAATGTACCAATTGCAGCTCCGGAAGCACCGAATCTTGGAATCAAAAGAAAGTTTAAAATCAAATCTACCAATGCACCAACTACTGCACCCACTACAGTAACATTTTCCATACCCAATGGTATTAGCATCTGCCAAGCTGTGATACTACCAATCCCTATAAAAATAATAGCAGGAGTAATAATCTGCATTGGAACAATAGAAGACAAATATTGTTCACCTGCTAGAATTGTAATTGTAGGATTTGCAGCAAGAACAAAAAATACTGCTAATGGTATAGAAATAATCAATACAAATTGAAATGTTTTTTTAATTATTCTAAAAAAATCTTCTCTATTATCATTACTCAAATAATATGAGACTCTCGGTAATAGTACCGCTGACATCGCAGTAACAACACTTGCCAGTATTCCTTTAATTTTAACTGCTGCATTATAATATCCAACTTGATTGTCATTCGTCATCATACCAAGCATAACAGTATCCAAATTAGTATATATCGTTGTTGCTGCATTATATAAAAATAGTGCAATAATAGGTGCAAGATGTCTTACTAATGAATATTTTTTGGTTTTCTTCAATGAAATATATCGAGGTAATCTAAGTACGTTTAAGATATTTGATCCATATGTTCCAACTATAGTTATGCCTGCATAAATAATATAATCCGTTGGTTTTTTCACAAAAACAAACATTAATATGATTGATATGAATTTAAATGCTATATTTCTAAATGTTATATAATCATATTGTTCTATTGCTTGATAAAACCATTCCACTCCAATCGAACTTAAAAAAATACTTATAGAATTGATCCACAATAATACTTGTTGATTCCTCAATTCTGGAACTATAAGCATCATAATAATAAACACAATATATGATACAGCCATAGAACAAAAATTGATTACTAATAGTTCTTGTACAACTGTGCTTAATTTTTCTTTGTTATCTCTAACTTGAGCACAAGCTTTCACGCCATATGACGGAATCCCTAATAATGCAAAAAGCGAAAAATAATTTACTACTGAAGCTGCAAATGCAATCTTCCCGTTTCCAGATGCTCCTAATACTCTTGATACATATGGAAAAGATATCAACGGAAAGACAAAAGCAGACATTTTCAATATAATATTCATTATAAAATTGTACTGAATTGAATGTATCTTAAATTCTTGTTTTTTCATATATCACCTTACACCATATCCTTATTTTTTATAGAAGTATGATAGTTTTTCTCAATAAAAGCTATTGTCAACAATATTACACCTAAAATACTAGTACTAAACAGTGTGGGAGTTAACGAAGCCCATGTAATAATGTCTAAAACTAAATATTGTAAGTACTGAGTTTTACCTTGCTTCTTATATATAGATGCAAATTTTTTCAACATAAAAAATGTTAGTCCTATTAATAGTGAAATGCCTAATAATCCATATTGAAAGAAAATTCCAACTATACCTACGTCACTCAAATAGAATCTCGCATCACCCATGCTTTGCCACAGTGGATTCGAGATTTTCATTGCAGTCTGATTATGTATATTAGGAACACCATAACCCAAAAATAGCGTCCTAGTAGAACTGAATGTTTTGTCTATATAGTATGATCTAGCTGCATCTCTAACACCTAAAGTATCTGTCGTAGATGAAACACCATTAATAGAATTTAAAATATCTTGTCCCATGGTAGAACATGTAAATATTGCAATGCAGACAGCAACACAAAAAATAACTAATAGTTTTTTAGGCAAGCTAATACTTTTTCTAAAAGTCAAAAAAATCACTATTGATGCAACAAGTGCAATTGTAGCCATTCTACCTTTTGTAATAACAGCAATAACAAAGAAGTAAGCAACAAGTTCTATTAAATCCAAAAATTTCTTTTTTCTCGTTATATTTTTATTAAAAAATTCATCAATAATTATACATATCATTATTGAAAAATATGCTGTATTAAAGTATAGTCTTACGCCACCATAACGACTGTTTGTCATTACATATGTAAAGTTTACAAGATTATATAAAAAAAACTGCAATATACAAATCATTGCATAAACACGACAAACATATTTCATGCACTTTTGTATACCTTCTACTGTTATTTTTTTGTTTTTAACCCAATTATATATAGGATATATTAATAGAATCCATGATAGCCACTCACGTTGTGCCGCCATGCCTGCAAAAAAAGATTGATTATATGATAATTGTGCAGACTTTGCCGAAAAACAGGCTATCATCAAAAAAGAAGAAATGATAGCTAATGATGCGTTAATTTTTATTCTAGGGCCAGAACAAAGTAACTCAGCCACAAAAATCAAAAAGCAAAAAATAAAAACAAAATCCGAATAATATATTCCTAGTATATTGAATCTAGCTGTATCTACAAGATTTAAGAATTCCAAATCTAAAATCATCATGAAAAACAATATAATATATTGTATTCAGACTGTTGACAAACTAAATGTTAACAGTCTTTTCTTTTAAATTTGAAGAGT
>OJMM01000664.1_pt1 | contig 22345 bp, 18 predicted proteins | sample 1597231 | NCBI WGS metagenome assembly OJMM01 (sample SAMEA2452128, study PRJEB22498) | human gut metagenome | reverse complement strand
GAGTCTGGCGGATGGTGCGCTGACAGTGCTTGGCTGGCAGTCGGCAAAGGATACGACAAGCTACTGCAGAAGTATTCTGGATGCGCTGGCAGATTCCTATGGATTTGACATCAATACGCCGTATGAGGACCTGCCGAAGGAGATACGCCACATGCTCATGCATGGAACCGATGGACGTGTTGTCAAGGTTAAGTACCGCGGTCAGCGTGGTGTCGGTGTTTATGATGTCGCATTCGAGGGCGTGATCAAGAATGTGCAGAGACGTTACCGCGAGTGTGGTTCCGAACGTATGAAGAAGGAGTACGAGAGCTATATGCGTATCACTCCGTGTGCAGAGTGCGGCGGTAAGAGACTGAAGCCGGAGGCTCTGGCAGTGACGGTCGGAGATAAGAATATTGCAGAGGTAACAGAGCTGTCGATCAGCCATCTGATGGAGTTTATGCAGGGGCTGGAGCTGACACCGCATCAGCTTGCAATCGGTAAGCTTGTTCTCAGAGAGATCAAGGCACGTTTGCAGTTCCTGCTGGATGTCGGTCTGGAATATCTGACACTGGCGAGAGCGACCGGCACCCTGTCCGGTGGTGAAGCACAGAGAATACGTCTGGCGACACAGATCGGCTCCGGTCTGGTCGGTGTTGCATATATATTGGATGAGCCTAGTATCGGCCTGCATCAGAGAGATAATGACAAGCTGATCCAGACACTCAAGAAGCTAAAGGATCTTGGCAATACCCTGATCGTGGTAGAGCATGATGAGGATACGATGTTTGCGGCAGATTATATCGTGGATATCGGACCGGGCGCCGGAACGCACGGTGGAGAGGTGGTTGCTGCCGGCAGCGTAAAGGATATTATGAAATGCAAGGATTCCGTGACCGGTGCTTATCTGAGCGGACGGATCCGGATTCCGGTACCATCTGAGAGGAGAGAGCCGACCGGCTGGATCACGGTGCGGGGAGCAAGAGAGAATAATCTGAAGAATATTGACGTGTCCTTCCCGTTAGGTGTCATGACGTGTGTGACCGGTGTTTCCGGCTCCGGTAAGAGTTCGCTTGTCAATGAGATCCTGTATAAGGAGCTGGCAAGAAAGTTAAACCGCGCCCGCTTTGTGCCGGGCAAGCATGACTGCGTGGAGGGGCTCGCACAGTTAGACAAGGTTATCAATATTGATCAGTCCCCGATCGGCAGAACGCCGCGTTCCAATCCGGCAACTTATACCGGTGTGTTTGATATGATCCGTGATCTTTTTGCATCCACCCCGGAGGCGAAGGCACGCGGTTACAAGAAAGGTCGTTTCAGCTTCAATGTCAAGGGTGGTCGCTGCGAGGCATGTCAGGGCGATGGTATCATCAAGATCGAGATGAACTTCCTGCCGGACATCTATGTGCCATGCGAGGTCTGCAATGGCAAGAGGTATAACAGAGAGACGCTCGATGTGAAGTATAAAGGGAAGAGTATCTTTGAGGTGCTCGACATGACGGTGGAGGAGGCACTTGGCTTTTTCGAGCCGATTCCGTCTATCTATCGTAAGATCAAGACGTTGTATGATGTCGGACTTTCTTATGTGAAGCTGGGACAGCCATCGACAACTCTGTCCGGTGGTGAGGCACAGCGTATCAAGCTGGCAACCGAGCTGAGCCGCAGAAGCACAGGTAAGACCGTGTATGTGCTGGACGAGCCGACGACAGGACTTCATTTTGCGGATGTCCATAAGCTGATCGATATTCTGCATCGTCTGGCAGAGGGCGGCAATACCGTGATCGTGATCGAACACAATCTGGATGTGATCAAGACGGCAGATTATATCATTGATATCGGTCCGGAGGGTGGTGACCGCGGAGGTACTGTGATCGCACAGGGAACGCCGGAGGAGGTGGCAAAGATGCCGCAGTCCTACACTGGAATCTACATTCAGAAGATGTTAGATAAAGCTCGGGAATGATCGAAGGATACAAAGAAGGGGGAGGAGACAATGGGATTGGAGAATACGTTTTTTGCAATTGTCACACGAATGAAGTTTATCAGCCGATGGTCTGTGATGCGTAATTCCTACACGCAGAATGATAGTGAGCATTCGATGGAGGTGGCGATGATCGCCCATGCGCTTGCCATCATAGGAAATAAGAGATTTGGAAGGGACTATCATCCGGAGAGGATCGCCGTGATGGGGCTGTATCATGATTTTACAGAGATCATCACCGGCGATCTGCCAACACCGGTCAAGTACCGCAATGATAAGATCAAGTCAGCTTTCAAGGAGATCGAGGAGGAGGCTGCTCAGGAGCTTTTGGAGCGTTTGCCGGAGGATTTGCGCGGAGAGTATGCCCCTTATCTGCAGGAATCTGAGTGGACACCGGAGGAGTACAAGTTAGTCAAGGCTGCTGATAAACTGTCGGCACTGATCAAGTGCATTGAGGAGCAGAAGGCAGGCAATCAGGAGTTTCAGAAGGCGAAGGAGGCGTCAGAGGCATATCTGAGGGATATGAACTGTCCGGAAGCAGATATTTTCTGTCAGGAATTTCTGCCGCATTATTATAAGACTTTGGACGAATTGTAGGTTGCGGGAACCATGCATGTATGCTAAAATTAAATTAACTATCTGGAATTTCAGGTGAAACAGCGGCAGTGAGTGGAGACGAGAAGATGAGTGATAATTCATACAACGAAAATGCCTATAACGGATTTGCTTATTGTTATGATCTGTTTATGGATAATATTCCGTATGACATGTGGGCAGAGTATCTGTATAGCATCCTTACGGAATATGGTATTACCGAAGGAACACTTCTGGAGCTGGGCTGTGGTACGGGAAGCATGACGGAATGCATGATAGCAAAGGGCTACGATAGTATCATAGGTCTGGATTCTTCTGAGGACATGCTGATGATGGCGAGAGAGAAGAATCTGCCGGGTGTGTTGTTGATACAGCAGGACATGAGAGAACTGGAGCTGCCTGACGAAGTTGATGCCGTTTACTGTGTGTGTGACGGAATGAATTATTTATTGGAACCACAGGATCTGCAGAGAGTGTTTACACGGGTGAAGCGCTTTTTGAAAGCCGGTGGTGTTTTTGTATTTGATATGAAAACAGACTATTTCTACCGGGAGATATTAGGAGACCGTATGATCGCAGAGAACCGGGACGATGCCAGCTTTCTCTGGGAGAATGAATATCATCAGGATACCGGTATTAATGAGTATCTTCTGACGGTATATCAGTTGGAGGATCCGGACAACGATCTGTTCTCAAGATGTGATGAACTGCATTATCAGAGAGCATATGCTACGGAGCTGGTTCAGAGCTTGGCAGAGGAGGCAGGTCTTACCTGCAAGGCAGTGTATCAGGCATTTACACGGGAACCGGTGAAACCGGACAACGAAAGGATTTACTATATTTTTCAAAATTAACCATATGATGCGTGGATCAAAAGCAGACAGCAGTGATGTGATCCGGGGCATCCGTTGGGGAGAAATAATATCATTTGCCCCAATACATTATATAAACAGGAGTGACTAAAGAGATGACAGAATCAAAGGATTATATTGTTAGAGCGACAGCGGCGGATCAGCAGCTTCGTGTGTTTGCCTGTACAACAGGCAATCTGGTCGAGGAGGCAAGAAAGATTCATGACCTGAGTCCGGTGGCGACAGCCGCTTTGGGAAGACTTCTGACAGCCGGCAGCATGATGGGCTGTATGATGAAGGGAGATAAGGACGTTCTGACACTTCAGATCGAATGTGGGGGACCGATCGGTGGAATTACAGTGACGGCAGATTCAGCAGCCAATGTAAAGGGCTATGTCAAGAATCCGCAGGTAATGCTTCCTCCGAACAGCAAGGGTAAGCTTGATGTGTCAGGGGCAGTCGGACCGGGATTTCTGAATGTGATCCGTGATATCGGACTCAAGGAGCCATATAATGGACAGACCCATCTGGTGTCCGGTGAGATTGCAGAGGATCTGACTTATTACTATGCAGCCAGTGAGCAGGTGCCGTCTTCGGTAGGACTTGGCGTGCTGATGAATAAGGACAATCATGTCAGACAGGCGGGAGGATTTATTATTCAGGTTCTTCCGAATGCGGAGGATGCGGTGATCGATCGTCTGGAGAAGCGTCTGGGCGAGGTTGACTCCGTGACGAAGCTTTTGGAGGACGGAATGTCTCCGGAGGATATTGTACGATATCTGATGGACGGCATGGATGTGGATTTTCTGGATACGATACCAACCCAGTATCATTGTAACTGCTCCAGAGAGAGGGTATCCCGTGCAATTGCAAGTATTGGACGTAAGGATCTTGAGGAGATGATAAAGGATGGGGAGCCGGTAGAGGTCAACTGTGATTTCTGCGGCTCACACTATCTGTTTGATACAGAGGATTTAAAGCAGATGCTGAAATAAGAAATGAGGGAGAACATGGACAGAAGGTATAAGGGACTGATTATTGCCGGTGTGTTTTTGTTGGGCGTTGTCACATTCTGCAAGATACAGCAGAGAGGAGATATCACATATGCCACAGCAGTGGGAACCGTGCGCACGGGAAAGACTCTGGATGTCCGGAAAGGACCGGGAACTAAGTATGCCTGTGTCAAGAGTGGCAGTACAAAGGTCAGCCTGAAGAATGAAGAGCGGGTGACGATTCTTGCACAAAACAAAACCTGGTATAAGATACGCGTGAAAAAGGGCAGCCGGAAGACAACCGGTTATGTGCCGATGAAGAATCTGGCAGTCATGAGCGGTGACATGGAGACAGAGGTATACGGTAAGGCATATCCTTCGGCTGTGCTGGTCAGAAGCCGGGCAGTGAAAAGCGGCAGTCTGATGCGTGTGAATGGGGCAGCAGTCCGTCTGTCCAAGAATAAAAAGGTTCGGATCCAATCTGAATCTGTGATGTACGGCGTGAAGTATTACAAGGTATCCTTCAGCTATGATGGAGATCAGATGCAGGGCTATGTGCCGGCGGATTCGATCCGTGCCGAGTACAAGTCTGCTATGCAGGGAGTGATCACCACATCCAGACAGGTTACACTCCGCCGTAAAGCAGGATCTACAGAGATCGTGAAGGCAGTAGACGGCACTTCGATCGTTATGACGAATGGAACAGAGGTGCTAATGCTTTCCGAGAAGATCATTTCCGGTGTGAAGTACATATGCGTTGACGTGACCTACAACAAGAAGACGTACCGCGGCTATGTGACAGCGAATCTGGTGCGTTTCCTGACGATCAAGAGAGAAGATGTCGTAAATGGCGAGCAGGAGAATCTGTTTGTTGAGAAGACGACGCCGACTCCGGCAACAGCAGCTCCGGCAACAGCAGCTCCGTCAGGAGAGTCCTCTTCAGATTCCTCCTCCGGAAGCACCAAGGTGCTGACTGATACCGAGTTTAAGAAGGAGATGGTTAAGCAGGGCTTCCCAAGCAGTTATATTACGGCACTGCAGGCATTGCATGACAAGTATCCGAAGTGGTCGTTTAAGGCTTATCAGACAGGAATTGACTGGTCTACTGCTGTAGACAATGAAGGAAAGGTCGGACTGAATCTGATCTCTAACAGTAAGTCCGGTGCATGGAAGTCTCAGGAGGAAGGGGCGTATGATGCATCCACCGGTACTTATATTCCGTTTGATGGCTCAACATGGGTGACAGCATCCGAGAAGGCGGTCCGTTACTATATGGATCCGAGAAACTTCCTGACAGAGAGCGGGATCTTCCAGTTCGAGAGTCTGGAATACCAGAAGGATGTACAGAACCAGAGTGGTGTTGAAAATGTATTAAAGAATACACCAATGTACAAGGCATCCTACGAATATACCGATGATGCCGGTAAGGCTTCAACGATTACATATTCCAGAACCTTTATGGATGCAGCGACACTCTCCGGAGTCAGTCCGTATCATCTTGCATCCCGCGTGAAGCAGGAGGTTGTTACCGGTCCGACAAGCATGAGTTCTTCGGTATCCGGTACCGTCAAGGGATATGAAGGTATTTACAATTTCTACAACATTGGTGCCAACAACAGCACAAAGGCCGGCGGAGCCGTGGCAAACGGCCTGTCATGGGCTAATAAGGACACGACATATATGCGTCCATGGACCACAAAGTATAAAGCGATTGTTGGTGGAGCACAGTATTTAGGCAGTAATTATATCAATATTGGACAGAATACATTGTATCTGCAGAAGTTCAATGTAACTGCCAATAACACATATAACCATCAGTATATGGCAAACATCGAGGCACCGTGGAGTGAAGCATTAAAGACAGCGGAAGCATATGGCAGTGATAAGGCAGATATGAGTCTTGTATTTTCAATTCCGGTATATTCCGGTATGCCATCTGAGATTTGTGCAATCCCATCCGGGGAGACACAGCAGAGTACGCAGACGGTTCAGACCGTCAGCAGCAACAATTATCTGAAGACACTATCCGTTAAGGGATATGCATTCAGTTCTCCGTTTAAATCCGGAGATGACGGGCATCAGACTTACAGTCTCAAGATTGGCAAAACAGTCGGATCGATCCGGATTGATGCAAGTCCGGTCAGCACGACAGCAAAGGTGTCCGGTCAAGGCAAAAAGAAATTAAGCAAAAAGAAAAAGACAAAGACATATGTTGTGAAGGTAAAGGCTCAGAGCGGCGATATCAGAAAATATAAGATCAAGGTAAACCGTAAGAAATAGACCATAACATATAGCATGGTTCCGGAGAGGTAAGAGGTGCAGCAATGAGTGGCAGATTCCGAAGATGGGGGATGATAGCATTTGTGGTATTTGCAGGTTTCATCTGCCGTGAGAATACCGCACAGGCCGCGATGGCACAGATCAGTCTTCAGAAGTCGGCGGATGAGATCGTAAAGTCGGATATCTTTTATGTTGTTATTACGGTGGCGGCAGATGAGGAGATCACTGGCTTTGATGGATATTTTTCCTACGATCAGGATATCATGCAGTATATTACCGGAGGCAGTGTTTCAAGCGGTAATGACGATGAGATCCATGTGAAGGATCTTGACAGGGAGACGGGGACGAAGAAAATCAAATATTCTCTGCAGTTTCGGGCAAGAAAAGCAGGAAGCTGTACAGTGGCATTGAAGAAGTGCAGGAAGATACAGACTGCGGATGGCAGTGCAAAGATGTCGATCGGTTCCGCTTCTCTTGGAATACAGGTGTTAAGCAGAAAGGAATATAAGGCACGTCATACAGAGGCACCGTTTCCGGCGGATGCTTCGGACAATCCGGAATCACAGGCTTCGGATACAGATGAATCGATACAGACAGGAGATATCGGGGGAGATGAACCGACAGCCGAAGCAGCAGGTACGCAGGAACCGCCGAATCTGGGAATAACATCGGAAACCGGCATGGCAACAGGGCAGCCGGATCAGGGAATGATGCAGGGAAACAGTTCGACAACAGAGACACCGGCGGCGACAGCAAGTGCATTGCCGGGGGATGCCCGGAATACACAGGGCTTTCTGGGCTTGACAAAGGGAATCTGTATTGTGATCCTGTGTCTGGCACTGGCTGGCTTTGTGATGGTCATGATACTCCTAAGGAGTGCATTAAAGCCTGTCGATGACTGGGGAGAAGATATGGAAGATGACAGCACTGTGGAGAGCGAGCCGGAGGAAGATATTCCTGAAGAGACGGAGCTTTCTATGGAAGAGATAGAGAAGCGGCTGGAAGAGAAACGCCGCTGGTTGAGAAAAGAGTAACAGGAGGATTTGAGAGGATGCAAAACCGTTTTACGAAAAAGGCACAGAAGGTGCTTCGTGATGCAGGAAAGGTTGCGCAGGAGCTGGGGCATAATTATGTGGGGACAGAACATCTGCTGGTGGCATTGATCCGCAATCCCGGTGTGGCATCAGAGGTGCTTAAGGCAAATGGTGTGGAAGAGCAGAAGATCTTGGATCTCATTGACGAGTCCATTTCCGCACAGAGCAGTGTGCTTGTGGCAGACGAAGGGGAGTTTACCCCGAGAACCCAGAAGGTTTTAGAAATAGCGCAGGAAGAGGCTTCAAGAATGGGGATTGCCGATGCAGGAACAGAGCATCTGCTGATCGCATTACTAAAGGAATCGGACTGTATTGCTGTTCGTCTGCTCAACACAAAGGGAATCAATGTACAGAAGCTTTATGTGGAAGCACTGACTGCGTCCGGACAGGACATGAACACCGCCAAGAACGAATACATGAAGCAGAAGAACAGAAAGAATAAATCAACAACGCCGATACTGGATCAGTACAGCCGTGATCTGACGGCACTGGCAAGAGAGGAAAAGCTGGATCCGGTGATCGGAAGAGAGCGTGAGATTGAGAGAATTGTTCAGATCCTAAGCCGCCGTACGAAGAACAATCCGTGTCTGATCGGTGAGCCTGGTGTCGGCAAGACGGCAGTTGTGGAAGGTCTTGCACGGAAGATCATCGAGGAGGATATTCCGGAGATCCTGCACAATAAACGTGTACTGACGCTTGATCTGGCAGGCATGGTAGCCGGTTCGAAATACCGCGGTGAGTTTGAGGAGAGAATCAAGCGTTCCCTCAAGGAAGTGATGCAGAGCGGTAATATTCTGCTGTTCATCGATGAGATCCACACGATCATCGGTGCAGGCGGTGCGGAGGGCGCGATCGATGCCGCCAATATTCTGAAGCCTTCGCTTGCGAGAGGAGAGCTTCAGCTCATCGGAGCAACGACCAGAGAGGAATATCGTAAATATATCGAGAAGGATGCTGCGCTGGAACGCCGTTTCCAGTCTGTCGTGGTAGAGGAGCCGACCGAGGAGGAGGCAATCGAGATCCTTCGCGGACTGGCACCGCGCTATGAGGAACATCATCATGTAAAGCTGACGGATGGTGCGGTGACAGGGGCAGTCAGACTGGCAGCCCGCTATGTCAATGACCGTTTTCTGCCGGACAAGGCGATCGATGCGATTGATGAGGCATGTGCCAGAGCCGGCTTGAAGAGATATATGATATCACCGGAGCTTCGTGGTCTCGAGGAGGAGCAGGTTCAGCTCGAGAAGGAGAAGGAGCAGGCAATCCGCAGCAAGGACTACACACATGCCGGTGAGGTCAAACGCCGGCAGGAGCAGTTAGAGCACAAGATTGACAAGATACGTAAGGAGCAGGAGAAGCACAGAGGTGCGAAGGAGCTTCAGGTGACAGAGAACGAGATCGCCGCAGTGATCGCTGACTGGACGAAGATACCGGTACAGAAGCTTCAGGAAGAGGAGATGGAACGTCTGCGTCATCTCGAGGAGATCCTTCATGAGAGAGTGGTCGGACAGGAGGAAGCCGTTTCGGCAGTTTCCAAGGCAGTCCGCCGTGGCAGGGTCGGTCTGAAGGATCCGCGTCGTCCGATCGGATCTTTCTTGTTCCTGGGACCAACCGGTGTTGGCAAGACAGAGCTTTCCAAGGCTCTGGCAGAGGCTGTTTTTGGCAAGGAGAATGACATTATCCGTGTAGACATGTCTGAATATATGGAAAAGCACAGCGTCTCCAAGATGATCGGATCGCCGCCGGGATATGTCGGTTATGAGGATGGAGGACAACTCAGTGAAAAAGTACGCCGTCATCCATATTCCGTTATCCTATTTGATGAGATCGAGAAGGCGCATGCAGACGTATTTAATATTCTGCTGCAGATCCTGGAGGATGGTCATGTGACCGATGCACAGGGACGTAAGGTCAGCTTCAAGAACACGATCATTATCATGACATCCAATGCCGGAGCACAGAGGATCATTGAGCCGAGACATTTGGGCTTTGGAGTGCAGGAGGATGCAGAAGCCGACTACCACAAGATGAAGGACGGCGTGATGGAGGAGGTCAAGAAGATCTTCAAGCCGGAGTTTATCAACCGAATTGATGAGATTCTTGTGTTCCACACATTGACGAAGGAGAATATCGAACAGATTGTCCGTATTATGCTTAATACACTGAATAAAAGGACGACTGCGCAGATGAATCTTACCATGGAAGTTACAGAGGAAGCGGTTGCGCATCTGGCGGAGAGCGGCTTTGATAAAAATTACGGAGCGCGTCCGGTACGAAGAGCAATCCAGACACAGCTTGAGGATGCACTGGCAGATGCACTGCTTGATGGAACGATCGCAGCAGGAGACAAGATAAAGGTAGACTGTAAGGATAAAAAGATCATATTTTCAAAACTTTAGCAGTAGAAAAAATACGCGAATTATGGTATGCTAGACATACGATAAAAGCACAAAATACGGAGGGATAACAAAATGGCAGTGATTACAGAATTGATCCGCAAGGAAGCAGATGGCACACTCAGCTTTGGCAACTTCGACTTTGATACCAAGCAGAAGAAGTCTGATTTTGAGTACGAGGGCGATATGTACAAGATCAAGACCTTCAAGGAGATTACCAAGCTTGAGAAAAACGGAATGTTTGTCTATGAGTCCGTACCGGGTACTGTTGTTACGAACATGAAGAGCACAGAGAACGAAGTGGTATTTAATGTAGAGGGCTGGGAAGATTCTTCAATTACACTGGAGCTTGAGCCGGAGCAGGAGTATAAGGTATTGGTTGACAATGCCGATATCGGAAGAATGAAGACAAATCTGGGCGGCAAGCTGAATATCAGCGTAGAACTCAATCCGGGACAGACCTCACAGGTAAAGGTGGAAAAGTTATAATATATGGCAAAAGCGAAAAAGACAGCGTATTTCTGTAAGGAATGTGGGATGGAATCCTCGAAATGGCTGGGACAGTGTCCGGGCTGTGGTGCCTGGGGAAGCTTTGTTGAGGAGCCGGTGGTGCGCACATCGACCGGAAAGGCGGTGGCGCACAAGGAGAGCAGACAGCCATCGAAGCTTTCGGAGGTTGAGTTTTCCGAGGATACAAGGATTGCCAGTGGTATTGAGGAGCTGGATCGTGTACTGGGCGGAGGGATCGTTGTGGGATCCCTCGTTCTGGTAGGCGGTGATCCGGGTATCGGTAAGTCCACACTTCTACTGCAGATGTGTCAGAAGCTGGTACAGCAGGGGAAGAAAGTCCTCTACGTGTCCGGAGAGGAGTCTGAGAAGCAGATTAAGATGAGGGCAGATCGGCTGGGGGTGTTTCAGTCGGATCTGCTGGTGATGAGCGAGACGGATCTGGATATTGTAGCGGAGACGATTACCAGAAGTACGCCGGATGTTGTCATTATTGATTCGATACAGACCATGTACCGCGAAGAGATCGGTTCGGCACCGGGAAGCGTGGGACAGGTCAGAGAGACGACAAGTACTCTTCTGCGTCTTGCCAAGGGCATGTCGATCTCCATTTTCATTGTGGGTCATGTGACCAAGGAGGGTGTCGTTGCAGGACCGAGAGTGTTAGAGCATATGGTGGATACCGTGCTTTATTTTGAGGGGGACGGAGGAGCGTCCTATCGTTTTCTGCGCGGCGTCAAGAACCGTTTTGGGTCAACCAATGAGGTGGGCGTTTTTGAGATGCGCGGTTCCGGTCTTGCTGAAGTGGCGAATCCATCTGAGTTTATGCTGCAGGGTAAGCCGGAGGATGCACCGGGATCTGTCGTGGCATGTTCTATGGAGGGAACCAGACCGATCCTTGTGGAAGTACAGGGGCTGGTATGCCAGACGAATTTCAATTATCCGAAACGAACAGCGGCAGGGATTGATTTTAACCGTGTGAATCTGTTGCTGGCAGTTCTGGAGAAGCGCCTCGGAGTGCGCATGAGTGACATGGATGCTTATATCAATGTGGCTGGCGGTATGCGGTTGAATGAGCCGGCGGTTGATATGGGAATTGTGCTGGCAATCTTATCCAGCTATCGCAATCAGGTCATTGACGGACGGACGATCTGTTTCGGAGAGATCGGTCTTGTCGGAGAGGTTCGTGCGGTCAGCATGGCAGAGGCAAGAGTGCAGGAGGCGGCAAAGCTTGGTTTTGAACGCTGTATTCTCCCGGAGGTCAACAGACGCCAGCTTGATCTGGATCAGATGGATCTAAAGGGACTGAAGCTTGTTGGAATTTCCAATGTGTATGAGCTTCTGGAGATCCTTTAATGTAGAATCAACGAGACAAAACATCATGCTTTGTCTCGTTTTCCTATTTAAGAAATGAGGAGAAGTATGGAAGAAATGAAATGGAAGGACACGGAATCGACGACAGAGCGGGTCGTGGAACGCATGGAGACCTCGATGTGTTCCATGGAGCAGATGTCGTTTGATGCCATCAACATCACTGATTCTCTGGTAACATTGACCAGTAAGGCGAGAGAGTATGCTGCCACGATGAAGAATGGGGATGTCAGCCAACGCGAGGAATCGTTCGAGCAGATCGGCAGGATTCTTGATCAGGTGCTTGAGAATGCATTTCAGATCAATAATGTGTCCCACGAACTGGAAAAGGAAGTATTATATCAGAGAGATACCACAGACAGCATCCGTCAGATCATTGAATTTTTATATGCGGTGAACAATGACAAGTAGAACGGCGGAGGCAGGATCAAACAGCAGGAGGAGAATATGTTTCGACCAATGAGAAGATTTAAACAGCAAATTTCTGAGGAGGATTGCATTGAGGTGTTGACACAGGAACCGAGAGGAGTGTTATCCTTTGTTGGAGATAACGGTTATCCGTGCGGAATGCCAATGGATCACTGGTACAACAAGGAGGACGGAAAGCTGTACTTTCACGGCACGAAGGAGGGCTACAAGATCGACTCCTTAAAAAACTGTGATAAGGTTTCTTACTGCGTATATGATCAGGGCTACCGTGAGGAGGGAGATTGGCCTCTTCATATCAGAAGTGTGATCGTATTCGGTAGAATGCATTTCGTGGAGGATCCGGCGGAAATGGAGGAGATATGCCGGACATTGTGTACGAAATTCTCGGAGGATCCGACCTATCCGGAGAAGGAATGGACGCGTGGAAAGGATCATGTATTGTGCTTGGAGCTGGATGTGGAGCATATGACCGGTAAACTGGTCAAGGAGTCATAAACGTATAAAAGGCAAAAGCGGGGTAATCCGCTTTTGCCTTTTGGTTATTTATATCGAAAAATGCTCGTAACGAAGTATGATGCTCTTTTTATTGCATCGGAAAATGCTTGTAACGTAGCGAAAAAGGGTAAAACGCTTGGTTTTGCCTCTTATATTTCATTACTGTGATTCACGGTTTCTGCGCGGCGGCTTCGGACCCATATACTGATAGAAATAGGTCTTCATCATGCCGTTATAGATCTTGCGGTTCTTGTCTGCCTTGCGTCCGAGATAACGCTCTGCCTGATCAAATGCAGTGATCAGATAGAAGGACCAGCTGTCCAGATGAGAGAATGCTTCGCCGATCTCACGGTAGAGGGCTGGCATGTCCTCTTCTTCCTCAAGACGTTTGCCGTAAGGCGGGTTTGTGATAACAAAGCCGTATTTCTTGCGGTGGCTCAGCTTAGAGACAGGGCGCTGCTGGAAATGGATCAGATGATCGACCTCAGCAAGTCTTGCGTTCTCCATAGCCGCCTTGATGGCGCCCGGATCAATATCATAGCCCTGGATATCCATCTCAACATCCCGTCGGATCTGATCCTCCGCCTCACCGGCAGCATCGTACCAGATTTTTTTCGGGATAATGTGTGTCCAGTTCTCGGCAGAGAAGGAACGGTTCATGCCCGGAGCGATATTCGCACCGATCATGGCTGCCTCGATCGGGAAGGTTCCGCTGCCGCAGAACGGATCGACAAGAATGCGGTCCCATTTCCATGGGGTCAGCATGATCAGGGCTGCCGCAAGCGTTTCTGTAATCGGAGCCTTTACGGTTGCCTGACGGTATCCACGCTTGTGCAGGGAGTCACCGGAGGTATCCAGACCGACGGTGACGACATCCTTCATGATCGTCACACGCAGCGGAAAGCTGGCGCCGTCCTCAGGAAACCAGTTGACATTATAGTTCTTTTTCAGGCGGTCTACCATCGCCTTCTTCATAATCGACTGAATGTCGGAGGGACTGAAAAGCTTACTTTTGATCGAGGTTGCCTTTGCAACCCAGAACTTACCATCCTCCGGAATAAACTGCTCCCACGGGAGAGCCTTTGTTCCCTCGAAAAGCTCATCAAAGGTGCTTGCCTTAAAGCTTCCGATCTTGATCAGGATACGCTCTGTGGTGCGCAGGAAGATGTTGGCACGCACAATTGCAGACTCATCTCCGGCGAAGGTGACCTTTCCGTCCTCCACCTGAATAATCTTGTATCCGAGATTCTGTATTTCACGTTTTAATACCGCCTCAAGTCCAAAATGACAAGGGGCGATCAGTTCATAGTCAGCCATAATAATCTCCTTTTCTGAGTAGATACTGGATTTCGGTGATATCTTATCATATAATGGGGTTTAGTACAATGATTTTCAGGCAATAAAGATTGAAAATATACTACAGCAGTAGAAAAAAGTAACAGAAAAGAGGTTGCGGGATGCATATTTTTGTGGCAGAGGATGAGAAAACAATTCGCAGAGAATTGACTATATTATTGGAAAATGCAATGTATCAGGTTACGGCTCCGGAGAATTTTGAAAATATACCGGATTGGATCACAGAGGCGTCACCGGATCTGATCCTGCTGGATGTGAACCTTCCGGGAATGTCCGGGTTTGATATCTGCACCTCGCTCCGGCAAAGGGAAAATACCTGTCCGGTAATCTTTTTGACCAGCAGGACTGATTCTATGGATGAATTAAACGGGATGCTCCGGGGCGGCGACGATTATATTACAAAGCCGTATCAGGCACCAATCCTTCTGGCAAGGATTGCTGCGGTATTAAAGAGAACCCGGGGCAATACAGAAAAGACAAGCTATTCTTATGAAAATGTGCGGCTGGATCTCTTGAAATGTACGATCTCCTGTGATGAGAAGGAGGTGGAACTGACCAAAAATGAAATGAAGATATTACACCTTCTTTTTATGCATGCCGGAAACTATGTGGCAAGACAGGATCTGATCGAATCTTTATGGGATAATCAGATCTTTATTGATGATAATACCCTCAGTGTTCATGTGACCCGGATACGGGAAAAGCTTCGGGAGCTTGGTCGTGATAATTTTATACAGACGAAACGAGGGATGGGGTATCGTATATGAGATGGAGAGATTATTGGAAAGATAAGGCGCTTTTTCTGATCTTTGAGGGCTGTTGTATGGCGATTACCTGCATTTTTCTGAGGCTTACCGGTTATGAAAAGGGTAATGTTATCCTATTACTGTTGTTTTGGACATTACTCTTGCTGCTTTGGATGTGTCGGGAATATATGGAACGCAGGAAATATTTCAAAAAGACAGCAGAAATTCTGGAGAAAATGGATCAGAGGTATTTGCTGGGAGAGCTGATGCCGCCGTCATGGCGTCTGGAGGACAGGATCTATCAGAATATGATCCGCAGATCCAACAAATCCGTCATTGAGAAAATAAGAAAACTGGAGGCGGAACAACAGGAATATAAAGAGTATATAGAAAGCTGGGTTCATGAGATCAAGGCACCAATCACAGGCATCAGTTTGCTCTGTGAAAATGGCAGGAAAGAGGAGACCGGTGCCCCGGAGAGATTCCGGCAGATCAGCATGGAGAATGCAAAGCTTGAAAATTATGTGGATATGGTGCTTTATTATGCGAGGTCGGAGCAGGTCTATAAGGATTATCTGATTCAAAGCTGCCATTTGCAGGAGATGGTGTACGACGTTTTAGAGCGGAACCGCTTTCTGTTGATCCGGAATGGAATCCGGGCAGAAGTGAATTGTGATGAGGATGTTTTTACCGATAAGAAATGGTTGGGTTTTATTGTCAATCAGATCGTATTAAACAGTGTCAAATATAAAAGAGAGAACTCACCCTGCATTTCCTTTTTGGCGCAAAAGACAACAGATCATACCTGCCTGATCATTGAGGATAATGGGATGGGGATACAGGAAAAGGATCTTCCCCGCATTTTTGAAAAGGGATTTACCGGGGAAAATGGGAGAAACCAAAAAAAATCCACGGGCATTGGTCTGTATCTGTGTAAAAAGCTTTGTGACCAGCTTGGGCTGGAAATAGAGGCACAGTCAAAGGCGGGCAGCTATACCAAAATCATTTTACAATTTCCACAAAATAATTATATTTCAGAGGTGCGTTAAAGTCTTAGAGAAATCTTTCGAAATCGTAAGATTTCTTTAAGCTTTTTTTATATGAACACCGGCGGGGATGAAGTATACTTTTGGAAAGAAAAGAGATACAATTGGAAAGGCAGGTTGATAAAACGTGGAAAGAAAAAATAGTTTGATCAGTGATTTTCTTATTCCGGTGGGGTATACTGTTCTGGTTTATGCAATATGGGAAGGAATTGGATTTTTTGTATCTTTTGTTGTTGGAAAAAAGACAGAAAATTGGACGAACTCTTTAAATAATACATACGTTGTTATGCTGTTACAGGAAATTTCGGTATTTCTTATAATGTATGTATTATTTCACAAAAAAGTGGATTTTGTGAGGGACGGCAAAAGTAGTGTTTCTCTGCTGTCAGTATTTGTAATGCTTATTTTCCCTCTGATTCAGATCGGCGATGATCTGATGGCAATTTTTTATGGAAAAAGAGTATTTTCTCTATTCTCAGGGAAAGGAATCCGATTTTTTATGATCTGCTGTATCGCATGTTTAAGCGTTGGGCTGCTGGAGGAATTTGTCTGGAGAGGAATCATCTTAAATGGATTTTTATCCGCATGGAAAGATAAGAAAAACGGAATTTATTTTGCTGTATTGATCACTTCCCTTTGCTTTGGCCTTTGTCATTATATGAATCTGCTGGCAGGACAGGATTTTTTGAGTACCACAAAACAGGTAATATCCGCAGTGTGTATGGGAGTGTTTTTATCCGCGCTTTATTTGCAGACAAACCACTTGGTATTTCCGATTCTGGTACATGGATTATGTAATTTTTCTAATTTCCTAATGAATGAAATTCTTGGATGGGACTACTCTGTCTGGAAATATGATGATATATTACAATGGATATTAGCCGGAGGATATCTCCTTACCGGAATGTATTTTGTTTATCGTTATATAAAAAAAACAACAGGAAAAGGATGGTGAGACATTTGAAGAATTGTATCAGAGTATGTGATGTGGAGAAATACTACGGCAATGGCCAGAATATTACAAAGGCTGTGGACCGGGTAAGCTTTCAGGTGGAAAAGGGAGAATTTGTGGGCATTATGGGAGCGTCCGGTTCCGGAAAGACCACATTATTAAATATGATGGCAGCGATCGATCATGTGACATCGGGGCATATTTACTATGATGATCTGGACATTACAGAAATGTCTGCAGATCAGTTGTCGGAATTTCGAAAGGAAAACCTTGGCTTTGTTTTTCAGGAGTACAATTTATTGGACACACTGACATTGGAGGAAAATATTATCCTTGCATTGACGGTGCAGGGAAAACGCAGAAAAGAGATTCAAAAAATCTGTCAGGATATGATGAAGCTTCTGGAGATTGAGGATGTAAAGGATCAATTTCCGTATCAGGTATCCGGCGGTCAGAAGCAGAGATGTGCCTGTGCCAGAGCTATGGCAAATGACCCCTCTCTTCTTCTTGCCGATGAGCCTACCGGAGCGTTGGATTCCCATGCTTCCCAGGTACTTTTAGAGACCTTTTGCCGTTTAAATGAAATGCAGAAGGCAACGATCCTGATGGTAACTCACGATGCATTTTCTGCAAGCTATTGCAACAGGATACTTTTCTTGCGGGATGGGAAGATTTTTCATGAGCTGATCCGCGGAGAAAGGGATCGCAGAGCATTTCTTCAGGAGATTCTGGATGTATTGTCGTTGATGGGAGGTGAATCGTCTCATGATACGAAGACTTGTTTATCGTAATATGAAGCGTTTTGCCGGAGATTATCAGATCTATATGATTACGCTGGTGGTTGTGGCAGCGCTTCTGTATGCATTTGACAGCCTATTCTGGGATAAGGAGCTGGAAGGTGACCAGATGATGATGGTTATGGTGGGGCTTGCTATAGGCTTTGTCGTGATCATTACGGCATGGCTGATTTACTATATTATCCATTTTATGATGGAAAGACGCAGCCGGGAGTTTGGAATTTATCTGCTGTTGGGAATGAAAAAAGGACAGGTGGCCGTGTTTATATCCGGGAAAATCTGATGCTGGGAAGTATTGCATTTCTTGTGGGATCTGTATTGGGGGTGTTTTTTCAGCAGATCTTACGTTCTGTGGTTGATTCTATTATGGGGATTCCCTATTCCTTCCGGCTTTCGTGGGACTATCGTACATGGCTTATGACTTTTGGATGTTATGCAGGCGGTTATCTGCTGGCATTTTTCCGATGCGGTTTTTCCTTCCGCAAAATGAACATTAATGATCTGATGAAACAGGACCGGAAAAATGAGGAGATCGTGGAAAAGCATGAAAAATGGAAACGGATCTTGCTGCCCCTGGCAGTGATCTTTCTGATCCTGTTTGGGGTGATGTTTACTCATCTGGACTCGACGGGGGAGATTATGCTGTTTCTAATCGGCCTGGTTCTGACGATCTATCTGTTTTATACAGGAGTGTCAGCCTGGATCATCTGCTATGTGAGAAGGCATGGAAAGGGAATTTATCATGGACAGCGATTATTTTTGCTGCGTCAGTTTGCGTCAAAGGTCAGGACTATGCAGTTTACCCTTGGAACCCTGACTTCGTTGTTTACTTTGGCGCTTCTGGGGGCAGGTGTGGCATTTATGTTCTGTGATTATGAAAATACGGCATTAAAGGCGAAGTTTCCGTTTGATGTGTTGATCTACAGTGATCAGGTTCAGGATGATTTTCAGGATGAAAAGGAGGTACTGCAGCAGGAAGCGGATGTAAAAGAAATGCTCCGGTATCATATATATACGGATGAAAGAGATCAGGTCAATGCCTGGATGCTGACACACCTGGAGCAGTATGGGACAATGTATCAGGATAAGAATGGGAATCCTGACCGGAAACGGGTCACAAAAATGTTAGAAAATGACGAAATTTACTGCCAGTATGATACTTATATGGGACAGACTGATTATAACCGTCTAAGGAAAATGCTGGGATATGAGCCGGTACATTTTGAATCTGACCAATATATCGTTCAGACAAAGAAACGCTTACAAAAGGACGTGGCTTCTATAGGAAAAGATCTTCATTTAACTGCGGCAGATGGAAAAACAGAGCTGACCTTTGCGGGAGTTCAGACAGAGCCTTTCTCGCAGGATGGTCATAACGGAGGAGATTATATCGTCGTGGTGGGAGACAAGGTGCTTCGGAGAATGAAGCCGTATTATTCTGAGCTTGCTGTGGATCTGAAGGGAGAGACGCCAAAGGGACTGGAGCAGAAGCTGGATGCTCTTCCAGATCCGGATGACCAGGACTTTTCCGGACATACCGTATCCTCATTATCGGGAAATAGATGCAGTGGTTCCGATACGGTACTGGTTTATGTCGCTGCCAATCTGGTGAGGGATAATCTGATACCGGAGCTGAAAATGCCTCTTGCTTCTATGATTATCTCATTATTTTATATGGGTCTTGTCTTTGTCTGTGTGGCATTAACGGTATTGTCCGTGCAGCAGCTTAGCGATTCCTCGAAATATAAATTCCGGTATGATGTAATGGAAAAGATTGGTCTGTCCAAAAAACAGGTCAGATCACTCTTGCTGCGGCAGATGGCAGGTTACTATTTGTGCCCGGCACTACTGGCATTGGTGATCAGTGGAAAAATGGTTTTGTATATCAGCGCAAATTTTGTCCGGAGGACAGGCGTGTCAAGCCGTGTGTCTACCTATTTTGTAGAGGGGACCCTGCTGTTTATGGGAATCTATTTGGTTTATTTTGCTGTGACATTTCTCTGTTTCCAGAGATCAATATTTTTAAAAGAACGGTGAGCAGTCAGGCCTTAACCGCCCAGCGCATTTTGGTGGAGCGTGCCCGTGGGTTCTGTGCACATTCCTGCGCAGAAGGGCGTACCACATCCTTGGAGTATTCACTGTAGATACCTGCCTTATAACCGGCCTTGAGCGCCTTTTTTACCAGTTTGTCCTCTCCGGAGTGGAAAGTCAGGATGGCGGCTCTGCCACCGGGTTTTAAGGCGTCCGGCAGTTTTTCCATAAATTCATAGAGCACCTCGAATTCATTGTTGACATCGATCCGGAGTGCCTGAAAAACACGCTGGCAGGTCTTTTTGACGGTATCCTTTCGGTCCTTTTCCGGAAGGAAGGATAAGGTATCTTCGATGATCTGGCGAAGCTTCGTGGTGGTGTCCACATGGTTGCCACGGCGGATATAGTCTGTAATTGCCCTGGCAATTTCATCGCTGTATGGCTCATCGGAGTTTTCATAAAACATGCCTGCCAGTTCATCCCGGCTGATGGTTTCCAGTCTCTGTGCCGCGCTGATCCCCTTTTCCTGATTTAGTCTCAGATCTAACGGTCCATCCATCTTGAAAGAAAAGCCGCGCTTGGGATTGTCGATCTGCATGGAGGATACTCCGAGATCCGCCAGCAGGAAATCAAAGCCCCCGGCTTCACGGGCAATCTCATCAATGGTGCAGAAGTTTTGCAGCCTGATGGTCAGGATGTCATCGCCAAAGCCCAGATCGGCCAGCCGCTTTCTGGTTTTGGCAGACTCTTCCGGGTCCACGTCTGTGGCATACATATGTCCACGGCCATTGAGTTTTGTGAGCATAGCTCTGGTATGGCCACCATATCCCAGTGTGGCATCAAAGCCGGTCTGACCGGGCTTGATCTGCAGAAAATCAAGAATTTCAGGCACCATGATCGAAATGTGCATTCCCGCAGGCGTATTTCCCTTGCGGATCACATGCTGGATCGTATCCTGATATTTTTCCGGATTTAATTCTTTATATTTCTCTTCAAAACGTTTTGGATATTTTCCTTTATAGCGGACACGGCGTTTGTGCGGTGTCTGCTGTTTATTTTCATTTTCCATGGTGGTCTCCATTTCTGATCGTTTATCCCAAAGGGGCGAAGTGAAAACGCCCTCCGGAATGCAATAGTTGACTTTTGTTGCAAGCATAACACGGTGGTCATGGGATGTCAAATGAGAGGATATGTGCATTTTTCCCCGCCTCTTTTTGAAGATACTGCTGTTTTGATCGGTGTTCTGGCAATTTCCAATTCCATGAATACAGCAGGAATGCAGCCAGGGTGTGACTGTCTTTTTTGTGCAGAGTATTGTTTTTTTCAAAGATACACGATACAATAAAAGTTGTGTCTTTTGGGCAAATTACTTTTAGGAGGCATCTGATGAAAAAATTATTGAAGTATATTACGGAGTACCGGAAGGAATGTATTCTGGGACCGTTGTTTAAATTGCTGGAAGCATGCTTTGACCTGACTGTGCCATTGGTAATGTCATGGCTGATCGACCGTGGTATTTCCCAGAATGATGTACCGTATATCTGGAAGATGGGCGGACTTTTGCTGATTCTGGCAGCGATTGGTCTGACCTGTTCGATCACGGCGCAGTATTTTGCCGCAAAGGCAGCTGTTGGCTTTGCAACGAAGCTTCGCCATGCGGTATTTAAACACATTGAATCCTTATCCTTTACGGAGATGGATGAGGCGGGAACTTCGATGATGATCACGCGAATGACGAGCGACATCAATCAGGTACAGTCGGGAACCAATCTGGCTCTTCGGCTGTTTCTGCGCTCCCCGTTTATCGTATTTGGTGCGGCAGTGATGGCATTTACCATTGACGTGAAGGCGGCACTTGTATTTGCGGTTGTGATTCCGTTGCTGGCGCTGGTTGTATTTGGTATCATGTTGATCACCATGCCGATGTATCAGAAGGTACAGGGGCATCTGGACCGTCTGCTTGGTGTGACGAGACAGAACTTAAGCGGTGTCCGCGTGATCCGGGCATTCAACAAGGAGCAGGCAGAGCGGGAAAGCTTTGGCAGAGAAAATGACCTTCTGACAAGAATGCAGCTTTTCGTGGGACGTATTTCCGCACTGATGAACCCGGTCACCTACATTATGATCAATGGTGCGCTGGTTGCACTGATCTGGACAGGTGCCGTCCGCATTGATATGGGTACGCTCAAACAGGGACAGATCGTTGCGCTGATCAATTATATGTCCCAGATCCTTGTCGAGCTTGTCAAAATGGCAAATACGATCATTATGTCTACCAAGTGCGTGGCATGCGGAAACCGTATACAGGCACTGCTTGAGGTAGAAAGCAGTCTGGAGGACGGCAGTCAGTCCTTTGAGGAAAACGGACAGGAGGTGACGCCGGCACGCGTTGAGTTTGACCATGTTTCCCTGACATATAAGGGGGCCGGCGGAGAATCCCTCGAGGAT
>OJMM01000641.1_pt1 | contig 22829 bp, 16 predicted proteins | sample 1597231 | NCBI WGS metagenome assembly OJMM01 (sample SAMEA2452128, study PRJEB22498) | human gut metagenome | reverse complement strand
AGGCTGGCGCCGACCAGCATGGTCAGTACGTTCATCTTCCACTCATTCTGCACGAAGGCGCTGGCAATGCGGACATCCTGCTCCATGTCACGATGATAGCCGGTCATGATGTCGTGCAGGGAGTTGTTCTGATATTCCAGTCCGCCGGTGAAGGTGGCGGGGGCAAAGAAGCAGTTGTCCATATTGCCCACGTACATGCCGCCGGCAACCCAGGTCAGATCTTTCGTCTTGCCGTAGGCATTCATGTTCTTTTGGGCACCATAGTAGCTGTTGCGGTCGGTGTGCTGGATGGAGGTGTAAGCCGAAATCTTATGCTTGTACTCTTTCCAGAACAAATCATAGCTCACGCCTCCGCTATTGATGATATGCTTGGTCTGCTCGGTGATGTCCGTCTCGTGCGGCTGCAAATCGAATTTGTTGCCTCCGCGACGAAGTTCGTTAGTGGTATGGTATTCCAGATTGATGCGGCTGAAATGCGTAGGACGGTAATAGGCGCGGAAACCGAAGGTATTCATGTTCAGCTTGCCCAGCTCGGAAAAGCCATCGCCATCGCGGTCGTAGGGGTTACGGTTGCGGTAACTCTCATAAAAGGCAATGCCGTAAGAGTTATCTTTGGCAACCAGCGACACATTGCCACCCATATATTGCTCCCAGGACTTGCCGTCCATATTGGAGAACATGCTCGATACCTGGAAGGAATTGTTGATGGGGTCTTTGGTTATAATATTGATAGTTCCTCCCACAGCATTGGCGCCAAACAGGGCAGAGCCTCCGCCACGCACCACTTCTACCCGTTCAATCATGTTCACGGGGATTTGCTCCAGTCCGTACACACCGCTCAATGCACTGATGATGGGACGGCTGTTTATCAATATCTGCGAATACGGACCTTCCAAGCCATTGATGCGCACCTGGGGGAAACCACAGTTCTGGCAGTTGTTCTCCACACGCAAGCCCGACTGGTAGTTCAGTGTCTTGGCAAGGTCGGTGGAGTTGACCATCTCGAACAATTTGGTACTCATCACATTTACAACTACCGGAGCTGCCTTGCGGCTTACCTCGTTGCGGTTGGCGGATACCACCACTTCATCGGTCATGAAACTCTCCTCTTCCATCGGGAAATGTATGACGGCAGTAAAGTCCTTGCTCACCGTCACTTCCTTCTCTTGGGTCTTGTAGCCCACTGCCGACACACGGAGCTTGTATTTTCCCGCCGGAAGCTTGCGGAACTCAAATTGTCCTTCTTCATTGGAAACCGTTCCCTGACCACTGCCGATAATCAAAACCGTGGCATACGGTATATTTTCCTCCGTACCTTTCACTATCACATGGCCGGAAATCATATTGCCTTCTTTTATAGGATTTACGGCAAAAGCTACGCTGGCACTTACCACTGCAAGTACCAACGCCAAAATGTATTGTTTCATCAAATTAGCGCTCTAAATAAAAAAAATAATTCAAGTCTGAAAAAAGATAATCATCCGAGATGCCGCACTTCGTTCACTGAAATGCCAGACATTCGAGACTAAAAAGCCTGGTATCTACATACAAAAAATCCAGGCGTTTTTAAACCTAATGACTATGAAAAAAGAGCGGGAGGAGCGCGAAGGGAAAGGGTACGTATAACTTCCCCCTTAACAGTAGGCGTTGCCGGTTTGGCTCTGAGCATGGCCAGCAAAGGACGCATCGGGTGCTGAACCTCATACACATCCGCCCCGGAAGAGCAGAATGCCGACAAATGCCCGATGACCAGAAGGGAAGTCTGGGAGTGAGAGTGTGTGCCATGAAAAGGGTGCGAGTGCGTTATCATCACCCCATTCACATAATGGACGTGAGTGAACGCGGTGATGCTTGCCTGGTACATGATAAACAGTACCAGCAAGCTCAATGCGCCTATAATTTTTTTCTTCTGCTTCACGTCCAAAAACTTACATTATAGATTCTGAGCCGCAAAGATAGTGAATTATTCTTTAACTTTGCCAAACAAGAACTCATAATCACGCATGGAAGCCGGAGCCACCCATTCTTCGGGAATAAACTTCCACTGATTCAGCGCACGCGGTTCAATCACCTTCTTTCGCTCGATGTACTGCATCAGATAATAGCGTAAGTCCTTATCCGTAGAGTGGATGATGCGCTCCTTCAATTCATCCTGCGAGATGCCGGAACCCTTTGTCAGCAATTCGCCGCCACCGTTTCCGCGATAAGAATTCACCGCTACCTTATACATTTTATCCATATCGAACGGGGTACCGTCTGCCATGCTGAGAATGGTTACCTTCTCCCCATCCGGCTTGGTCACATCCACCGTGTAGATAATACCCGCCGCAGAATCGAAGTTGAAACTGAAATTTTTGAATGAGGCCCTATCCGTAGCACCTTCGCGACGTTTCTCACGGAAGAGCAGGATATGGTCGTCCGGAGACTTCATCCGATTGGTCCACAAATCATACGACATCTCCAAGGCATCGCGTATCTCCTTTCCCGTCAAACGCATGGTGTAAAGCATATTTTCGTACTTATACAGATTGAACATATCGTTCACAAAAATGTCTCCTTTACGGATTTCCGTATCATAGGACAAAGGAGCCGCAAAAGAAATATCCGCTCCGCTGATTGCCAACTGCAACTCATGGATAAGGTCTATAAAAGCGGAAGAACCGAAATAGGCAGGACGTGTGGAGATAGTCTCGGTAAAAGAACCAATTTTCTTGGAAACAAAATTCTGCACGGCTTCATTTTCGGGGGCAAAGCGTTGCATGAACTCTTCGCTGATGCCGTAGTCTTTCGTATCGGACAGTATGCCGTCTATCTTCTTGCCAACAACCTTGCCGTCACGCAATTTCAAGGTTATATCCACATTACTCACAACGGCACCGTTGCTGGCAGGGTCCATCACCAGTACCGAGTCACCGGCTATGTTGCACACCCTCTTGCATTCGCGCGCATGGTCGTGCCCCATTAGGACAATATCGAATCCCGGCACGTTGCACGCCACTTCTACGGAAGCGTTTTCGCGATACTTGCCTCCCATCAGCTGGGCATCCTGGCCGGCATGGAACATACCGATAACCAAATCAGGCTTTTCCTGCTCACGGATAATCTTCATCCATTTGCGGGCAGTCTCCTCCATATCGTCGAAACGCAACCCTTTCCACAGATTCTCTGAAAGCCATACAGGAATGGCAGGAGTTATCATACCGAGAACCACAATTTTCACTCCGTCACGTTCCAGCACCTCATAGGGTTTGAAATGGGTTTCTCCGGTAGCAGTATCCACAATATTGGCACCCAATATCGGAAAACGGCAGTCACCTGCCCAACGGTCGAAAACGGTACGGCCGGTCTCTACGTCATGGTTACCCATATTACCGGCATTATACCCCATGAAATTCATCATCTCCGCTGCCAGATGAGGGGCAACGGTATCTATGTAATTATAATAATAGGCTGTGGGCTGTCCCTGCAGAATGTCACCATTGTCCAAGAGAATCAGATTTTTGCCATAAGCCTCACGTTCCTTTTGCACCAAAGCATGCACACGTGCCAGACTACCGGTTGCCTCCCGGCGGCGTATAAAGTCGTAGGGATAGTAGTTTCCGTGTATATCACTGGTCTGTACGACTTTCAGTTTCACCTCTCTTTCCTGCGCAGGCAGTATGCTTGTCAGGACAAAAATCCAGATAAAAAAACAACTAAATCTTTTCATTATATTTCCTTATTTCTTGTCGGTTCTTATAAGTTCATAGGATGGGTAAACATAAACCGCGCTCCATTCGTATAGGCAGGATCTATCCAAATCTCGCCGCCCCACTTCTCAACGGTCAGCTTACAGATGGACAAGCCCAAGCCGGTTCCCTGCACATATTCGTTCAGCTTCTCGAAACGTTCGAACACCCGTTTCTGTTTGTCCAATGGAATGCCGCAACCGGTGTCAGTCACCGAGAATACTGCAACATTCCCCGCCGTATCCGGCTCCAGCTTCAAGGTTATCGTACCTTCCTTTGTAAACTTGTCCGCATTGGAAAGCAGATTTATCACAACCTGCTGTAAACGCTGCACATCCGTCCGCATCTCCACTACCTCACGTTCACACTCAAATAAGAATTGATTGGTCGACCTACGTGCCTGGGCCACGGAAGCTACTACCTGCTGGCATATCTGCACTACATTGCAGCTCTCCAAAGAAAGGATGACGCGGTCGGCCTCCAAACGGGACACATCCAATATGTCATTAATCAACCGAAGCAGCAAATCAGAGTTGGTCCTAATAATCTCGAAATAGCCACGCTGTTCTTCTTCCGAGGCTCCTCCGGCAGACAGCACGTCCGAGAAGCCCACAATCGCATTCAATGGAGTACGGATTTCGTGGCTCATATTGGCAAGGAAAGCACTCTTCAGGCGGCTGGATTCTTCGGCACGGTCCTTTGCTTCACGCAAGGCCCCCTCGGATACCTCCAGTTCATCCTTCAACTTCTTTGTATGATAATAAAAGTAAAGGGAAACGAACAAACCGCCCAACAGCACCAACAGAACAGCACCGACAGACCAGATATGATACTTGTACTGTTCGTAGAAAGAAGGGGTTACGTTCAGCATCTTTACCGGCTGCGGAAGGCCGGCGATATTCAGTTTCTTTTCCTTCACGAGCTTGCCGTCCAGTATGGTCTCATTCGGAATGACTTCCATATGAGTATTCCCATCCTGCGGGTCAGTCAGCAGACGATAAGATTGCCTTGCCATCTCCTTGCCCAAAGCACGGTAGGCAGGAACGATGCCTGCCACAGCCCAGTATCCCAAACCGGCAGAACTCAAAGAGAATGTGGGCAAGGCTGGAGCAGCTTCCATCATGGCATAAGTAGCATTACGCATAAAATAGCCATCATTCATATCCACGCGCCACGTCCCCATTAATACTGCCGTATGTTCCGGCAGTTCATGCAACCTATCACAAATAGTATATATTGTATTGACACGTCCGTCAAGCAGTATCAGATCCAATTCGGGAAATTTCTTCATTTCCTTCACTACATAAGCTTGCATAGCAACACCACCATAACTGTTGTCTGATATAAAAGCGATATTCTCGGTGTCAGGATACATCTGCTTTACCATGTTGATATTCGCCTCCACATCATACTCATAAACGAAGCCGGCCTTGATAGGCGAATCCGGAAAATCCGTGAAAAAATCTACGGATTCAGGCATCCAAGTCTTCAAATCGATGGTATCTCCCGGCAACAATATGGCGTTCCGGCTGGATAGCGCACTCACTACCGGAGTATTGCCGCGTACAGAGTCTTCCAAAGAAAGGTAGGCAGCCCAAGCTTCCTGCCCAATAAGAACAATCAATGCCGGACTTTTATCATTCTGGTATTTGGATAATAGCCCTGCCATTCTCTTTTCCCAAAAAGGAGCTTCGGAAAAACTTTTGCAATTCATGTTTTCCAATGCAACGGTATTCGTCCCTCCTAAACGTTGGAATTCCTCCATAAAGTCAGAGATATTGCTGGAAGTCCGACCGGCATCCGGATTATAGGAACTGATAATCAATACCGGATGCTCTCCCGTAATCGAGAAAGCAGGCAAAAGGCAGCAGAAAAGCGCTACCACGCATGGTAATATTGTACGATATATGTGTTTCAATTGATTGATTCGTTTAATTGCTCCATAGCTTTGACAAATATAGATAAAAGTTGGAACCTAAAGAAAAAACAACAATTGTTTTTTGTACTTTTGGCACCTATTATAAAATGAGATACAAAATGATACAAGATTTTCATCAAATGATATCTGCCGCTCTCGGCATATCAGAAAGACAAATAAGCCAGACCCTCGGCCTGCTGGAAGATGGAGCGACAATTCCTTTCATCAGCCGCTACCGAAAGGAAGTGACGGGAGGACTGGACGAAGTGCAGATTGAATCCATAAAGACCCACTACGAAAAGCTGAACGAAATCGCCAAACGTAAAGAAACCATCCTGAACACCATACAGGAACAAGGTAAACTGACCACCGAACTTCAGAAACGTATCGAGGAGACTTGGGACAATACCCTACTGGAGGACATCTACCTCCCCTACAAGCCCAAACGGAAAACACGTGCCGAAGCAGCCCGTCAAAAAGGACTGGAACCCCTCGCCACCCTGCTGATGCTGCAACGTGAGCCTCATCCGGAGGAACGCGCCGCCAATTACGTGAAAAGAGACGTGAAGAACGTGGAAGATGCACTGAAAGGTGCCCGTGACATCATAGCCGAGCATGTTAGCGAAGACGAACGTGCCCGAAACAGCGTGCGCAACGCATTTGCCCGCCAAGGCACACTGACCGCCAAGGTGGTGAAAGGCAAAGAAGAGGAAGCGACCAAATACCGCGACTACTTCGATTGCTCCGAATCGTTGAAGCGATGCAGCTCCCACCGCCTGCTCGCCATCCGGCGTGCCGAAGCGGAAGGCCTGCTGAAAGTCAGCATCAGCCCGGACGATGAGGAGTGCGTGGAACGGCTGGAACGCCAATTCGTGCGGAGCAACAACCCCTGCGGACAGCAAGTGGCGGAAGCCGTGCAGGATTCCTACAAACGCCTATTGAAGCCATCCATAGAGACGGAATTCGCCACGCAAAGTAAGGAACGTGCTGATGAGGAAGCCATCAAGGTATTTGCCGAAAACCTCCGTCAGTTGTTGCTGGCTTCACCACTGGGGCAAAAGCGTGTGATGGGTATAGACCCCGGATTTCGTACGGGTTGTAAAGTTGTGTGCCTCGATGCACAAGGAAATCTGCTCCACAATGAGAACATCTACCCCCACCCTCCGGTCAGCAAGCAGAAAGAGGCATTTGCCAAGCTGCAAATGATGATAGAGTCTTATAAGATAGATGCCGTAGCCATAGGTAACGGAACTGCCAGCCGCGAGACGGAGGAGTTCTTGAAACATCAGCGCTTCAACCGCGACATACAGATATTCATCGTCAGCGAGCAGGGAGCTTCCATCTATTCGGCCTCTAAAATTGCACGGGACGAGTTTCCCGACTACGACGTCACCGTACGCGGTGCTGTGTCCATAGGCAGACGACTGATGGACCCGCTGGCAGAGTTGGTAAAGATTGACCCGAAATCTATTGGTGTGGGGCAATACCAGCATGATGTAGACCAAACCAAGCTGAAAAAATCACTGGACCAGACCGTAGAAAACTGTGTAAACTTGGTAGGTGTCAACCTGAACACCGCAAGCAGCCATCTGCTGACCTATATCTCGGGATTGGGTCCGCAACTGGCACAGAACATTGTGAACTATCGCGCCGAAAACGGTGCCTTCACCTCGCGCAAGGAACTGATGAAAGTACCGCGCATGGGTGCCAAGGCATTTGAGCAATGTGCCGGCTTCCTACGCATTCCGCAGGCAAAGAATCCGCTGGACAATACTGCCGTACACCCGGAAAGCTATTGTATCGTAGAACAAATGGCAAAGGACTTGGGTTGCAGCGTAGCCGAGCTGATAGCCAACCGGGAGCTGCGTCTGAAGATTAATCCGGAACGCTACCTCTCCCCCACCGTGGGCATGCCGACACTGAAAGACATCCTGCAAGAGCTGGACAAGCCCGGACGTGACCCACGCGGACCGATAAAAATATTTGAATTTGATAAGAACGTGCGCACCATCAGCGACCTGCGCGAAGGCATGGAATTGCCCGGCATCGTAGGAAACATCACCAACTTCGGCGCATTTGTCGATATAGGCATCAAGGAAAACGGACTGGTACACCTCTCCCAACTCGCCGACAGATTCATATCAGACCCTAATGAAGTAGTGTCCATTCATCAACATATACGCGTAAAGGTACTCAGCATAGATATGGACCGGAAACGCATACAGCTGACAATGAAAGGAGTGGAACAGAATTAGTGATTAGGGATTAGTGATTAATGGTTAGTGGTTAATGGTTTCCGTATTAATCATTAATCATTAATCCCTAATCACTAATCCCTTATAATAGTGTCTTAAGATAATTACTGTACCAAGCACTAAAAGTAGTGAACACAGAATAGAGCCTTCGAACCCGAAAGTTCCTCCATTTATCAGATTTTCTTCCGGAAAGTGAAGAATCAGCAGATTCTTATTGCTAAATTCATTTCCACTGACTTTATATCCCAAAACAGAACCTTGAATCCAGTTCCAGAACCAATGCAAGGCAATGGGGAAACAGAGGTTGCGCGTGTATATATAGGAAGCTCCCAAGAAACAACCCGCCAGCATGATATTCAAAAATGGGACGAAGGCAAAGCTGGGATTGAAAAGATGCATCAACGAAAATAACACCGCAGAGATAAGCAATGCCACAAACTTATTGACGCCTCCATCCAGCATACGCCCTAAAATGAAACCGCGTCCAATAACTTCTTCCGTAACTGCCACTAAAAAATAAAGCAAAAGACTCGACAACAACGAAATGGGAGAAAACAAGACCCCTGCCACTTCCACAGCCCCCAACAATAAAGACAAGCCAAAACCAACTGCATACAAGAACACGACAAGCAAAGCTCCGTTCAGCAGGCTTCTGCCCCATCCCTTCAAAGACAAGCCCAAGCCCGAAAAAGGAAGCTTCCTGAAGCCCAGCACCATACAAGCGGCAATAAGCCCACTGGCCAACATCAAGACTTCATTCAACATCATTGAATAGACGCTCATCCCACCAGCTTGTGTCTTCAACTCAGGGAAAGCAATCGCAAAAGGTATGGCAAACAAAAACAGAAAAATCATAAAAAGTACAGTAAACAGTACTATATCAACGAATGCCAGCCAAATACGTTTTGTTTTACTCATAGCAACACACTCTTCCTTCACCGTTTCTTCCGTCTCCATTTGTATCTCATTTTGATTAATATCCGACAAAAATAATAATAAAAAGAAAAAACTTCATGTATTCCTGCCGGTTTCTTCTTATATTTGAAAAATCAATCTGGAATCGACAAACATGAAACTAAGAAAAATACTTTTAGCCGTTGCCGGACTGGCGTTAATGCTGAATGCTTCGGCACAAAAATCCAAAAGATACTACGTGGCCAAACCTGGTACCCTGGTGGAACTGATGACAGAAGCGGAAGCCAATGAAATCACCCAACTGACCCTGCAGGGCAAGCTGAATGCCGTAGATTTCAGGCATCTACGGGATGAATTCAAAAACCTGCAACTGCTGGACATTTCCAATGCCTCCATCAGCATGTATGCAGGCAAGAACGGGACTTATCCAAACCGTTTTTATGTATATCCTGCCAATTGCATTCCGGCATATGCCTTCTGCAAGCAAATGGACGACAGTACATTTGTAGGTAAGGAGACGCTGACCAGGATTATCCTTTCCGACAAGACCAAGAACATCGAAGATGCTGCCTTTAAGGGATGCAAAAATCTCAAGATATGCCAGATACGGAAGAAAACGGCTCCCAATCTGTTGTCCGAAGCATTGGCCGATAGCGTTACAGCCATATTTGTTCCATTGGGATGCAGTGACTCCTATCGTACCAAAAAGAAATGGGAAACCTTTGCATTCATTGAAGGAGAACCACTGACAGTAAATGTGCAGATTGGTAAAATGGGCAGCCTTGCCAGCGAACTGTTAAGAGCCGGATTTCAGCCCAAAGACGTTAACTTTCTGACCGTTGAAGGAAAAATGGACGAAGCCGACTTCACATTGATACGCGACTATATGCCCAATCTGGTTTCCATCGACATGACCAACAGTAATGCCACTGCAATTCCCGACTATACTTTCACCCAAAAGAAGTATCTGCTGAACGTACGGCTCCCGCAAGAGCTTAGAAGCATTGGACAGCGTGCATTCAGTGGCTGCGGCCGTTTGTGCGGCACGCTGGTGCTTCCTGCCAGTGTAACCGCCATTGAGTACGGAGCATTTATGGGATGCGACAACCTGCGCTATGTGCTTGCCACGGGGAATAAGATTACCACGCTAGGCGACAACCTTTTCGGCGAAAGCCAAGGCAAAATTATATATAAGGAGAAACAATAACTCAGACTATTCCCCGCCTTAATAAGAACAAAGAGACTCTTTTAATAGCAAAAGAAGGTGTGTCAGAATGATAGCTAAAAATCATTCTAACACACCTTCTTCTTTTTTTCAATATCGCACAAGCCTTTATTAAACCAAAAAGATATGAAAGAAGAATCGTTCCATCATGGTGGAACGATTTTTTCCTCATGATGGAACGATTTAAAATATGCTTATTTAGTCCTTAGCTTCCGTTATCACTTTGTTGCGTACATACGTGCACGCAACTCCTTGATGTGGTCTGAAGTGATGTATTCGTCATACTCCATCATCTTGTCGATAATACCGTTCGGAGTCAATTCGATGATACGGTTGGCAACCGTCTGAATGAACTCGTGGTCGTGGGATGAGAAAAGGATATTGCCTTTATAGGTCTTTAGATTATTGTTGAATGCCTGGATAGACTCCAAGTCGAGGTGATTGGTAGGTGTATCCAGAATCAAGCAATTGGCATTGCGCAGCTGCATACGTGCAATCATGCAACGCATCTTCTCACCTCCCGACAATACGCTTGCTTTCTTCAGCACCTCCTCGCCGGAGAACAGCATACGTCCCAGGAAGCTCTTCATATAGACTTCATTGCCTTCACCGAACTGGCTCAACCAGTCCACCAGATTCAGGTCTGTATTAAAGAATGCAGTATTGTCCAGCGGCAGGTAAGCGGTGGTGATAGTCACACCCCAGTTGAAAGTACCTGCATCCGGTTTCATATTCTCGTTGATAATCTCGAACAGGGCGGTCATGGCACGCGGGTCGTGCGAAAGGAATACAATCTTGTCTCCCTTCTCTACGTTGAAGTTGACGTCGCGGAACAGCACCGTACCATCTTCCAGCGTTTTCGTCAAACCGGAAACTTCCAGAATCTGATTACCCGGTTCGCGTTCGGGCGTAAAGATGATGCCCGGATACTTACGTGATGACGGCTTGATTTCTTCTACATTCAGTTTCTCCAACATCTTCTTGCGGCTGGTAGTCTGCTTGCTCTTTGCCACATTGGCACTGAATCGGCGGATAAACTCTTCCAGCTCTTTCTTCTTCTCCTCGGCCTTTGCCTTCTGGTTCTGCTGCTGACGGAGCGCCAGCTGGCTGGACTCATACCAGAAGCTATAGTTACCGGCAAAGAGGTTAATCTTTCCGTAGTCGATGTCCACCGTATGCGTACAAACGGAGTCGAGGAAGTGACGGTCGTGGCTTACCACCAGCACCGTATGCTCAAAGTTGGAGAGGTACTCTTCCAGCCAAGTCACGGTCTCCATATCCAAGTCATTGGTAGGCTCGTCCAGCAGCAAGTTATCAGGATTTCCATAGAGAGCTTGCGCCAGCATGACACGCACCTTTTCTTTGTTGTTCAACTCACCCATCAACAGATAATGCTTGTCTTCCTTGATACCCAAACCACTCAACAAGGCGGCAGCATCGCTTTCGGCATTCCAGCCGTCCAACTCGGCAAATTTCTCTTCCAATTCGGAAACCTTCAGCCCATCCTCGTCTGTGAAATCCTCTTTGGCATACAGCACTTCACGCTGCTTCATGATATCCCACAACACCGTGTGTCCCATCATCACCGTGTCCATCACCGTAAAAGCATCCCACTTAAAGTGGTCCTGGCTCAAAACGGAAAGACGCTCTCCCGGAGCCAGCATGATGGAGCCCGTCGTAGGGTCCAGCTCCCCGGAAATCGTTTTCAGGAAAGTAGATTTTCCGGCGCCGTTGGCACCGATGATACCATAACAGTTACCACTTGTAAACTTCAGGTTTACGTCATTGAACAACACTCTTTTACCAAACTGTACTGAGACATTAGAGACTGTAATCATCTTTATATTTACGATTTATTTATTTACTATTTAATACCTATTAGTCTGCGAATTGCGAGTGCAAAGATAGTTATTTTTCCATGAATAGACACAGAGAAGCGCTGTCAATCTGACATAAAAGTATTACCTTTGCAGCGTTTTCGGCAAAAATATCCGTTTTGGCAAAGTTTTTGCTGGAGCACTAATATCGTATTAACTTAAACCCTTAACAGCAATGAAAGCTAAATCATTTTACAAGAATAATAAGCATAACAATATGAATCCGAAAGAAAAAGAAAACAACCAGGAAGAGGAGCTGAAAACTCAAGCTACTCCTAACGAATGTGACGAAGAAACTGTCGGACAAGAAACTTCACAAGAAAACGAAGCTCCCCTGACAGAAGAAGAAAAGCTCGCCCAGGAACTGGAAAAGGCCAATGAACAGATTGAAGAGCAGAAGGACAAATACCTGCGCTTGTCTGCCGAGTTTGACAATTACCGCAAACGTACCATGAAGGAGAAAGCAGAACTCATCCTGAACGGTGGTGAAAAGAGTATCAGCAGTATCCTACCCATTGTGGATGACTTTGAACGCGCCCTCAAAAACATGGAGACAGCCACCGACGTAGCCGCCGTAAAAGAAGGCGTTGAACTGATCTACAACAAATTCATGTCTGTATTGGGACAAAACGGCGTTAAGGTAATAGAGACAAAGGAACAACCGCTCGATACAGACTATCACGAAGCCATCGCCGTGATTCCGGCACCCAATGAAGCACTGAAAGGCAAAATTCTGGACTGTGTACAAACCGGTTACATCCTAAACGACAAAGTGATCCGTCATGCCAAAGTGGTAGTCGGAGAATAACATAAAACTGTATGGAAAAAAGAGATTACTACGAAGTATTGGAAGTCGAAAAGACAGCAACGGTAGAAGAAATAAAGAAAGCCTATCGCAAGAAAGCCATCCAATATCATCCGGACAAGAATCCGGGCGACAAAACAGCCGAAGAGAAATTCAAGGAAGCGGCAGAAGCATACGACGTACTAAGCAATCCGGACAAGCGTGCCCGCTACGATCAGTTCGGTCATGCCGGACTGGGTGGTGCCGCCGGTAATGGTGGTCCGTTCGGCGGCTTCAGTGGAGGCATGTCCATGGACGACATCTTCTCCATGTTCGGTGACATCTTTGGCGGACACAGTGGAGGAGGTTTTGGAGGTTTTGGAGGTTTCGGCGGAGGTGGCGGCACACAACAACGCCGTTACCGTGGTTCGGACTTGCGCGTCAAGGTAAAACTGAACCTCAAGGAAATCTCTACCGGTGTGGAAAAGAAATTCAAGCTGAAGAAATACGTGCCTTGTACCCACTGTCATGGTACAGGAGCCGAAGGCGACGGCGGCACCGAAACCTGCCCGACTTGTAACGGCAGCGGCACGGTAATCCGTAACCAGCAAACCATACTCGGCACCATGCAAACAAGAACCACTTGTCCGACTTGTGGCGGTGAAGGCAAAATCATCAAAAACAAGTGTAAGGAATGTGCCGGTGAAGGTATTGTATACGGTGAAGAAGTAGTAACCGTAAAAATCCCGAAAGGTGTTGCAGAAGGTATGCAACTCTCTATGGGCGGAAAAGGAAATGCAGGCAAGCACAACGGTGTACCGGGTGACCTGCTGATTCTTGTAGAGGAAGAGCAAGACCCGAACCTGATACGCGATGAAAATGACTTGATTTACAACCTGCTCCTCAGCTTCCCGACAGCAGCCTTGGGTGGTGCGGTAGAAATTCCCACGATTGATGGAAAGGTGAAAGTAAAAATTGACTCAGGTACGCAACCGGGAAAAGTACTCCGCCTGCGCGGCAAAGGTTTACCCAACGTGAACGGGTACGGCACGGGAGATTTGCTGGTAAATGTCAGCGTATATGTACCCGAAACGCTGAGCAAGGATGAGAAGAGAGCATTGGAGGAGATGGAAGAATCGGATAACTTCAAGCCGAACACTTCGATTAAAGAGAAAATATTCAAAAAGTTCAAGAGCCTGTTTGACTAATAACATGGTACATAAAGAAGCCTCCCGGTATACAATAAAATATATCGGGAGGCTTTCTTATGGGTTTATCGGGGAAAATGTTAAAGCTCCAACATCCGCTTCATAAAAGCCTTTATTCCCTCCACATCAGAAGCCTGAGGAGCCCACGAAGCCAAATCCTCTGAGGGTAGAGGCTGATATGGGCCTTTTTTAATTTCAAAAATAACAGTACCTGACTCCAAGGCAATAATACTATGCCATGTATTAGAAGGAATCTCCAGACCATATTTACCTTCCGAAGGATTGAGGCATACCTTATCTGTTACATTACCGGCATCATCATAAAAAAATGCCAGCAGACTTCCACGCAAAACCAGATAAGTTTCTTCCTTATCTGTATGACGGTGAGGAGGAAGATAAGTTCCCGGTTCCAAAGCATTCAGCAACCGATGAATAGGAGCATCCATAGACGCATGAAAATTATAATTCATACGTAAACGGGAGTTCTCCTTAGCTCGTGAAGTAACGGTATCCAGCAGCTCTTCTGTTATCAGCTTCATCATAACTTCAGCAATTGGGCAAACTTGGCAGGAAGTTCTGCTTTGCCCGCCTCAATAGACAAACTTTTTCCTTCATTATCTACTAATATAGCAGCCTTCTGCAAGGAAGCCAATGAGGTAACTTCCGACACATTACCGGCAACAAACAAACATCCGGAAAAAAGAGGAGTAATCACCTTCCGGGTATGCCCTTTCCATTTTACAAACACAGCCTGCATCGGGCAATATGTAGTATATCCCGCAGCATTCAAACGCTGCATCAACTTATGTTCAGACTTGGGTGCTGTGTACAATGCATGCCAGCACATCATATCATTATCCGTCATCATATTGTTTGCTTTTTCCATCCCTTTAATAAATCTTTTACAAATAATATCCATCCCACACTGCCGACACCTGCCAAGAACATGAAGCCGATCAAAATCATCAATTTATTGGGCTTTGCAGGCTTCAAAGGTACCGTAGCCGGCTGGACAACCGTATATACCGGTGTAATCTCCTGCACCTTAGCTCTTGCCATCTGCAATTGTTGAGACACTTGTGTATATACTTGATAGGCTAAATTCATTTCATTCTGTAAACGCTCTTGCTCTGCGCGATAACTCAGCAATATTATATTCTGGTTTGCATCTACAAAATTTGCGTATTTCTTCTGGGCAGACTCATAACTGGCCTTTGCTTCTCCATAAAGTTTTTCGGTAAATGCCAAATCATGACGAGCCTTATTAGTCCGATAATCTGTGATGTAGTTCTGCAGGCAATGCATCACGGTATCCGTCAGCGAAGCAGATATCAAAGGATCCTGCATAGTAACAGACAAGGTTGTCACACCTGTCTTTTTGTCTACGGAAACAGAGATACGTTTACTTAAAGCATCTGCAATGGCAGACTCATCTCTAGTAAGACGAAAAGGATCCAGCTTTGCATCCCCCTCTTCCGGTTCATCCTTAAACAAAGACAATGTCCATCCTAACACCTTAAAAGGAGCGGAGAAAATTGCACTCCACCAAGGAGAACGCTGTTCCTCTTTCAAATAAGCATACAGAGTTGTGTCTACTTTTGCTTTCTGATCCTTGACTTTAACATCGAACAGTTCAATCAGAAAAGGAGTAGAACTTACAATATCAGGATAAAGTTCGGGTGACAAAGCATCTTCACCAGAAGAAGTACCCAAATTGATACCCGCCATGGCTGCAAGGGCTCCCATACTTCCGCCACCAGATTTACCACCACTCTCCGGAGCCAACGTCACACTTGTAGAATACTCCTTAGGAATACTAAATGCAACAACCAGTCCAACAAGGGCAGCGATACCACACGCCTTAAAAACCAATTTGCGACTAGCCCATACTTTCTGGGCCAGTTCTATCAAATCTATTTCTTGTTCCTCAGGTTGTGGAGAGGTTATGTTTTGTATTTTTTCTTCGCTCATAATTCAAATTACTTAAAGAGATTAACCATAGTCGCAATCATCGCTGCAATAGAAGCTGTCGTACTTCCCATTCCCAGAATTTCAGTGGTAGTCATCTTCCTTTTCTGTTCTTTACTTGGAACAATTATTTCACAACCTGGTTCAATGGCTTTCTTGTTTCCTGCTCTTAAACGAGAAACTGTACCATTCATGTATATTACATAGGCCTTGCGTTTCTTGGCGTCATTACCAAAACCACCAGCCTGGTTGATATAATATTTCAAGCTTTCACCCTTTTTATATAAAACTGTATTCGGATACATTACAGCACCGTTGATTTTCACTGTACTTACGTACTCCGGAACAAATAATACATCTCCCTCGCGAAGCACCATATCAGCATCTGAACCAGGATTTTTCAAGGCCTCTCCCAGATTTATACCTACAGAATAGGTATCGGACAAATCCAATCTTTTTACAGATATGGAATCTCCGCCTCCCGCTTGCGCCATACGCAGAGCATCTTCCTTACGGCGGAATTCTTCTTCGGTCATCCTACGTATAAGACGCGCTCCTTTTATATAAGCATCGGGAGTTACTCCACCAGCCTTAGCTATCAAGTCACTCAAACGTTCATTCTTTTTCGATAGTGCATAATTACCGCTAAAAAGGACTTCTCCACCCACCATAACATTCTGTTGTTTAAAATAGGACGGACTCTTACGAACATAAATTTCATCAAAAGGCTCAAGATGGAAATCCTGGCTTCCTTCTCCCACCAATAAGCCATCTTTCAAATCAAAAGAGAAATTCTGGCCTACTGTAGTACTGAAAGATGTACTCTTCGGATCTTTCATGCGCCGTGCAACTTCAACCTTTGTTGTAGCCGCCGCCTCCAACAAGCCACCAGCCTGCAACACCAAATCCTCTACTGTCATTTTATCAGAATAAAGATATGTACCCGGATTGGTAACTTCACCATGAATGGTAAGTGTAGCTTCTTCCTTCAAGTCATGAATACTTGGAATATATAAAATGTCATTCTTCTGCAAAGGAATATCTGCAGCCGTCCCGTTCAGCAAACCTTTCACATCTACTTGTATAACCTCATGCGACAAGTCTTCAAGTTCACGATCGATTATAGCACGGTTTAAGAATGCATCTCCGCGAAGTCCTTCCGCTTTCTTAATCAGCTGCTTCACTGTATTCATCGTACCGTCCAACTGATACAAACCTTCACGATATACAGCACCGCGGATTTCCACACGATTCTCAAAACGCTGTAAAACGGAATCAACCGTTATCTTATCACCGTCATCTACGCGGAATACGGAATAATCCATCTCATCCACATTATAAATTTGATGCTCACGTCCACTTTTACGGATTATACGTAATGCTTTCTTATAAGCATCACCCGTAAAACCACCTGAATACTTCAATAATGTACCTACGGTTTCAGTGGGTTTCATTTCATAAAACATCGGACGTTTTACCTTACCTAATATCTGTACCAGTGACTGGTAAGGATCCACAAGAATTACATCACCATCCTGCAGACGGATGTCATCCTTCATTTTTCCTTTCATAAGTAAATCGTAAACATCCAAATCCGCTATTGTATTTCCATTGCGAATCACTTTAATACTGCGCAAACTACCAATCGGGTTCACACCACCTGCACGATATAAAGCATGAAATACGGAAGCAAATGATGAGAGGGTATAAGTTCCGGGCACCACAACTTCACCCATAACGTTTACTTGAATAGAACGTATTTCTCCTAATGTCAGTTTAACTTGGGTAGACGGAACATTTCCGGTTACTCCAGAATATATTCTGGCAAATTCTTGTTTCAAATAATTATTGGCTTCCTTTACAGTTTTGCCACTCAGATAAACCGGTCCTAAATTATTCACAAGAATACTTCCTTCCGGAGAGATTGTTTGTCGAATCGTTGTTTCAGAAGCTCCCCACACATCAATAATCACCTCGTCACCAGGCCCCAGACGATAATTCTCGGGAGTAGCAACATTCACATTGGGTTCGAAAGTCAAATTATCGTTAGTAAAAATATTATGACCATAAATTTGCGAAGTCGGATCCTCTGTTTCCTTCTCTTGAGACAAGGAACGATTATCCATCATTTGTAAAGAATCCCCTGCAACATCCGTTTGTCTGGCAGAATAAGTTTCCGAAGTTGTACGCAGCCCTTTGACTACGCCACTCATTTCACCACGTTGACGAGAACGCTTCTCATCTTGGGTATTGCTCTGCGGACTTCCAGATTTAGAGTTTTCATACTTTTTCTGAATTCTTTCAACTTGTTCCTTTGTCACTCCCCGCCGCATTAATTCAGTAGTAATCTGCTTTTGATTTTTGCCCATCTGCTGAGCGCTTTTTACATACTGAACAACCTGATCATCTGACATCTGCTGAGCAAAAGCTACCCCTGACAAAGTAAATACCAAAAAGAATAGTGTTATTAATCTACGCATAAGATATTCTGATTAATCTTTTGAGTTCTTGTAATAAATATAAATCGGGCACAAAGGTAATATATTATTTTTATAATATACATTTATTCCACCTCTAAGTTTCAGAAAAAGCATTAAAAAGCTGTCACTTTCACGTCTTTTCATCGGGTAGAAGAAAGCGGAAAAATTGGCACTATTTTTTTCATTAGTCCAATCAAAATAGCCTTTTTTTCAGTATAACTATGTTGCACCAAGGCCAGCACTTCTTCCCGCACATGTTCATAATCATCAACAGATGCCTTTTCACGCTTTATCTTTTCACCGATTACAGAATCCAAAAGTCCATCCCCAGGCCCTCCCACAATGTACACTTCTCCCCCATCCCCCATGACTCCCACTTCCAGGGTGAGCATACAAGCTTCAGACAAGGTAATCAAACAATGAGTATTCGTCGGATACACCTCACCCAAACGTACTATGAACATATCAGTTTCCCCTGTGTCGCGTTTCAACCTGCAATCAGATGACTGCACATATATTTCCGCCACACGCTTACTATATTCCATAGCATTCTCCGGATGACGTGCATTAGCAGCAGATATCATAACCATACGGGACACTCTATACTTTGCCGCCAGGTCCGCAATATTCACTGTCCCCGATATATTCGTTTGAATTGCCTCCGATACAAAATCATCCATCAGTTGTACATGCTTATACGCAGCAGAATGAAAAACAAGTTGAGGACGTGTTTCTTCAAATATAGCCTCCATACGCGTACGGTTAGCAACATCTGCAACCAATACACGGACCTCCAGATTCTTCCAATGATCAGACAATTCCAACTGTACATCATACAATGGGGATTCTGCCTGATCTACCAGAATCAACTGATAAGGATTCAGTGTAGCCAACTGGCGAACGATTTCCCTTCCTACAGCTCCCGCCGCTCCCGTAACCATTACTCTACGCCCCTCGATATGGGCCGTAATTTTACGCATGTCAACTTGCACCGGTTCTCTACGGAGCCAATCTTCTATTTGAATGTCCTTTATCAGTCCATCGTCCATACAATCGCTTAAGGGAGGAACGGTCATTACATGAATATCATGAGAGAACAGTTTATCCAGCATTCCGGAATTTTCCAAATCCGACACCTTGCTTGGAGAGATAATGATTGTATCCACTTTCTTTTTCTTTAGACGGTCAAACAGCTGCTCATCATTGGGATATACCCTGCATCCCATCGTATGTTTACCTATCATATCAGGTTCGTCCGAAATAAAGCCACGCAGGCGATAATGATTATTACGACTAACTCTCAAGGATTTTGCAACATTGACTCCAGTCCCATGGAATCCATAAATAAAAACATTCACGCAATGACGTGCATCAAAAGCAATAGCTTCATAAAGCATCTTCACAGCAATGCGCATACAAGCCATCAGAGAGAAGGTGAACATATATGCCATAAACAGAATGCTGTTCGGCAAAGTTTCTCCAAGCCCCGAAACAGACCAACAGCAATTCCCTAAAAACAGTACAACATAGCTTATCGTAAGACTCCAAAACACACGATAAATATCTACAAAAGAGGAAAAACGGATAACACCCACATAAGTACGGAGAATATGAAAGAAACAGATATTACACAAGACAGCCCAAATGGTCAGCCATACATATAAAGAAATTTCATAAGATACGGACGAAAGCCTATATTGCAAAAAACATGCAGAAAGCATGGAAATCACAACGATAATTACATCTACCAACAGCACCGTCCATTTGGACGCTATGCGTGAAGAAAGATATTTATAATAGATTCTTAAATTCATAATCAGTATCAGACTTATTTGCTATAGGACCTACGACAAAGATGCTTCTTTTCGTTTTATTATCCAATTTTTATGGCAATAAAGTTCAAGACATTCAAATAGAAAATTATCCCACTAAAATATTTCTAAAAAAAACAGAGATTCTTTTTGCCTTTTCAAATAAAGATGTACCTTTGCACCCCGTAAACAAAAGCTTATTGCCGCTATAGCTCAGTTGGTAGAGCAACGCATTCGTAACGCGTAGGTCGCCAGTTCAAGTCTGGCTAGCGGCTCGATATTCAAGCACTGATTATCTGGAATAATCAGTGCTTTTTCTTTTCAAGAATCGTTAGAATAAAAAAACGCTCTTCTACCAATATATTTGCATAAAACACAATGCCCTTCCAAACAGTTTAATCCATAGCCGCATAATTATCCCAAAGCAAGTAAAGCAAGTTTAAAACAGCACCATCTGATTACAATGATAACTTGAAACATATAGGCACATTATTAAAAACATAATACACCTTATATTATACATAGTAATTCCCAATATTTGCGGCAACTTTTCAATAACCCGATTTTTCAATCTTAAATAAAGGATTGAGGTGATTGAAGAACACAAGCCAAAATCAAAAGGCTACCATAGGTTTCTATAACATACTATAAACAAATGAAAAGAATCAAATTATTTACAGCGGCTTTGCTGCTGGCGGCTATATCCGCAGGAAACGATGTGTGGGCGCTTTCCGATTCAAGAAAGAAAGACACGCGTCCGGTAGAATCACCCAAATTCTTCAGTGGAAACGCCCACCCGCTGCTTCCACCTCCTTCAATTCAGACTCTTTGCAGACTGTCTCTACAAAGATAGACACAGACAAAGACGGCATTCACGACCTTTATTTCGTGTTTAAAGGCAAGGAGCTGCAGGTAGCTGAATGGATGTTTGAGAGATTTTGAGTTAGCCTTACTGTGCTTTATTTCCACATTTACTAAGAATTATTCGTCCGACGAATAATTCTCTGCAAGGAAAAACATAATCTATCGTAGCCCTCAAAGGTATTCAGCGCAATACCGGAAACTATTCATATGATAAGCACTACGCATTCGACCATCACTACAGATTCTCTCTGAAAAAAGCATGCTCCGACTATGTAGTTTCCAATAAAAAATGTATCTTGCGGAGATTTATTAAATACGATATGAACATGAAACCCTATCTAATCCCCTTCTTTGCAACTGTTGCACTGACCGCAACCGCTCAACAAAAAAACGAGATTACCAGCGTCCTCGAAATACTGGATGTAACCAACGGTAACCGGACTGTCGTAAAAGAATTTCCCTACCGGATTGAAGCTCCCAATTGGACGCCCGACGGGCAATGGCTGCTATACAACAGCGACGGAAAGCTTTACCGCCTTTCCCCCACCTCGCCTGCCGAACCGGAACTGATAAACGCCGGATTTGCCCAAAACTGCAACAACGACCACGTCCTCTCGGCCGACGGACAGCAGATAGCCATCAGCCACGGGACGAAAGAAGACTATAAATCGCGCATTTATACACTTCCCATCATGGGCGGCACTCCCCGTTTAATAACACCTATGGCTCCCAGCTACCTCCACGGTTGGAGCCCCGACGGCAAAGAGCTTGCCTATTGCGCCGAACGAAACGGCAACTATGACGTCTATACCATCCCGGCGGAAGGAGGTGAAGAAACCCGCCTGACCACTGCCGAAGGTCTGGATGACGGACCGGAATATTCCCCCTGCGGACAATACATCTGGTTCAATTCCGTACGCACCGGACTCATGCAAGTCTGGCGCATGAAGGCAGACGGCTCCGAACAGACCCAGATGACCTTTGACGAAACCCGTAACTCCTGGTTCCCCCACATCTCCCCTGACGGAAAATCCGTTGTATTCATCACCTACTACAAAGGTGACCTGGAACCGGGAGAGCACCTGGCAAACAAGAACGTAGAGCTGCGCCTAATGCCCGCAAACGGTGGAGAACCCAAGACATTGTTAAAGCTTTTCGGCGGACAAGGCACCATCAATGTCAACTCATGGGCACCGGACAGCAAACGTATAGCCTTTGTCAGCTATCGAATTAACTGATATGACTTGATGGTTTTCACTCCATTTTTTACTAACTTTGCCCGACTAAAGATGCAGTAAAACAAAATGGAAAAGAAGAAAATCATTATCGGAACATTCGTCGCACTGATTCTTATTGGAGCAGCTTGTGCAGGAACAGTATACTACTATCTGTTTGCCCCGCAATTCCATCCGAAAAAGACAGTCTATATCTATATAGACCGCGACGACACCGCCGACTCCATATATAATAAGGTGGAACAAAAGCTTACTCGCAAGGTACTGGAGAATGCCGGAGATGAAATTTCATGGCGCCACGGGGAGTTCATATTCGATGATCTGCCGTTGCAGGAGATTGCCCGCGAACTTTCCAACTCGTTCGGAACAACCATTCACATTGCCGACTCAACCTTGCGAAATTATCGGATCACAGCGCGATTCCGTAATGGAGAAGACTTGGATGCGATTTTATCTGTACTGCATAATGCCGGTTATTTCAACTATTCACGAAACACTCAACAGATTACTATTACTAAAAACTAGACTAAATGAGAACTATTCACCAAGGACACCTACCTA
>OJMM01000640.1_pt1 | contig 22886 bp, 19 predicted proteins | sample 1597231 | NCBI WGS metagenome assembly OJMM01 (sample SAMEA2452128, study PRJEB22498) | human gut metagenome | reverse complement strand
TTGATAATCAAATATAACAGTTATTAAATTTCCTAAAATATGTGAAATATCAACTGGAATTGTTAGTTCGAAAATGCTATACGATACATTTCATCTTGTTCTAGTACAGTAAATAAAAATTAACAAAAACAAATGATGTTATGGTATGATGTTAGTATCTTTAAGGAAAGAGGTGCTCATTATGCCACGTAAAGCGGAAACATTAAAATTACAAGATGGAGACTATGAATATCTCCGCTCATTAATTAAGCAAAGAACCATTCAGGCGCAGGTGGTAATCAGAGCACATATTTTACTTGATAAGGCAAATGGTGTTACAACAAGAGATATTGCTCGCATTTATGATTTAAGTACCGCATCAGTTCAGCGTTGTATCAACAAATATATAGAAGGTGGTACGGATCGTGCTTTATTTGATGATCAGCGTTCTGGCAGACCTACAGAAATCACGGATGATGCAGTTGCATGGATAATCGGTGTAGCCTGTCAGTGTCCAGCAGACTTAGGATATTCGCAAGAATTATGGACACTTAAAAACTTGCATCAACATATCCAAAGTCATGCTGAAGAGGCTGGGTATCTAAGACTGAAAACTATCACTAATTCAATGGTGCAGAAGATTCTTCAGCGTTCTGATATAAAGCCATTTAAAATCAAGTGTTACTGCGAGAAGCGTGATCCTGATTTTGAGAGCAAACTGCATGATGTGCTTGTTGTATATAAACAAGCACATCATGCAGTTTGATGAAAACGGTAAAATAATAATACCAACGGATGAACCTATGGTTCACACTATATCCTATGATGAAAAGCCCGGGATTCAGGCAATTGCGACTACAGGATCTGACCTGCATCCAACAAAGGAAAATGGCTGTGTTATGCGTGATGCAGAGTACAAACGTCTCGGAACATTGTCCTTGATTGCCGGGATTGATCTTCTTACAGGAGAAGCTATTCCCATAGTAAGCGAGACACACAAAAGTTCAGATTTTATCAATCTGCTTAAAAAGTTGAATGAAAAATACCCAGAGGGTGATATCATTCGAATTGTTTGCGACAATCATTCTGCTCATAAATCAAAGGAAACCAGAAACTTTCTTGCAACATGTCCGGAAGGACGTTTTGTATTTGTGTTTACACCCAGGCATGGTTCATGGCTCAACATGATTGAGAGTTTCTTCTGTAAAATGGCAAAGCAAATGCTCAAGGGAATCCGTGTGGATTCCAAACAGGAACTCGAGGATCGCATCTACTTGTATTTTGAAGAAGTGAATCGAGAGCCAGTCGTTTATCATTGGTCATATAAATTAGATGATATCAGTGTAGTTGAAGCACAAGAAGCAGATGTAAAATCCAACGATAATTGTTTTAGTTAATTATTATCTGATGTACTAGTTAACGGTTTTGGGATTCCGAACAAGTATTGAAATCATACGGAGGATAAAAACAGCATGAAAACAAGATTTCGATTAAGAAAATTAATGAAGACTTCGACATTTCGACTGATATTGATTGTAATATTAGTTGTTATTCCATTTAATATACTGACAATTACCTTGAGTAATACGGTTGTCAATGAAGTGGAAAATCAGATTTCTCAGGAAAATCAAAGTGCATTAGAACTTTATATGAGCCAGATAGATGATGCGATGGGGAGAATTTCTACGAAAATTCATTATGAAACCAGAAATAATATCAATTTTGGACGTTTGAACACAAAAGAGATTACAACAGCTAAAGAGTATTATACTCAACTTCAATCAGTGGTATTTTTACAAAACGATTATGAAGATATTCTTATGGATAATATGTGGATTACTGGCATTTATTCCATTTTTCCTGAGAAAAAAATAAATATTGTGAAAGCAGATTCGGTACCATACAAAACAGAATTGACGGAATATATTCAGAGTCAGATAGATAGCAAAGAAGTGCCATTGATTGGAACATGGAAGATAATTCAATTTAGTGATACAACATTGTTGATTTTGATGTCGAATTATAAAAATGCTTACTATGGAGCATGGATCGATTTAAATGAACTTGCGAATACACTGAATCTAAAGGATAGCAATGATGGTAATATAAAAGTGCTTACAGATGATTCAGGGAATGTATTATATACAAATAAAAACGGTTTAGAGAAGATGGACCTAAATGATATTTCAGGACGATATGATGGGGTTAATTACGTATTAGTAAAAGCACAGTCAAATTATGTAAATCTAGAACTTGTACAGATTATGCCGAAAAGTCAAATTACAAAGACACTGCCATTAATGATACAAATCCTGCAAGTTGCATCCATTGTGGCATTAGGGATTCTTCCCATTATTATGTTCTCTATGCAGAAGTGGATTGTTCATCCAATTAATAGTTTGTCAAGAGCAATGGAAAAAATTGAAGCAGGAGACATGGAGGTTCGTGTTAAAGAAGAAAAATCTGGAAGTGAATTTGAGCAGATTAACCGAAACTTTAATCATATGATGGACGAGGTGTCAAAGTTAAAGATAGATGTATATGAAGAAAAATTAGAAAAGCAACAGATAAAGATGCGATTTTTGAGCCAGCAAATTCAACCGCATTTTATTCTAAATGCAATGAATATATTGTATAGCTATGAAAAAGAAGAATATCCACTGATTCATAAAATGATACTTTGCCTATCAAAATATTTTCGCTATGTTGTAAATGCAAATACAGATTTTGTGGAATTGTCTCAGGAAATGAATCATATCAAAAATTATTTTGAAATTCAGCAGGCAAGATATCCAGATAATTTTTTCGCAATGGTAGAATATGATGAGGAAGTAAGGGATTGTCTGGTGCCACCATTATTAGTTCAGAACTTTGCAGAAAATGCAATAAAACATTCTTTGAAAATAGGAAATAGCATTGATATCATTGTAATTGCACAAAAGACGGAAGACAATTGTATTAGAATCCGATTATCGGATACTGGAGAGGGGATTAGTGATGAATTACTTCAGAAGGTAGAACTGTTTCGAAAAACGAGGCAGCAACAAGAAGGACTTGGTGTTGGAATTCAAAATGCAATTGAACGATTGGACATTTTATATAATGGATTGTCACAGTTTAAGATAACGAAAGAAAAACCGCATGGTACAAGAGTAGAAATTGTTGTGCCAATGATTCATAATAATGGAGAAGAACGAAGAAAGTTGGAGGATATCTGATGTTGCACATAATTTTAGTAGACGATGAAGTTGTATCAGTCAATGCATTAAAAAGAAGAGTAGATTGGAAATTATATGGAGTAGATGAAGTGTTTACTGCAAATTCCATGTATCAAGCCCAGGAGATTTTTAAAAAGGAAACAATAGATTTTATGATTTGCGATATTGAGATGCCACAAGGTAGCGGTCTTGATTTATTTGAATGGGTCAAGATGTATTATCCAGAAGTGGAATGTATCTATGTGAGCTGCCATCCAGAATTTGAATATATCAGAAAAGCATTGCAGTTAGGAAGTGCTGATTATATTTTAAAACCCATTGATTATGAGGAATTAAATCAAATATTGACTCAAGTGGTAGAGCGAAGGAATAAAAAGCCGGAATTAGAACAAATCCCAGAACAGATTATTCATGACTTGGTTAAAAAAGAAGCACAGGAAAAACAGGATGATGTAATACATCAGGCAAAGCATTATATTTTAAAGCACATTCAGGAAAATATCTATGTAGAGGAAATCGCGGATGAAGTACATTTGAATGCACAATATTTAATGCGTTTATTTCGAAAAGAGACTGGTTTTTCTATTTTGGAATACATTACGGAAGAGCGAATCAAGCTTGCAAAAGAGTTACTGATTCAGACTGATTATCCGATTAACCGAGTTGCAGATAATGTTGGATATGGAAATTATTCCTATTTTACCAAAATATTTAAGAAGAACGTTGGACAGGCACCTGCGGCTTTTCGAAGTGAACGAAAAAATAATATAGAAGAATATAAATAAGAACAGTAGCGTTAGAAAGAACATGAAAAATGTACTTTTTAACGCTACATTTCATTTGGCTACAAGAAATATGTTAAAGTGACGGAAAATAGAATAGAAATATAATGAATAATGGTTAATAGTCATAATCGTGTTAAAAGTATGACGTAATTGTGCTATAAAAGTGCTAATAAAATTGTTAGGATATATACATGAAGTCGGTACGGTTTTAAGTGAAGAAAGAAGGAAGACGTGACAATGGTGTCAAACCGACATCGGAAAGAAAAGGAGAGAAGAATATGAAGAAAAAAGTATTGAGCATGTTTTTGACAATGACAATGGTTGCCGGACTTATTGCAGGATGCGGTGGTTCAGATGAGAAAACTGCAGGGGATAAGGCGGCAACAGTAGGAACTGAAACTGCTTCCGGAGCAGAAGAAGGAACCAAAGAAGCAGTCATCGATTTTGATGAAGATCCTTATCAGGTTGATATTCAGCTTACAGGATTATTCGCAGAGAACAATGATATTGAAAAAGTGGAAGAAGCACTTAATGCAATTACATTAGAAAAAATTAATTGTACCGTACATATTGTACCAACCTTTATTGGAGATCTTTCAAACAATACATCCCTTGCAGTCGCAGGTGGAGAAAAAATTGATATTGTAAATGTTGGACTTACACAGCCAATGGATGCCATGGTTCCGGATGGTTTGTTACTTCCATTAGATGACTTATTAGCAGAACGTGGTCAGGCAGCACTTGCAGCGACAGAAGGTGTTGCAAAAGCACAGAAAATAAATGGCGTTACCTATGCATTATCAGGATATCTTTATCCGGCTATAGCAGCAGGTTTTGTTTATAACAAAACAATGGCTGATGAATACGGTATTGATATGCATGATGGAATGACAATGGAAGATCTTTCATCCGCAGCTGAAATTTTAAAAGAGCACGATGTTGCACTTACAACTTTTGGTAATTCTGGTCAGCTAAATTATAAATTCTGGCATTCGACGGACAGCTTTGGCGATTCGGCTGCATATGGCGCAATTTTGGATCCGGCTAATAGCACTACTATTGAAAATGTATATGCATCTGAAGAATTTTTAGAGTTTGCAAGGATGATTAAAGAATGGAATGAAGCAGGATATCTTCCAAAAGAACAGTTAACAGATACTACTACAGTACAGGAATACTTTGCACAGCAGAAAATTTTTGGAACAGCTACTTCCTATGCAACAGATGCAATTGCAGCTTGGATTACCCCTAATTTTGAAGCAGGTATTGTTAAGATGTCAGATGGACTTATCAGCGCGTCATCTGCAAGAGAATTTATGTTAGGTATTGCATCTACTTGTGAAAGACCTGACAAAGCAATGGATTTATTGAATTTAATATATTCTGATGCAGAAGTTGCAAATCTTCTTCAGTATGGAGTAGAGGGACTTGATTATGTTGCAGTTGAAGGAACAGAAAATGTTATTACAACTGAAGGAACAGAAAATGCAGATCATAATGGTTATTATAAAGGATTTTGCCATTTTGGTGATGATATGAACCTTAAGATTTTAGCTCCATTAACAGATACATATTATGATGATTTGAAAACATTTAATGATACTGCAAATATCTCAAAAACATTTGGTTACAACTTTGATGCATCTGATTATTCTGCTGAAGCAGGTGCAATTGCATCTGTATTAGCTGAAAAGCTTCCAATGATCAACTCAGGGGATGTAGAAGACGTTGATGTAGCAGTAGAAGAACTTGTAAGTGCACTTCAGGCAGCTGGTATTGATGATATTATCGCAGAAAATCAGAAACAGTTAGATGCTTATCTTGCACAGTAAAGGATAAACAGTTATTTAAGAACAATGAATTGATAGAAAGTAAGGAGAATTAGGTTGTCACATAAATAGTTACCTTCGAAAATGTTTGGTGACGACCTAATTCTTTTTAAAAGAAAAGAGGAAAAAATGAAGCAGACAAAAATAAAAAAGAGTAAAAAAAATATGTTTGTTCATTGGCTCCCATTTTACCTGATGGGGCTTCCAGGATTGGTATATTTATTTATCAATAATTACATGCCATTAGCTGGATTACAGATTGCATTTAAGAATTTCAACTATGCAAAGGGTATGTGGGGAAGTTCTTGGGCAGGATTAAAGAATTTTAAATTCTTATTTAAGAGTGGAGACGCATTCATAATGATTCGTAACACCTTGTGTTATAACATTGTGTGGATTTGCTTGGGAATCGTCGTTGGTGTTGGCTCTGCAATTTTAATCAATGAAGTAGTTAGTAAGAAAGCAAAAAAAGTTTATCAGACAACAATTTTATTGCCATATTTAATGTCCATGGTTATCATTGCGTACCTTGTTTATGCTTACCTGTCACCTACATCCGGATTATTAACAAAAGCAATTGAAGCAATTACTGGAAATGCACCGGCATTTTACCAGGAAAATAAATGGTGGCCATTCATTCTTACTTTTGTAAATCAGTGGAGAGGTATTGGATTTGGTATGATTTTATACCTGTCAAGTTTACTAGGAATTGATAATTCGTTTTATGAAGCAGCTGAGTTAGACGGGGCATCAAAATGGCAGCAAATTAAATTGATTACAATTCCTTTATTGAAACCAACTATTGTAATGCTGTTGATTTTAAATATGGGTCAGATTTTCCGTTCTGATTTTGGATTATTCTATCAGGTTCCTATGATGCAGGGCGCATTATATGCAAGTACACAGACGATTGATACTTATGTATACCGTGCATTGTTACAATTAAATGATGTGGGTATGTCATCAGCAGCAAGTTTTGTTCAGTCAGTCGTTGGATTTATTTTTGTTATTGCAGCAAACAAAATCGTAACTAAGATTGATAAAAGCAGTGCGTTATTCTAAAGGAGGATGAAAAAATGAGATCAAGTAGTAAAAAAAGATGGTCAATTGCAGCCAATATTATACTTTCTATCTGTTCCCTTTTAGCAATAATGCCTTTTTTGCTTCTTATAATTGCATCATTAACAGATGATACCGTTGCGATGACAGATGGATATTCTTATTTCCCGGCTAAATGGTCTTTAAGTGCATATGAATATATTGCAAATCAAGCAGAAATGATTGGCCGGGCATACTTTATGACAATCATTGTGACAGTCATTGGAACAAGTATAGGTGTTGTTATTACATCCATGCTTGCATATATGCTGGCACAGAAGAAACTGCCGGGAAGAAAAATACTCAATTTTATCGTAGTGTTTACGATGTTATTTAATGGTGGATTAGTACCGACCTATATTATGTACGTAAAGACGCTTCATATAAAAGACACGATTTGGGGATTGATTTTTCCAGGATTACTGATGAGTGGGTTTATGGTAATGTTGGTTCGTAATTATTTTGAAAATAGTATTCCTGAGGAACTATATGAAGCAGCTCGTATCGATGGAGCAAGTGAGTTTTATAACTTCTTTCATATTGCACTTCCACTTTCCGTTCCGATTCTTGCAACAGTCGGCTTGATGAGTGGTATTAATTACTGGAATGATTGGCAGAATGGTTTATATTATTTGAGTAATAAGAGTAAAAATTTGTATACGATTCAGAATATTTTAAATAATATTAATGAAAATGTTGCTTATTTGGCATCAAATGCACAAGCAGGTGTAAGCCTTTCAGATATACCTACGACAACGGTTCGTATGGCAATTGCTGTAGTTGGAATTTTGCCAATTATAATTGTATATCCTTTCTTCCAGAAGTACTTTGCAAAAGGACTTACGATGGGAGCCGTAAAAGGTTAATATAGTAAGTTGAGTATCAAAATATATGTTTTATTTGGCACAAAATCCGGGACATCTAAAAAAGGAATCGCTTGGCGGTTCTTTTTTAGAATAAATATACAGATAACAGGGAGGTAAGTATGAAATTAGTAACAACAAAGAATGGAAAAATAGAAGGTATACAAGAAGAAGGTTATTCTGTTTTTAAAGGAATTCCATATGCAAAAGCTCCGATTGGTGAATTGCGCTGGAAAGCACCACAGCCATTAGATAACTGGGATGGAGTGCTTAAGGCAGATTGTTTTAAAGCTAAAAGCATGCAGGAAGTTCATGAGGATCCTTTTTATGATAAAGAGTTTTACGATGATCCTTCTTTTTCGGTGAACATTAGTGAGGATAGTCTGTACTTAAATATTTGGACTCCGGCAGATAAAGCAGAGGAAAAATTGCCGGTTGCTTTTTGGATTCATGGTGGAGCTTTTATGGGTGGCTATGGAAGCGAGAAGGAATTTGATGGAGAAGCACTTTGTAAAAAAGGGGTAATCTTAGTTACTATCAATTATCGTGTGAATATATTTGGATTTTTAGCACATCCATGGCTTTCTGCAGAAAATGAAAAAGGAATTTCAGGAAATTACGGAACGTTAGACCAGTTGATGGCTTTAAAGTGGGTATATGATAATATTGAAAATTTTGGCGGAGATAAGGAAAATATTACAGTTTTTGGACAATCAGCAGGTGCAATGAGTGTACAGACATTGATTTCTTCTGATCTTTCGGAGAATATGATAAAAAGAGCAATTATGCAGAGTGGCGGTAGTTATGGAAAAGGATTGCATCGTGATTTGCCTTTATCTGACGCAATGAAGTTTGGTGAACGATTTGTAGCGGCAACAGGAGCAGAATCGCTGGAAGAGTTGCGAGCCATGTCTTCAGAACAATTGAACGCTGCAATTGGACCTTTCCTTGGGGAAATGTTCAGCGTAGGAGAAGGATTAGTATTGATTCCTAATATTGATGGATACGTATTAAAAGATGGCTATTATAAGCTGATTGAGCAGAATAAAATTAAAAATATTCCATATATGATAGGTAGCAATTTAAATGATATCATGACTACAAAAGAGGACGTAGAAGCCGGAAAACCAAGTGTGATTTATGAGGGAAGCCGAGAGTTTAGTTTTAAATTGGAGGAGAATGGTCATACACCTGCCTATGTATATCATTTCACCAGACAGCTTCCGGGAGATGATGCAGGTGCGTTTCATTCTGCAGAATTATGGTATATGTTTGGCGCCTTAAATCGTTGCTGGAGACCATTTACAGAACAAGACCAGGAATTGTCAGAAGAGATGCTGACTTATTGGACGAATTTTATGAAAACAGGAAATCCAAATAGTGATGGATTAGAAAAATGGAAACCGTGTAGTAAGAAAGAAGCATTTATTATGACGTTTGATGTGAAGGAATAGATATTTAAGAGATAACTAATAAGAAATTGGGTAAATATTGGTAAAACTCAAAAAAATTGAGGTAGAAGGTGTTATGAGCAAATATACATTAGATTTGAAAGAATACGCTGCACTTGCAAGATTAGCATCCGCAGAGGGATGTGTTTTAGTAAAAAATGATAATAATGCACTTCCGTTAAGAAAAAAAGAGAAAGTAGCAGTGTTTGGACGAATGGCTTTCCATTATTACAAAAGTGGTCTTGGTTCTGGAGGGTTAGTGAATACTAGGTATGTAGTCAGTATTTTGGATGCATTAAAGGAAGAAAAAGATATTATTTTAGAGGAAGACTTATTAAATCTGTATGAAAAATGGATAAAAAATCATCCTTATGACGAAGGTGAAGGATGGGGACGTGTGCCTTGGTCCCAGGCAGAAATGCCAGTAGATGATGTTGTGCTAAATGTTGCACAAAATGCAGATGCAGCATTAATAATTATAGGTAGAACTGCGGGAGAAGACCAGGATAATAGAAATGAGCAGGGAAGCTATCTTTTGACAGATATTGAAAAAGAAATGATTGCCAATGTAAGTAAAGCATTTGAACGTACCATAGTGATATTGAATGTTGGAAATATCATCGATATGAATTGGGTGGAAGAATGCAACCCTTCTGCTGTCTTATATGCATGGCAAGGTGGGCAAGAAGGAGGACATGGAGTAGTGGATGTTCTGACAGGAAGAGTCAATCCGTGTGGAAAACTGACAGATACGATTGCAAGAAATATTGAAGACTATCCTTCTACTGCTAATTTTGGAGATGAAAAGAGAAACTTCTATAAAGAAGATATCTATGTGGGATATCGCTATTTTGAAAGTTTCGCAAAAGAAAAAGTAATATACCCATTTGGGTATGGATTATCGTACACTTCATTTGCCTTGGAAAGTAATATTAAAGAGATTACACGCGACAAAATCTGTATAGTTGTAAAGGTTACTAATACAGGAACTTTAGATGGAAAAGAAACAGTCCAGATATATATAAAATCACCACAAGGAATGCTTGGAAAACCTGAGCGTGCATTAATTGGTTTTGAAAAAACAAAAAAACTTGCAGTGGGAGCTACAGAAGAATTACTGATTTCCATCCCTAAAAAAACATATGCATCTTATGACGATAGTGGAGTGACAGGGTACCGTTCTTGTTATGTGTTAGAAGCAGGTGAATATGAAGTATTTGCAGGAACTGATGTCAGAAGTGCAGTAAGCTGTGGTAGTTTCTGGGAAAACTTTCTTGTAGTAGAAAAATTAGAAGAAGCTTGTGCACCAACCATAGACTTTGAACGAATACATCCTGTAGACGGAAAAGTTGCATTTGAAAAAGTGCCAACGAGAACAATAGATCCAGTTGTACGAAAAAAAAGAAGATGTGAAAAGGAAATTCCGTTTACTGGAGATAAAGGAATTTTACTTGGTGATGTTTACGAAGGTAACGCATCTTTGGACGAATTTGTTGCACAATTAGAGGACAAGGATTTGATTCATATGTTTTATGGAGAAGGAATGTGTAGTCCAAAAGTTACACCAGGAACAGCAGCAGCCTTTGGAGGAATTACAGAACGATTACAAGCCTTCGGCATACCAGCAGCATGTTGTGCAGATGGTCCTTCCGGAATTCGTATGGATTGTGGAACAAAAGCGTTTTCATTACCAAATGGAACAGCACTTGGCTGTACCTTTGATACAGCCTTGGTAGAAGAACTTTATTGTATGTTAGGAAAAGAACTTCGTAAGAATAAAATTGATAGTATATTAGGACCTGGTTTAAATCTCCATCGAAATCCATTAAATGGGCGTAACTTTGAATACATTTCAGAGGATCCATTACTTACGGGAAAAATAGGAGCAGCTCAGGTGAAAGGAATTGGATATTCAAATGTAACAGGAACTATGAAACATTTTTGCGCAAATAATCAAGAGTTTTCAAGAAATTATAGCGATTCTGTGATTTCAGAGAGAGCTTTACGTGAAATCTATTTAAAATGTTTTGAAATACCAGTCAAAGAAGGCGGCGCCCACGCGATCATGACTAGTTATGGTGCAGTAAATGGTATTTGGGCAGCCGGTAACTATGATCTTTGTACCACGATTTTGCGTAAAGAATGGGGATTTAAAGGAATTGTTATGACTGATTGGTGGTCAATGGCAAATGATGAAGGAAGTGAACCATCCAGAGAAAATCTGGCACCAATGATAACAGCAGGAAATAATTTGTATATGGTTACGCCAGATGCAGATGGAAGTGGGAATCAGGATAATCTTTTGGAAAAATTACAATCAGGTGTGTTGCAAAGAAGCGATTTGCAGAGAAGTGCGAAAGATGTTTTGAATTTCATTTTGAATGTACCGGCTATTGAACACAAATTAGGTAGAATTAGTCTAGAAGAATTAGAAGAAATGAATGCAAAGGAAGATAATGATTTTTCACCTGTTGATCTTAAATTTTATAAGGTTGATAAAAGTGGAGAAGAGGTGAAAATAGATGGAAGCAACATAATTACCAAGCGCGGAGAATGCTGGGTTGCTGGAATTGAAGTGACAAAGTTTGGCCTGTTTGAAATTTCTGTCACAATGAAATCTGAATTGGGATCATTAGCACAGCTTCCTATTAGTGTATTTTTAGATGGTACACATAAAACAACAATATCTATTCAAGGAACAGAAGGTAAGTGGGTGACCGAAACTAGAGAATTAGGTGTTATTGTTGGGAATAATCATTATTTAAAATTATTTTTTGGAGCGGATGGAATTGAGTTAGATGAGATTACAATCCATTTAGTGGAAGCAATAGAACTTCCTTTCTAATATATATCGAGTTCCAGTTTCAGTTCCATATTGTAGCAGAAGGTAACAATCACTGTCTGCCCTAGTGAACTATGGAAGAAGACGAAGAATAAGATTAAAGTGTTTGGAAAATAGAAAATACTATTAATAAGCCTAAATAGTACAAATAAAGTTCAAAGAGGAGTAACTATGGCTCAATATGAAGAAAAAATTAAAGATTTATTAGAACAGATGACATTAGAAGAGAAGGTTGGCCAGTTACAGCAATGTGGTCCATCATTAGTTGGAGCATTTGAGGTAAGTTTTTCTGAACTGTTAGACATGATGTTTGATGGAAAAATCAGTGAAGCGGAATTTGGTAGATTAATGAGCACAGCACAGGAAGACTTTCATGAGGAAGATTTGAGAGCTGGAAAAATTGGATCTTATAATGGAATTAAAAATGCAGCAACCGCAAACAAGTTACAAAAAATTGCAGTTGAAGAAACAAGACTTGGAATTCCGCTAGTATTTGGTTATGACGTTATTCATGGATATCGTACAATAATGCCAATTCCGCTTGCTGAAGCCTGTGCCTGGGATCCTGCTCTTTGGGAAAAGACGGCACGTGTTGCAGCAAAGGAAGCAACTGCAGCAGGAATTCATATGACATTTGCACCAATGGTGGATGTTGCAAAAGATGCTAGATGGGGACGTGTCAGTGAAGGTGCTGGTGAGGACGCATATCTATCCTCATTATTTGGAATGGCAAAAGTAAAAGGATTTCAAAGTGAAGATCTGTCAAAAGAAGATGCGATGGTAGCCTGTGTAAAACATTTTGCGGGATACGGTGCAGCGGAAGCAGGCAGAGATTATAATCGTGTTGATATGTCAATGCAAAGATTTTACGAAGAATATCTACCACCATATGAAGCATGTATTAAAGCAGGAGCAAGAGCAATCATGCCGGCTTTTAATGATATCAATGGTGTACCTTGTTCTGTGAATAAATGGTTGTTAACAAATATTCTTCGAGAAAAATGGAGATTTGATGGAATGACAGTTTCTGATGCAAATGCTATTGCAGAATGTGTTAATCATGGCATTGCAGAAGACAAGTCAGATGCTTCTAGACAGGCAATTGAAGCAGGGATGGATATGGACATGTCCTCTAATTCGTATAGTGAAAGTTTAGTGCAATTAGTGCAGAATGGAGTAGTAAAAGAAGAGGTACTAGACAGGGCAGTTGCAGATGTGCTGCGAATTAAGTGCGAATTGGGACTTTTCGAGCATCCATATCAGACCAGTGAAGAACGGGAAAAGGAAGAATTATTAAAACCAGAATATCGCACACTTGCAAGAGAGACCGCTGGAAAATCAATGGTTTTATTAAAGAATGAAGGGGTTCTGCCATTGAAGAATGAAACAAGAGTTGGTGTTGTAGGTGGATTAGCAGATAATCGTGGTGAAATGACAGGAGCCTGGGCAATTGGGGCAAATCCGGAAGAATGTATTAGTATAGTAGATGCTTGTAATGTGCAAGGAATTGATTATATTTATACAAAAAATTTAGAAGAAATTGAAAACTGTGATGTTGTAGTTGTTTCGCTAGGCGAAACAAAAGATCAAAGTGGAGAAGCAGCAAGTCGTTCGGATATTACCATTCCGGAAGAACAGATGGAACTGTTAGATGAATTAGTAAAAAGTGGGAAACCAGTAATTACCGTATTGTTTAATGGCAGACCGTTAGCATTAGGAACTGTTGCAGAAAAGGCAGATGCTATTTTAGAAGCATGGTATCCAGGCATAGAGGCTGGAAATGCCATTTTAGACATTTTATTTGGAAGGGTAAACCCATCAGCAAAATTGACTACAACATTTCCATACGCAAGTGGTCAATGCCCGATGTATTATAGTCATATAAATACAGGAAGGCCAGGTGGCAAAGGAAAATTTACATCCAAGTATTTAGATACACCATTAGAACCTGTATATCCATTTGGGTATGGACTAAGTTACACAACTTACAATTACCAGGACTTAGAAGTTGTGGAGTCCCGAGAGGCATTTATTGCTTCAGCAACGATAACCAATATTGGAGAAGTAGCAGGGGAAGAAATAGTACAGTGCTATATCAGGGATTTGGTTGCACAACGTGTTCGTCCAGTAAAGCAGTTAAAAGCCTTCGAAAAAATTAAATTAGATCCTGGAGAGAGTAAGAAAATTAGTTTCACAATTCCATATCAGGAATTGGGCTATTATAATAATGAGATGGAATATATTGTTGAGGAAGGTACTTTTGAAATCTTTATTGGAAAGAATTCAGAAGATTATCTATCACAAAAAATTGTTTTATACAGATGAGCATGATGTCAAAATAATAATGAGATCAAGTTCCGGTCGCCCGGCGATAATGCTTTTTTGTGGATCAGCCAAAAGCAAATAATAATTATGGAGAATTTATTGGAAGAGAATTAGTTGGGTTGACCAGAAATTGGATAATGATAAAAATCTAAAATATATACTCATAGTAGAGAAATTAAAGAGGAAGAAAAGGTAGAATATATGATACATAATCCAATATTACCAGGATTTTACCCAGATCCATCCGCTTGTTGTGTGGATAATGATTTTTTTCTGGTGACATCAAGCTTTAGTTTGTTTCCAGTTATTCCCGTTTTTCATGCAGATATGATGGAAAGCATAAATATTGAATAATGGAGGAATTGAAAAGATGTTTGATTACAAAGCAAAACCATTTTATTTATCAGATGAGGATATTCAGTGGGTAGAGAGTACCTATCAGAGCATGACACAGGAAGAAAAAATAGGACAGCTTTTTTGTCCGATTGAATTTTCAACTAGAGAAGAAGAGCTAAAAAATCTGGTGGAGAAAAAGCACATTGGTGGAGTACTTTACAGAGAAGGACGTGGCGAAGAAATTATGGAAAGCCACAGAATATTGCAAAAATACAGTAAAATTCCACTTCTTATAGCTTCTAACCTGGAAATGGGTGGAACAGGAGCTGCAGTGGAAGGAACTTTTTACGGACGGGAGATGTTGGTGGCGGCAACAGGAAATGAAGAACGGGCATATCAGCTTGGAAAGGTATCTTGTGCAGAAGGAGCTGCTGTTGGTGTAAACTGGGCATTTGCACCAGTTGTAGATATTGATGGTAACTTCCGAAACCCAATTTTAAACGTACGTACTTTTGGAGATGACAAAGAGCGTATAAAAAAGATGGGTGCTGCATATATGAGGGCAGCGTCCGAAGAAGGTGTAGCAGTCTCCATTAAGCATTATCCGGGAGATGGAGTAGATGAGCGTGATCAGCATCTACTTACTTCTGTTAATTCATTAAGCTGTGAGCAGTGGGATGCATCCTATGGAGATATCTACAAAACCTTAATTGAAAAAGGGGCGCTTACGGTTATGGCAGGTCATATTGCATTACCTGCGTATGAAGAAAAATTTGATGGTAAGCCATGTGACAAGGTGATTCCGGCAACATTATCAAAAAATATATTACAAAAACTGCTGCGTGAGCAGTTGGGATTTAATGGATTAATTACAACAGATGCTACACCAATGGTGGGATTTACTTGTGCAGAAGAACGCCAAAAAGCGGTTCCTATGGCAATTGAAAACGGATGTGATATGTTCCTTTTTAATAAAGACTTTGAGGAAGACATTATTTTTATGTCAGAAGGAGTTAAAAACGGTTTGTTATCAGAACAGCGTTTAGAAGAAGCAGTGAAGCGTATTCTTGCCACAAAAGCAGCATTGAAGTTACATATAAAGCAGCAAAACAAAACACTGGTACCACCAAAAGAAGCGTTGGCTGTTTTAAAATGTGAAAAGCATGATACCTGGGCAAAAAAGTGTGCAGATGAAGGGGTAACATTGGTAAAAGATACGCAGAAATTACTTCCAATTTCTGCAGATAAGCAGAAACGTATTTTGTTAGAAATAATGGGTGATTTCCAGTCGAACGAGCGTGTATGTACTTACTTTAAAACATTATTGGAAAACGAAGGATTTGAGGTATTTGTTTATGAAAAGGAAGAACTTGGAAGAGGTGAGGGAAAACTATTTGATACCGTAGGAGAATTTAAAGACAAATATGACATGGTTATCTATATTGGTAATATCGAGACTGTTTCCAATAAGACGGTTGCAAGATTGGACTGGCATACCTTATTTGGATTAGGAAATAATATGCCATGGTTTGTGCATGAAGTTCCAACTATGTTTATCAGTGTAGGAAACCCATATCATTTAATGGATGTTCCAATGATCAAGACATATATCAATGGTTATTGTAATTCAGAGTATGTAATTAAGGCAATTGTGGAAAAAGTGATAGGAAAGAGCGAATTTAAAGGCGTAAGTCCAATAGATCCTTTCTGTGGAAAATGGGATACAAAATTTTAAAATTATTTAGTTGAAATAGAGAGAATTATCACATGATTGTTATCAGATTAAGGATGGTAAGATAAATATACAATTCACCCCAAAAACAGGTTTGGAAAGAAGGAGATAAGATATGGGAATAAAAGCAGTAATTTTTGATTTAGATGGAGTGATTGTTTTTACGGATAAATTTCATTATCAGGCATGGAAAAAAATGGCTGATACTATGGGTATCTATTTTGATGAAAAAATTAATAACCGCCTTCGTGGTGTTAGCCGTATGGATAGTTTGGAAATCATTTTAGAAAGATATGAGGGAAAGCCACTTTCAGAGAAAAAAAAGCAGGAATTAGCGGAACAAAAGAATGCTACATATCGTGAATTATTAAAGACTATGACACCTGGAGATGTAACGTCAGAAGTTCGTGAGACCCTAGCAGAAATTCGCCGTAGAGGATATGGAATTGCATTGGGATCATCCAGTAAGAATGCAAAATTTATTTTAGAAAGAGTACATCTATTAGACGCTTTTGACAAGATTTCAGATGGCAATAATATTACCAAATCGAAGCCGGATCCAGAAGTATTTTTAAAGGGTGCTGAGTATCTTTCTGAAAGACCTCAGGATTGCTTGATAGTTGAAGATGCAGAGGCAGGAATTGATGCAGGTATTGCAGGTGGTATGAAAACGGCAGCGATTGGTGATGCAGTAAAATGTGGAAAAGCAGATTATACACTTGATAAATTTAGTGATTTACTTAAAATTTTGAAATAATAGAAAGAACACCAGTTTACAACTTTATAAATGATAGACTTGCTGACAAACCAGTTGCTTCAAAGCCTTTGCCATAGCATTTGATTTTATGTGTGTTTCGATATTTTTCACGAGACAGGCACGCAGAGCATGACGCTTACAAAGCAATGTCCATTCAGATAGTTGCCTGCTCTATGAATCATTATGCTTTTGGATGCGTGGGAAGCTTTTTGTACCGTCATATTGGAGGGCTACAGATAGTATAACCTGGATATCACAGGTTTAAGGTAAAACCGGATTTTTCCTGTGGACTTGCATGGGCAGAGGTGAAATATAAGTCTGTATATGGGAAAATTTCTATATCATGGAAAAAAGAAAAAGATACATATCAAGTGCAGGTTATGGTTCCGGCTAATACAAAAGCTGAAATTGAACTTCCAGGTATTATGGAAGTTGTAGGAAACGGAGTTTATCAATATGTCGTGAAAGGATGAAGAAAAGATGACAGTAAGAGAGATTATTGATAGAATTATCGCCAAAACAGGGATGAATCCTCTGCCGGCAGAGTGTACATGTGATAAACTTATATGTGGATCCATGGATCAGGAGGTAACTGGTATTGTAAGTACCTTTATGGCAACGGTAGATGTGATACGTAAAGCAAAAGAGGTAGGAGCCAATTTTATTATTACTCATGAACCTACCTGGTTCAATGGCATGGATAAAAAGGAATGGGTCAGTGAAGATCCGGTTTATCTGGAAAAGAAAAAATTGATTGAAGAAAGTGGTATGACAATCTGGAGATTTCATGATTACATGCATATGGGACAGAAAGACGAGATATACAAAGGATTCGATAAAGAGTTTGGATGGGAAGAATTTCGTGTGGAAATCATCAATACAGAAAAATATGGTGAAAAAGATTTCAATCAGGAAAGATTCTGGAAAAATTTTGGAGCAGTTTACCAGATTCCGGAAACAACATTAAAAGGGTTGTGTGAGTTCTTTAAAGAGAAAGCCAATATGGATGTGGTACAGATTGTCGGAAATCCAGAAATGAGAGTGGAACGTGTATCTGTGCTGGTAGGAGGAGGAAGTCTGGGACTTGGACGGGAAGAAGCACCAATGATTCAGATGTGCAAAGAAAACATAGATGTGGTAATCTGCGGAGATATCACAGAGTGGACGTTGTCTGCTTATGTACGTGATGCTACCATGCTGGGTATGAACAAGGGAATGCTAGTACTTGGTCATGAAAGAAGCGAAGAATGGGGCATGAAACATCTGGTAGGTTGGTTGGAATTAGTTGCACCAGGAGTTTTGGTAACATTTGTGGATGCGGGAGAACCCTTCACCTATTTATAAAGATATTAAAGAGGATTTCATTAGCACGTAAGTTAGCAAAGAAAAATTTTTTACATAAAGGAGATAGAAAATATGAAAAAATGGGAAATGAAAATACCGCAGGATATCACTATGCGGGAGGGGATGAAGACACTTTATGCAGATAAAGAAGATACTCGTGTAAATTACATCAAGGATGTTGTATATGTAAAGAGAGAAAAAACAGAGCTGCATCTGCAGCTTTTAATTCCAGGACTTCATGCACCTCAGCTAGGATATATCGGAAAACATCCGTTGGTAATTTTTGTACAGGGTTCCGGATGGGGAAAACAGAATTGTTATTTTTCATTGCCGAATTTGTATCCTTTAGCAAAAGCAGGTTATGTGGTTGCCAGTGTGGAATACAGACCTTCTGAGGAAGCAATCTTCCCGGCATTTTTGCAGGATGTAAAATCAGCAATTCGTTTTTTGAGAGCTCATGCGGATGAATATGGAATTGATCCGGAAAACGTGGCAATATGGGGTGACTCTTCAGGCGGTCATGCAGCTGTTATGGTAGGCGTAACGGGAGATATGGAAGAATTTAAAACTGAGGATAATAAAGAGCAGTCGGATGCCGTAAAAGCAGTTATTGATTTTTATGGACCAACCGATGTGACGAGAATCAATGATAAACCAAGAAATCCAGAGATTGACCACAGTAAACCTCAGCCGGAAGATATTCTATTCGGTGGAAGAGTGGCAGATCATCCGGAAATATCTGAACCAGGAAATCCGTTGAATTATATTACGGAAGAAAAACAGATTCCTCCAACCATGATTGTTCATGGAGATCAGGATGAGGTAGTTCCTTTTAATCAGAGTGTGCTGTTGTATGACAAACTGGTAGAGTGCAAAAAGATTGTAGATTTCTATAAGGTACTTTCTGCCGATCATGGAGTCTTCCTCTGGACAGATGAAATGGTTGGACGGGTGATTCAGTTTATAGGAATGTATCTGAGATAATACCTAATTTAAACGTGAAAAGTTTTAAATAAACTATAGGCATCCGCTAATGTGTGCTATATATCATATAGTTTCTGTATATTTTTTGGCAGTTTGTCAGGCAACATGGCATTTATAGCATCTTCGTTACCATCTTTCATTGCTGTTTCGTAATACCAGCACTTGAATTTTAAGAGGGAGAGAGTTTTTTGAAGTTCCTGAATTTCAGTTTCAACAGCTGATTTTCTGGTTTCAAATAATTCTTTCCTTTTTTCATAGCTGGAGCTGCCTTCAGATACCCAGATAAAAAATTGCTTTATATCTCTTATCTCAAGACCGGATTTCTTCAGACATTCAATGATACGAAGTGCTTCTAATTCATTATCGCTGAAATAACGGATATTTCCCTTGCGTTACAGATTAGGGAAAAAGCCTTCCTTGTCATAATACCTTAATGTAGAAACAGGAAGATTAAACATTGCAGAGACCTGACCGATTGTATACATAAAAAACCTTCTTTCAAATTTATGCTTGACCTAAAGTTAACTTTAGGTTGTAAGATATTTATATCATATACTATTGTTAGCGTAATTACAAGAAATTTTGCATATGGAGGATGTTAAATATGTTAAAAACAGAAAAATTAAAGCTGGTATCTGAATGGGATAAAACTTTTCCACAGAGTGAAAAAGTAGACCATAAGAAAGTGACATTTGTAAATCGTTATGGAATCACACTTGCCGCAGATTTGTATAAACCGAAAAATGCATCTGGGAAATATCCTGCGATTGCCGTAAGCGGACCATTTGGGGCAGTCAAAGAACAGTGTTCCGGATTATATGCACAGACAATGGCTGAAAGAGGATATTTAACGATTGCATTTGACCCTTCTTTTACGGGGGAAAGTGGAGGCTATCCAAGATTTATGGCTTCTCCAGATATTAATACAGAAGATTTTATGGCTGCTGTTGATTTCCTTTCTGTTCGGGAAGATGTGGATCTGGATAAAATAGGAATCATTGGAATCTGCGGCTGGGGTGGAATGGCTCTTAACGCAGCTGCGTTGGATACAAGAATAAAAGCAACCGTTGCTTCTACCATGTATGATATGACAAGAGTAAATGCGAATGGATACTTTGATTCTGAGGACAGTGAAGAAGCACGTTATGCAAAGAAACAGTCACTGAATACCCTCAGGACAAAAGAATACCGTAAAGGCGAATATTCAAGAGGCGGTGGTTGTGTTCCCCTTCCGGTTCCGGAAGATGCACCTTTCTTCGTAAAAGATTACAGTGAGTATTATAAAGGCAGATGTTATCATAAAAGGAGCCTGAATTCAAATGATGGCTGGAACAGTATTGGATGTATGTCATTTATGAATCAGCCAATATTAAAGTACAGTAATGAAATCAGAAGTGCAGTCCTCATTGTTCACGGAGAAAAAGCACACAGCTATTATTTTGGAAAAGATGCTTATGAAAATATGATCAAGAACAGCAAGTACACATCCAATAAAGAACTGCTGACAATTCCGGGAGCTGTTCATACAGATCTATACGATAATCAGGATGTGATCCCATTTGACAAAATTCAGAAATTTTTTAAAGAAAACGGAGTTGGTTAATTATGACGTGTGAAGAATATTTGAGTAATATGAAGCCCGGATATATCGTAGATGGTGGAAGTGAAGAACATCTGGTTATGCATGAGTTGTCTCAAAGGGCATTAAAGATAACGATGGAGCTGAATAACAAATATCATACAAAAGAAGAAATTATACAGCTTATGTCGGAACTTACCGGACAAAAAATAGATGAAAGTTTTGGAATGTTTCCTCCGTTTTATACAGACTGTGGGCGAAATATCCATATAGGTAAAAATGTTTTTATTAATGCAGGATGTAAGTTTCAGGATCAGGGTGGTATTTATATAGAGGATGGAGTCCTGATTGGACATAATGCAGTATTGGCAACGATTAATCATATGGAAGATCCCGAGAAAAGAGCAGGTATGATATTTCAGCCAATTCACATCGAAAAAAAAGTGTGGCTTGGAGCAAATATAACGGTTCTTCCGGGGGTTACGATTGGTGAAGGTTCGGTCATTGCAGCCGGAGCAGTTGTAACAAAAGATGTTCCGGCCAATATGATTGCGGCAGGAGTGCCTGCGAAAGTTATACGGAAGGTTAAAAAAGACACTGAAAAAGGAGAAATTTAATCATGGCAAAAAAAGTATTGATCATATCGACAAGTCTTCGAGGAGGCAGCAATTCTGATATACTTGCAAATGAGTGTGCAAAGGGAGCAAAAGAAGCCGGGCATGATGTGGAACTTCTTTCTTTGAAAGGAAAAGATATAAAATATTGTATCGGTTGTCTATCCTGTCAGAGGAATGGGATGTGTGTACTGAAGGATGATGTTGCAGATATTATGGCAAAAGTAAAGGATGCGGAGGTCATTGTCTATGCAACACCAATTTATTACTATGAGATGTGTGGCCAGATGAAAACACTTCTTGATAGATTGAATCCTCTATATTCGACAGATTATTCATTCAGAGATATTTATATGATTGCAACTGCTGCTGAGAATGATGAAAGTGCATTTGAAAAAGCCTACAATGGTCTGCAAGGCTGGGTAGACTGTTTTGAAAAGGCTTCCTTGAAAGGCATGGTCGGTGGCGGTGGAATTGATGCTGCAAATATAGCTGCAAGCCATGTTGATGTGATGAAAAAAGCATATGAACTTGGAAAGAAATTGTGAGTTTGAAAAGAGTACTGTTATTTAGTCTGTGTATATTAGTTTTATCTGGGCTTGTAGGATGTAGAGAAACAGAAATTACCGTCAAATCGGCGATTGATGATGAGAAAGAATACATGAAGTTATATTTTAACGACATTGAAATCCAGGTTATATGGGAAGATAATCAGACTGTGCAAGAACTTATGGAAGAAGCAGGCAAAGGTGATATCGTAGTGCAGATGTCTATGTATAGTGACAATGAGCAGGTTGGTTCTCTGGGAAAAAGTTATACAAAAAATGATGCGCAGATAACTACTCATAGCGGTGATATAGTTCTATACAGTGGAGACAAAATAGTAGTGTTTTATGGATCAAATTCATGGGCATATACCAGACTGGGGAAAATGAATATTCCAGAAGGTGATGTGACAGAACTTTTGTCAAATGGGGATATCACTTGAATCTGACTGAATTTTGTCGTTACCTCTCTTTATAGGCACTCATCCCATAACCGTGAGTTCCATAACGTAAATTGGCAGATTTTGTGGTGCAATTCATAGCGTAAATTGGGCATGTATAAGCGTCCTCTCACAAGTCATCCATAACGTAAATGAAAGAAAAAC
>OJMM01000638.1_pt1 | contig 22968 bp, 17 predicted proteins | sample 1597231 | NCBI WGS metagenome assembly OJMM01 (sample SAMEA2452128, study PRJEB22498) | human gut metagenome | reverse complement strand
GAAGATAATGTCGGTGCAGTGCTCTTAGGTGATCATAAAAATATCAATGAAGGTGATGTCGTTAAGACAACGGGACGAGTGGTTGAGGTGCCGGTAGGCGATGCGCTGCTGGGACGAGTTGTCAACGCACTTGGACAGCCGATTGATGGAAAAGGACCTATCGAAACAGAGAAATACCGTCAGATTGAGCGAGTTGCCTCCGGTGTTATTTCAAGAAAGTCAGTAGATACACCGTTACAGACAGGTATCAAAGCGATTGATTCCATGGTGCCGATCGGAAGAGGACAGCGTGAGCTGATCATCGGTGACCGTCAGACAGGTAAGACGGCGATCGCCATCGACACGATCATCAATCAGAAGGGTCAGGGCGTAAAATGTATTTACGTTGCCATTGGCCAGAAGGCTTCAACAGTAGCCACTATCGTAAAGAAGTTAGAAGAGTACGGTGCGATGGATTACACAACAATCGTAGCAGCGACCGCAAGTGAGCTGGCACCGTTACAGTATATCGCTCCATATTCCGGCTGTGCGATCGGTGAGGAGTGGATGGAGTCCGGAGAGGACGTACTGATCATTTATGATGATCTGACAAAGCATGCGGCAGCATATCGTACCCTGTCCCTGCTGCTCAAGCGTCCACCGGGACGTGAGGCATTCCCTGGAGATGTATTCTATCTGCATTCCCGTTTGTTGGAGCGTGCAGCGAGACTTTCCGATAAGCTGGGCGGTGGTTCCCTGACGGCACTGCCGATCATTGAGACACAGGCGGGCGATGTATCCGCATACATTCCGACCAACGTAATTTCCATTACAGATGGTCAGATCTATCTGGAAACAGAGATGTTTAACTCCGGATTCCGTCCGGCAGTAAACGCCGGATTGTCCGTATCCCGAGTTGGTGGTGCAGCACAGATCAAAGCGATGAAGAAGATTGCCGGGCCGATCCGTATTGAGCTGGCACAGTTCCGTGAGCTGGCAGCGTTCTCGCAGTTTAGTTCCGACCTGGATCCGGAGACAAAGGCTCAGCTGGCACAGGGTGAGCGTATCCGTGAGATTTTGAAGCAGGATCAGTATAATCCAATGCCGGTAGAGAATGAAGTAATGATCATTTATGCGGCAACCAAGAAATATCTGATCGATATTGAGTTGGATCAGATCCTGGAATTCGAGAAAGAGCTCTTTGAGTATGTTGACACGAAATATCCGGAGATCCCGGAGGCGATCCGCACCAGTGGCGAGATGAGCGCAGAGATTGAGGAGAAGCTTGTGAAGGCGATCGAAGAGATCAAGGAAGAATTTACCAAGTAATGACGTATGTATAAAAGCAGAATGGAGGAATCAATCATATGGCCTCTATGAGAGATATTAAACGGAGGAAGGAGAGCGTACAGAGTACGGAGCAGATCACCAAGGCGATGAAGCTGGTGTCTTCGGTCAAGCTGACCAAGGCAAAGCAGAATGCGGAGGAGTCCAAACCGTATTTTGATACGATGTATGAGACAGTAGCCGGGATGATTGCAAAGTCCGGACAGATGTCTCATCCGTTCCTGCAGAAAGGAAAATCGGACAAGAAAGCCGTGATCGTCGTGTCTTCCAATCGAGGACTGGCAGGCGGTTACAATTCCAATATCGTGAAGCTGATCTCGAAGGACGAGCGGTTCACACCGGAGAATACAAAGATATTTTCCGTAGGGACCAAAGGCAGGGATGCACTCGAGCATCTGGGCTATGAGATCGTAAGTGATTATTCGGAAGCCATGAACGGTCCGATGTATGACGATGCCATTGCTGTGGGAAAGGATGTGCTCAGCCAGTTTACGATGGGTAACATTGGTGAGATTTATCTGGTGTACACGATATTCAAGAATACCGTTGTACAGATCCCGACGATGGTAAAGCTTCTGCCGATCGATGCAGACGATATTACCTCGGAGAGCGAGGAAGCAGCAGATCCGCTGGAACGCATTACGCTGATGAACTATGAGCCGGCAGCAGAGGAGGCTCTGGATGCCATTGTGCCAAAGTATATCAACAGTCTGATCTTTGGCGGTCTGACAGAGGCGTATGCCAGTGAGAATGGTGCACGTATGCAGGCGATGGATTCTGCAACGAGCAATGCAGAGGATATGATCAGCGATCTGTCTCTTCGGTATAACCGGGCTCGTCAGGCGTCTATTACGCAGGAACTTACAGAGATCATTGCCGGTGCATCAGCGATCCAGTAGTGGACAGAAGTGACAGAGCATGATCAATGAGAGAAGACTTCCGGTTCAGTCCGGAAGTAAAATATAACGATAATAATAGTATCTTGCCGGAGACGTGGCAGGATACAGCAGAATATAGGAAAAAGGAGTGAGATAAGAAAGATGGCAGATTTAAAGACAGGTAAGCTGACGCAGATCATCGGTGCCGTTCTTGATATCAAATTCCCGGAGGGCGGACTGCCTGAGATCAACGATGCAGTTAATGTGCCATTGGAAGATGGCAAAAAGCTGGTAGTTGAGGTGGCGCAGCATCTGGGAGATGATACGGTGCGCTGTATTGCCATGGGTCCGACAGATGGACTGAAGCGTGGCATGACCGCAGAAGCTACCGGCGGTCCGATCAGTGTTCCGGTTGGTGAGGCAACATTGGGACGTATGTTTAACGTACTGGGTGAGCCGATTGATGAGAAGCCGGCACCGACAGGAGTGCAGTATGATCCCATTCACAGAAAAGCGCCATCCTTTGAGGAGCAGTCGACAGCGACAGAGATCCTGGAGACAGGTATTAAGGTCGTTGATCTTCTCTGCCCGTATCAGAAGGGTGGTAAGATCGGTCTCTTCGGAGGAGCTGGTGTAGGTAAGACCGTGCTGATCCAGGAGCTGATCACCAATATCGCACAGGAACATGGTGGATATTCCGTATTTACAGGTGTAGGTGAGCGTACCCGTGAGGGTAATGACCTGTACTATGAGATGATCGAATCCGGTGTAATTGACAAGACAACCATGGTATTCGGACAGATGAATGAGCCGCCCGGAGCACGTATGCGTGTTGGTCTGACAGGACTGACGATGGCAGAGAACTTCCGTGATCGTTCCGGTAAGGATGTGCTTTTGTTCATTGATAATATTTTCCGTTTTACACAGGCAGGTTCCGAGGTGTCTGCGCTGCTTGGCCGTATGCCAAGTGCCGTAGGTTACCAGCCGACACTGCAGACGGAGATGGGTGCGCTGCAGGAGCGTATTACTTCTACCAAGAAGGGCTCCATTACATCGGTTCAGGCTGTTTATGTGCCGGCCGATGACTTAACTGACCCGGCACCGGCCAATACCTTTGCGCATCTGGATGCAACGACCGTACTGGCGCGTTCCATTGCAGAGCTTGGTATTTATCCGGCGGTAGATCCGCTGGAGTCAACCTCACGTATTCTTGATCCGCATATTGTGGGTGAGGAGCATTACAGAGTAGCAAGAAGCGTACAGGAGCTTCTTCAGAGATATAAGGAGCTGCAGGATATTATCGCAATCCTTGGTATGGATGAGCTTTCCGAGGAGGATAAGCTTGTGGTGAACCGTGCAAGAAAGGTACAGAGATTCCTGTCACAGCCGTTCCATGTAGCGGAGCAGTTTACAGGACTTCCGGGTAAGTATGTACCGGTATCTGAGACGATCCGCGGCTTCCAGGAGATTCTGGACGGCAAGCATGATTCCATCTCTGAGAATTACTTCCTGAATGCCGGCAGCATTGACGATGTTGTAGAGCGCGCCGCTTCCGCATCCAAATAAGGAGGGCTTTGATGGCTGATAAAACATTTAATTTGCAGATCATCTCTCCGACCCGTGTGTTTTTTGATGAAGCTGTGGATATGGTAGAGATGAAGACCACAGAGGGTGAAATTGGTGTTCTGGCGGGACATATTCCGCTTACCACGATTCTCGAACCGGGTGTGCTGCGGATCAAAACCGACGGAAATGTCCGGGAAGCAGCTCTGCATGATGGCTTCGTTCAGATCCAGAAGGATAAAGTTACGGTGCTTGCAGAGTCCTGCGAGTGGCCGGATGAGATCGATGCCAATCGTGCCGAGAAGGCAAAGGAACGTGCAGAACGCAGACTCACAAGCGGTTCGAAGGAAGTTGATATGGTGCGTGCGGAGCTGGCACTGAAGAAAGCGCTGATCCGTATCGACCTTGCCGGAAAGCACTAGCACATTTGACAGAAGTGGCTGTGTAGCTTGTGATATCATAGCGCAGGAGACCTTAAGAAGCTTCTTAAGAAATTTGTAAGAATTTCACCGGCATAATCGCTTAGAAATAACGAATATTTCATGTAATTATAGTTAAATAATTCATGCAACTAAAAAAATCACTGTAAATTCTATGAAATTTGCGGTGATTTTTTTTGTATTTTCTTGTGGTACGATTGAACCAGTGAAATTGACGAAAGGGGATCGGAATATGGCAGAGACAATATTACGGCTGCAGAATATCAGCAAGTATTATTATTCGGATACATCGGTAACGCAGGCACTGCGTAAGATCAATCTGGAATTTTCCATGAGTGAATTTGTGGCGATCACAGGAGAAAGCGGTGGCGGAAAGTCCACCCTGTTGAATATGATCAGCGGTATGGATACCTTTGATGAGGGAGAGATGTACTACCGTGGACAGCCAACGTTTCAGTACGATGATCAGGATTGGGAGGAGTATCGGCGTAATCAGATCGGATTTGTATTTCAGGATTACAGTCTGATCAATCATTATACCGCACTTGATAATGTTCTGGCGGCACTTGTGATTCAGGGAAAGGATCCGGCAGAATGCAGGGATGAAGCGATGGATTACCTCGAGCAGGTAGGTCTGACCGGGCAGGCAGCGCAGCGTGCTTCACAGCTTTCCAGTGGGCAGAAGCAGCGTCTTTCCATTGCAAGAGCACTTGCCAAGAATACGGACATTATCGTGGCAGACGAGCCGACCGGTAATCTGGACAGTGAGACCGGACAGCAGATCATGGAGATCCTGGAACGCTTGTCGCATCAGAAGCTTGTGATCATGGTGACGCATAACTATGATCAGGCGGCACCGTATGTGACACGCCGCATCCGTCTTCACGATGGAGAGGTAGTGACGGATGTTCCCGTGAATAAAAGGGATGAAAATGTGGATTCAGACTACCAAAATCCCCCCAAAAGTGAAAATAAAACCGAAAACAACGGAAAAGCCAAAAAGAAAAAGCAGAATATGGCACGTTTTTTCGCATTAAAAAATATTAAGATGCAGAAAGGAAGAGCGGGATTTTTCTTTGCCTTTTTCCTGATCACGGCAGTCGTATCCTTTCTGTTTATCGGAGAGCTGTTAGTCTATGCCGATGACCGCATCACAAAAGAGTACGACACCAGCGCATATCTCCAGAAGAATGATAAGCGTCTCTCTGTGCGGCATCCCGACAACAGTGTGCTGACAGAGAAGGACCGGGCGGCGATCGCCGGCGTCAAATATGTTGATCAGGTTGATCTTTGTGATTATGCCAATGATGTCAATTATTACATTGAGAAGGATAAGGATTATGAGGTGGCATATGGCAGCAAGGAAAGACTCATCAGTAATGTACAGGATGACTCCGATGAGGAGAACGACCAGGGAGTGCGGCTGTTAGACAAGTCGCATTTCATGAAATCCTCCACGGCGATCACCGGGGAGGATCTGTCAGCGGGACGTCTGCCAAAGGAGCGGAATGAGATCGTGCTTTATACTTCCGATTCCAGGAAGCTTAACAGTGAGATCACCTGTTATTTTTCTTCCGATAATCTTTGGAAGGAAGGCACCAGCTGTTACCAGAAGCTTAAAATTGTCGGTATTCTGAAGGACAATACTAAGCAGGTATATTTTCATCCGGAGCTTTGTGAGATGCTGACATACGGACTGGACCGGTTCGTTGTGTGGACGCAGTTTTGCTGGGATGCCCTGTATAATCAGTATAACGGAACTTTTAAGCCGGCGTATGTCGTGGTTGGCGATGGTCTGAAGAAGAATCAGGTGCGCGTCTCCGAAAATTATAAGATTCCATCGACCGGTTATGGACTCATTCCAAATGATTTAAAAAAGGCATTTGTGGGACAGGGATGTATTCATATTGAGCAGACAAAGAGCGGCATCGATGCGGAATTGAAGGATGCCATTGAGCAGAATATGAGTGCCGCTGGCTACGAAGAGGATTCGGAAGAGGAGTCTTCCGAAGATTCTGAAGATGGGGATAACGAAGATGGCATTAAGTTTGACATTGAGTATGTGGAGGATTTCAGCAAGCAGGGAGCAGACTTTATCGAGGTAAGTCCTGCTATTTACCGGAAGCTGAGAGACTATTACAATATTGGAACAACACAGGCGAGTGTGTACATTGCCAATTACAGCAAGACAGATAAAGTCATCAGTGCCTTGAAGGAGAAGGGATATGATGCCGTCAGCACACTCCGCGTCAGCAGCACAAGGTATATGCAGGATAAGGTTTACAAGCGTCTGGAGGTTATCGGAATTTCCTGCATGATCCTGATCATTCTGGCAATTCTTCAGATCCTGATCGTGCGCTCGATCCTCAAGATCAAGAAAAAGGATTACAGCGTACTCCGCTTTATGGGAATGCGCAGAAAGCAGTTATGCCGTATTACATATCAGGAAATGGGGGTTCATGGTATCGCGGCAGTTATCGTGACGTTGATCGTGATGCTGATCCTGCGTCAGGCAGGCGTCGCATTTATCAGGAATATGTTGTTCTATTACAGCATCATCGGCATCGTGGGATTCCTGGCATACAATATCATATTAATGCTTTTGACGGTATTTTTCTTTAATCGTACATTGCGGACCACGTAGTTTCCGGGCTTTGCCGGATCAGACGGCAGAGAGGAAGCAGCGGGGGTGTGTATTAAAGGGGGGACGATATGGAGAAGGATAACAGAAAAAGAAAATGTTCCGATCTGCGGGAAGCGATGTTTTTCGCATTGCGCGATCTGAAATATCAAAAGAAACGAACATTTTTTATCGTGGTATTGTTTTTGACAATGGCAGGACTTTCTGCATTGTTTATCGGAGAACTGTTTGTTTATAAAGACGACCGTATTACAAGGAAATATGACACCTCGGCATTTCTGCAGAAAAACGACAGAAGGCTGTCGGTGCGCCGGTTGGATGGCTCCGGGCTTACAGAGAAGGATCGCAAACAGATTGAAAAGGTAAAATATGTGGAGGACGTGGATCTGTACGACTATGTCAATGATATTCAGTATGACGTATCGAAACGGATGAAGAATCCGTCCTACGTGCGGTCTACTACCGGAATCACAGAGGACGATCTGGTCAAGGGAAGGATGCCCCAAAACAGGCTGGAGATTCTCGTATCCGCTGAGGATGCGAAGTTACTTGGAAAGAAGAAAACCTACTATTTTGCCTGTGAAAATATATGGCCAAAGGGAGAGAAGTGCTGGTTTAAGATGAAGGTGGTCGGTGTGTGTGACCGCGAGGGAAGCCGGCTGTATTTCGATCCTGAGTTCTGCCATATGCTATGTCCGGCACTGGATGGCTATAGCTACAAGATGGATTATGATCAGGATGTGATGTCAAGAAGATATACCAAGAGCTTCTCCTTTTATCCGATCGTTTCCGATGATCTGAAGGGGCGTCATGTGAGAGTATCCAAGAATTATGTCATGGATGCGTTTACCGGCTCCAATGGCGATCAGCTCAATGTCTATAGTGCATTTTCGGGTATGCGGCTTCCGTTTCACATTACGAAGACGGAGGGCGGAAGCGTGGTTTCTGTGGATGAGACCGAGGATACAACGGAGGCACAGGTATACACCTTTAATAACGGTTATCTGGATGTCGATCTGGAGCTGATCGACCAGGGCGGTGAGTTTGTCGAGGTAAGTCAGGATCTGTTTGACGAGATATATCCGGAGCAGACGACGCAGGCAAGTGTTTATATTTCACATTATACGAAGACAGCGAAGGTGATCAAAAAACTTCAGGAGATGGGATATGATGCAATTAGTACATATCAGGTCAGCGCGACCACATACATTGCGGGCAAGGTCATGAAGCGGTTATATATTATCTCGTTTTCCGTTGCGATCCTGATCATTCTGTCGTGCATGATGTACTTCCTGCTGCGTCAGATCATCCGCATGCAACAGGGACAGCTTCAGACACTCCGGTTTATGGGAATGCGGCAGCGCCCGCTGGAGCTGAATGTATACATACAGTTGATCCTTGTGGATGTGTCGGCATCGGTTGTGATGTTTGCGGCATCAGCATTCCTGAGGCTGCGGAGTGCGACAGTTTACCGGATCTGGCAATATCAGAGCGTATGGAGTCTTTTATGGTTCTTTGTATATAATCTGGCGGTAGCCGTTGTGGCGACTGCCCTGACACTGATGCATTTTCGGTCATCGGAGGGATGGCAGAATGGAGGAAAGAGAAATGGTAAAAATAGATAAACTCGATAAATACTTTAATAAAGGAAGGTCCAACGAGAACCATGTGCTGAAGGAAGTCAGTCTGGAAATGGAAGAAAAGGGGCTCGTATGTATCCTTGGTGAAAGTGGATCGGGCAAGACCACACTGTTAAATACGATCGGTGGTCTGGACACATTTCGCAGCGGAACCATTACGGTAGACGATGTCGTCCTTAAGAAATATGAGCAGAAAAAGGTCGAGCGTCTCCGAAATCAGAAGTTCGGTTATATTTTCCAGAACTACTATCTGCTGCAGGATTACACGGTGGCATATAATGTCAAGCTGGCGTTAAACGTGTTTGATCTGACCGAGGAGCAGAAGGATGAACGTGTGGATTACGTGCTGGAAGCCCTTGGAATGGCGCGCTACAAAAAGAAACGCGTGTCGCAGCTTTCCGGTGGACAGCAGCAGCGCGTGTCGATCGCCAGAGCATTGGTGAAATCACCGGATATCATTCTTGCCGATGAGCCGACCGGTAACCTCGATGAGGAAAATACCCTCAACACCATGAGCATCCTCAAGAGCATTTCCAAGGAATGTCTTGTGATTTTAGTTTCTCATGAAAAAGCCATTGCAAAGTTTTTCGCCGATCGTATCATTGAGATCCGCGATGGTGAGATCGTAAAGGATTATGCCAATGATGCGAAGGGCGCATACCAGAAGATGGACGATGCCAACATTTATCTGAAAGATATGGAGCGGCAGGAGATCGACGATGAGTTTATCAATCTGTCTCTGTATCGTGAAATGCCGGATTCGGAGGAGATGCCGGAGCAGGAAAAGGGCAAGCTGCATATCAATTTGGCGTGGAAGGATGGAAAGCTTTATATCCAGACAGAGGACGATGTTGAGCTGATGCTGACCGGCGAGGAATCCGGCTGCGTGATGCTGGATGCGAACCGCCCGAAGCTGGATCAGAGCCAGGCAGAGGAGATAACCTATGATCTGCCGAAGATGAAGGCGGGGCGCAGTATGGGACTTCCGGCAAAGGAAATCTGGAAGCTTGCCTGCGAGAATATACGCATGCTCGGCAAAAAGCACAGGTTCATTGTAGGAATCCTTTTGGCGACCTCGGTGCTTCTGGTTATTGCACTGGCGGATTATATGATGCAGCACAATTTCGATCAGGAGGACGTTGTTACACAGGATTCCCATTATGTGACAGTTCAGCTTGAAGCGATCGAGGGAGATCAGGATATGCTGAATCAGCAGTTGAAGAAGTATTATCAGGAAACGCTCACCTCGAAGATACAATACAATGCATTACAGCAGGGAACACTGAACATCGGATACAACGGTTTCCGTCAGCTCAAGCGTGTCAATGCAAAGATCAATGATTTTTCTGCGGTAGATTACAGTGTGTTAAAGGAGGAGGATCTTGTATGCGGACGTCTTCCGAAGAATCGCAAGGAGATGGTCATTGACAAATGGCTGCTGTCAACATTCCAGAAGTCCGGAAATGTTGTCGCATCCCTTTATAACAATGAGGAATCCCTGCTTGGCCTGAAAGTTATGACGACAATCTCCAATCTTCAGATCGAGATCGTAGGAGTGTCCGATACGAAGGAGCCGACCGTTTACGTCAGCCCGTATGTGGCATTCTGCATGAACTACGGTGACAAAAAGATCATGACGGATGAGGAGCTTCGCGAGACTTATCCGGATGAGTACGGCGATGTCAAGCTTACGGGCAATCAGATTCTTGTCGATGAGGATAAATATAAGGACTATGAGTTTCAGGCACGGTGGTCGAGCGGTGAGATGATCACGGATCAGGCGGAGGAGACGCTGAACTTAGACAAGTGTAAGATCGTCGGTAAATGTCCGCTCGACAGCGGCGCGGAGTATGTTCTTCCGAAGGAGCGCTGTGAGGAGATCCGTATGCGGTATGTGCTTGATGCAAAGCAGTTCCAGGTATACACAGACGATGTGGAGGGAACGATCAAGTATTTCAAGAAGCACGGAGAGGATTACCGGAAATATTTTAAGGTCAAAGCGCAGAGTAATGCACAGCTGCAGATTGACAAGTATCTGGAAGAGCAGAAGGAAAGCGGTCTCAATGCAGGTTATATTGTGACAATTGCAGTTGCAGTATTGTCATTGATTATGATATATTTTACTATAAAGTCAAATGCAATGGCACGAAGCGAGGAACTGACGGTTTACCGGTTGATCGGAATTGCTCCGGGAAGCATTCTGAAGGCGTATATGCTGGAAATGATGATGATGACGGCATACACCTGTATCCCGGCGATCCTGATCACAAGCGGCGTGATCAAGTTTATCAGTTCAATCCCGTCTCTGCAGATCTATCTGCTGTTCCCGTGGTGGATGGCAGCGCTGCTGATCGTAGCAATGTTTGTTGTCAATATGATTGTCAGTGTACTTCCGGTCCGCAAGATCCTTCACACTCCACCGGCTCAGCTGGTACAGTAGAGGTAAGGGGGAGCATTGCATTTCAGATCATACAGACAGTGTGTGAATCGGCTTGATAGATACAGAACAGACACAGGCGGTGCATACTGTTTAGAAGAGGAGAATGACAATGCAGGTGTACTTTGCACCCTTAGAGAGTATTACCGGATATGTGTTCCGGAATGTATATGAAACATATTACGGAGGGATTGACCGTTATTTTACGCCATTCATCACAGCGACGGACAGCAGACGGCTGCGCAACAAGGAGATGAGAGACATCCTGCCGGACAATAATTCGGTGGGATGTCTGATTCCTCAGATCATGAGCAACCGTGCGGAAGAGTTTCTGCGGGTTGCAGATCAGATGGCAGAGCTTGGCTATGACACGGTCAACTTAAATCTTGGCTGCCCGGCAAGAACCGTGGTGTCCAAGGGGAAAGGCTCCGGCTTTCTGGCAAGGACGGTGGCGCTGGACTGTTTTCTGCGGGAAATCTATGAGAAGTGTCCGCTTAAGATATCGATCAAGACAAGGCTTGGTGTTGATGATCCCGAGGAGTTTTTGGAGATCATCGATATTTATAATCAGTATCCGGTGGAGGAGCTGATCATTCATCCGCGGGTGCAGAAGGATTATTATAAGAATACGCCGAATCTTGATATGTTTGCAGAGGCAGTGAAGCGCTGTCGTATGCCGTTGTGCTATAATGGTGATATCTGTTCGGTGGAGGATTACGAGCGGATCCACACCCGTTTTCCGGAGGTCTCCCGCATTATGATCGGCAGGGGACTTTTGGCGCATCCGGAGCTGGCACTTGCGATCAAGGGAGAGCCGGTGACGGGGGATATTACCCGGATCGGGAAGTATGCCGATGCCGTATGCCGGGCGTACTGTGAGGCATATGGACCGGGGCAGCCGGTGCTTTTCAAGATGAAGGAGCTGTGGGGCTTTCTTGCGGACAGTATGCCGGATGGCAGAAAGCTTCGTAAAAGGATCCACAAAACACAGCGGTTAGACGGATATCAGCGGTTGATGCAGGAGGTTTTTCCGGAGGTATTCCGGGAGAGGTAAGCAGGATGCGTATGTATATAATGTATATGTATACAAACGAAGTTTGTAAAATGAAAGTCGTCTGCAGCTGTCAGGGCAGTAAACGGCGGGATGACTACGACCAAGAGAAAGGTATGGGAAGGGATATGAAGAAAATAAAGCGATGGATGTGGGGATTACTTGCAGTTGTATTGGTGGCAGCTGGAGTGGCAGGCTATAAGAGCATTGGCATGAACCGGACCCGCAGCGCGGTGCAGTCGGCAAGGAAGGCATCACTGACTACAACGGCAAGGGCGGCTGATGCAACACCGGTTGAGCAGCATGGGGTACTCCATGTATCGGGAACCGATCTGATGGACAGCCGGAATGTGAAGTTTCGTCTGAAGGGCGTCAGCACACACGGTATTGCGTGGTTCCCACAGTATGTGAACAAGGAGGCATTCCGAACGCTTCGGGATAAGTTTGGCATCAATACGATCCGTCTTGCCATGTACACCAACAAGTCCGAGGGCTATGGTACAGAGGCTGTCAAGAAAGTGCAGGAGGGTGTGCGGTATGCCACAGAGCTTGGTATGTATGTGATCATTGACTGGCATGTGCTCAGCGAGGGCAACCCGAACAAGCATAAGGCGGAGGCTAAGAAGTTCTTTGCAAAGATGGCGAAGCAGTACGCCGGTCAGGACAATGTGATCTACGAGATCTGCAACGAGCCGAACGGTGCCGTCACCTGGAAGAAGCATATCAAGCCATACGCTAAGACCATTATCGGTACGATCCGAAAGTACAGCAAGAACGCCGTGATCGTTGTCGGAACACCGACCTGGTCGCAGGATGTGGACGTTGTGGCACAGAGTCCGCTCAGGAGTAAGAATGTGATGTATGCGCTTCATTTCTATGCAGCAACGCATAAGGAATGGATTCAGGATAAGCTCAAGAAAGCGCACAAAAAGGGACTCCCTGTAATGGTAACGGAGTTCAGCATCTGCGATGCATCCGGTAACGGCGCATTGGATAAGGCGTCTGCGCGCAAGTGGATGAAGCTTCTGGATAAGTACAATATCAGTTATACCGCATGGAGTCTGTGCAATAAGAATGAGTCATCTGCTCTGATCGAAAGCTCCTGCAATAAGACAAGCGGCTGGACGAGAAGCGATCTCTCGCCGGCAGGCAAGTGGTATTTTGATCAGACAAAATAAAGACAAAAAATGGAGGTCACCCGGGGGAAGTGGGTGACCTCTTTATAAAGGGGAAACAAATAAAAGATAATATGTAAAGTTAACTCTTCTATTACAAATTATAACAAATTACCGAAAAATGCAATACCTTTTTTGGAAATATTTTGTGAAATTAAATGGTAAATTTTAATAAATTGTGACTTAATTGTAAAAATGAGTTGTGCAAATCTGATAGGGTATTATATAATATAAGAAACAGATGCTGAAAAACAGACATTTCAGTGGTTTCGACTGCATTGAAAATGTGAACAAAACAAATGCGCAAAGGAGCGCGGAAAGAGGTAACACAGGATGAGCTGGACGAGAGCGGAATTAAAAATCAGAGCGAAAGCGGCAGTGAAGATGTACTATTGGAAAATGGTACTGGTAGCACTTATTTTATCAATGATAGGCGGAGGGGCTTCCGGTGTCGGCAGCAGGTCTGCAAGTGATAACTCTGCAGGAAGCGGTGCAAGCTCCATGTTTGAAGGGATCAATATGCAGGTGGCAATGATCGCTGTGATCATTGTGCTTGTCGTCGTTGTGATCGCATTAGCTCTTAGTGTCTTTGTATTTAATGTTCTGGAGGTAGGCTGCAGGGGCTTTTTCAGCCGTAGTATGACAGAGGATCCGGAGCTTGGGCTGATCGCAGACGGATTTACGCAGAATTACTGGAACTGTGTGAAAACACAATTTCTGAAATCTCTGTTTATTGGATTATGGAGTCTTCTCTTTGTAATCCCGGGTGTGATCAAGGCATATGAGTACCGCATGGTGCCGTACCTTCTGGCGGAGCATCCGGAAATGAGCAGCGGAGAAATATTTGCAAGAAGCAAGGAAATGATGCAAGGCAATAAGTGGGATACCTTTGTGCTGGATATCTCCTTTGTCGGCTGGGTTCTGTTAAGCGGAATCACACTTGGTATTCTCTATATTTTCTGGGTGGGACCATATATCGCAGCTACGGATGCGGCGCTTTATCACAGAATCAGCGGCAAGGATACCTACGGCAACGGAGGTTATGGCAATTACGCCGGTTATGATCAGAACGGTTATACACAGAACGGTCAGGCACAGAATGGTTATGGGCAGAACGGCCAGGCACAGAATGATTATAACCGGAATAGTTATGGGCAGAACGGTCAGGCACAGAATGATTATAACCGGAATAGTTATGGGCAGAACGGTCAGGTACAGAATGATTATGAACAGAACGGTTATACCCGGAATAACCAGACGCAGGGCGGTTACGATCAGAACGGTTATGACCAGAATGGTCAGAATCCGACGAACGGCACATCAAACAGCGGTTATGACCAGAAGTACTTCTCGGATAATTAATTTGGGTGCGGCAGCTTTGAGCTGACCGATCAAACGAAGTATTTGGCATGGGGGTTTACGAAACGCTGTCCGGCAGAGAAGCTGTCGGTGACAGATGAAGGGGGGAGGCTATGAGCGGAGAACGAAAAAGTATTCGGAGAAGCCTGCTTTTGATGGTGACATTACCGACCGTGATCCTGACTGTATTTGTGTTGAGCATCGGAGTGCTGTTGTTTTATCATTTTTACAGTCAGAGCATCCGGGACGAGCTTGCTTCCACGACCACGATGATGGTCGATTGCCTGGATCTTACCGTGCGGGGTGATTATCAGTACGAGAACGGGATTTTGCTGAAGGGCAATATGAACATCACTGACTCCACGATGCTGTATAAGGTCAAGGAAAAGTCGGGCATTGATACTACTATATTCTGGGGAGGGACCCGTATCCTTACCACGGTTGAGGATCAATACGGTGTTTCTGCGGCAGGCACCAGCGCGGAGAAGAAAGTGACGGATGTGGTTCTCGGAGAAGGAAAGGATTATTATGCTGATCATGTCGATGTTGATGGGACGAAATACATCGGCTATTACAAGGCACTGGAGAATGACGGAAACAAACCGGTTGGAATGGTATTTGCCGGCAAGAAGCTGACACTTGTGTATCAGAAGATCCTGAGAACGCTGCTGGGCTTTGTCCTGTTTTCTTTGGTCGCAGTGCTGGTGGCGACGCTTTGCACCAGACAATATTCCTCCGGGGTGATCCGGGATATCAACACGATCAATCATTTTCTGCAGACGATATCGGAGGGTACGCTCGGGGAGACACTTGACGAGAGGATCCGCAACCGCAAGGATGAGCTTGGAGATATCGGAATATACGCCGATAAAATGCGGACGAATCTGCAGAAGCTGGTGGAAATGGATGCGCTGACAGCGTTATACAACCGCCGGAGCGGCAATCAAATGCTTGAGGTGCTGGTGGGACAGCGTGCAGAATACACAGCAGTGATGTGTGACATCGACTTTTTTAAGAAAGTCAACGATACTTACGGTCACGCGGCAGGAGACAGGGTGCTGACAACGATCTCTGCGCAGATCCGGGAAAATGTCGGTGAGGATGGCTTTGCAAGCCGCTGGGGCGGCGAGGAATTTCTTATAATTTATTGTATGAATCTGGAGGAGACAAGAAAACGAATCGACAAATTGCAGCAGACAATCAGGGATCTGCAGGTACGCTATGGAGACCAGACCATCCGGGTGACAATGACATTTGGCATGGGACAGAGTGATCCGGGAGAGTCCTATGAAAAGGTGATCAAGAGGGCAGACGAAAAGCTGTATGTTGGTAAAAACGGAGGACGCGATCAGATTGTGATGTAAGGCAGGATGGGAAAGGCAGGGATGAAAATGAAGCGATCATGGATATTGCTGCTTGCGGTTTGTATGCTGTTTACAGGCTGCGGCAGAAAGGCGGATAAGATCCGTTCGCTGGACGATCTGGAAGGAAAGACGATCGGTGTTCAGATGAAAACAACCGGAGATATTTATGCCAGTGATATCAAGAATGCCAAAACGAAGCAGTTTAACAAGGGCATTGATGCGGTCAAGGCTCTGCGCAAGGGTGTTGTTGATGCTGTGATGATCGATGATGCTCCGGCGAAGGTGTTTGCGGCCCAGTATAGTGATGTGAAGATCCTTGAGGAACCGTATGCGAAGGAAGAGTATGGCATCGCTGTCAATAAAAAAGAGACCGGTCTGCGTGACAAGATCAATGAGGCGCTGGAAAAGCTCGAGCAGAACGGAACACTTGCATCGATCCGGCAAGCATGGCTGCAGGAGGGTGAGCAGAAGACGGCGTATCAATGGCAAAAGAAAAAGCATTCCGGTGGTAAGCTGGTCATGGTGACAAATGCGGAGTTTCCTCCTTATGAAAGCAAAGATAACAAAGGAAATGTTGTCGGCATTGATGTGGATATTATGAAAGCTATCTGCGATATGCTTGATATGGATCTTGAGATAAATGATACAGCTTTCGATTCCATTCTGGCAAACGTTGAGCGTAAGATGGCAGATGTCGGCGTGGCAGGGATGACGATCACGGAGGAGCGCCGGAAACAGGTTGATTTTACGGATCCGTACACCACAGCGAAACAGGTTGTCATTGTACGTAAATAGTGCAGAGCTGCCAGAAGTTACCGAAATATTTCGGAAGTGACCACACAAGTAGAACACAATATACTGGAAATATATAACAATATATCTACATGGGTAGAAAGTCCTGCTTCGATTGGAAGTAGGACTTTTCGCATGTTATTCGTGAAATATGCACAGAAAACGGTAATATTTTCTTAAAAAATTCACAAAATGCAGGTTGACAAATTAGAGCGGTGTTACTATAATTGTTAATAACGTGTAACAATTATGTAATATTTTGATGGACATAGAACTTTATACAGAATAAGAAGACATAGAATTAAGAAGTACGATTTACAGAAAGGATTTTGGATATGTTAAAGTCGAGAAGATTTAAAAGGAAAGCAGTTTGTCTGGGACTTACAGCAACATTGATTGCAGGGTTTGCCGTAACGTTTGTCGTTCCTACAGCAGCGAATATCTGTCGTGAACTGAATATGGCAGGAATCTCTCTTTCTCTGGACAAGTTTTCATCTAGTAATAAGGATTCTATTATAAATTCATCGGTTTCACAGCCGGCACAGACAGCGACGGAGGCTTCCGTATCTGCAACACCGGAGGCAACCACAGAGGCAACGGCGGAGCCGGTCAAGAAGAAAGCACCGAAGAAGAATGATCAGCCAAAGCGTGTGGACAAGGGTCTTGTGACAGATATGGATGTCAAGGCAATCTCTACAGCAAGTGACTATGTACATGTGCGTAGAAAGCCAAACACCCACAGTAAGATCGTCGGCAGACTTTACAGGGGCTGTTCCGCAGATGTATTAAAGACCAAGAACGGCTGGGCAAAGATCCGTTCCGGCAATGTAACAGGTTATATTAAGAAGAGTTATCTTGCAATCGGTGATGATGCGAAGAAGATGATCGGTAAGTATGGACAGAAATATGTTCGTGTTAAGACATCTGTTGTCACATTGAATGTTCGTAAGAAAGCAGATATCAAGTCAAAAATTTTAACACAGATTCCAATTGAAGAAAATTATGATGTGATCAAGTCAACCGATCACTGGTACAAGATCGAGATTGATGGAGATACCAAGGGTTATGTTCGTAAAGAGTATGTTACTCTTCATGTAAGATTCAAGCATGCAAAGTCCATGGCTGAGATCAAAGCAGAGCGTCGCAGAAAGCTGGCTGCGAAGAGAGCACAGAGACAGAGACTTGCCGCTCTTGCAGCTTCCCGTTCTACCAGAAGTGCAAGCAGCAGTTCATCATCAAGAAGCAGCTCAAGCAGACGTTCTACTTCATCAAGAAGCAGCTACAGCTCACGGAGGAGCTCAAGCAGCTCATCATCAAGCAGTAGTTCAAGCTCATCAAGTACGGCATCAGCAAGTGGATCAACAGGATCAGATATCGCAAGCTATGCACAGAAGTTTGTCGGCAATCCATACAGATGGGGTGGTACAAGTTTGACAAACGGTGCTGACTGCTCCGGATTTACCATGACGATCTATGGTCAGTATGGTTACTCCCTTCCACATTCCTCAGCAGCACAGGCTGGATGCGGAAGAAGCGTAAGCCTTTCCAATGTACAGCCGGGCGATCTGATCTTCTACAAGCACGGCGGACGTGTTGGTCATGTGGCAATGTATATCGGTGGTGGACGTGTTGTTCATGCACAGTCAGCCCGTACCGGCATCACAACCTCCAGCATGTATTACAACCAGCCGGCATGTGCAAGACGAATTGTAGGCTAAATTGACAAAATGAAATAGATATGCTATATTCTGTTTATACAACGGCGTAGTTTTCTGGAAAACTACGCCGTTTTGCTCGTTTATACACAAATAAATTAAGCAAAGTACCAAAAACAGGACAGAGAAGGACGGGGAGGTACCGGAATATGAAAAAGAACGAACTAGACCATATTGATTTTGAGATCTTAAAGATGCTTCAGGCAAATGCCAGGATTCCGCTCAAGGAGATCGCCGCAAAGGTATATTTGTCTTCACCGGCAGTATCTGCCCGGATCGAGACTCTGGTAAATAAAGGATATATTGAAGGGTTTCATGCGCAGATCAATCCGGAGGTGATGGGATATCACATCAAAGCGTTTATCAATCTTGAGGTGATACCGCAGGATAAGAAGAAGTTTTATCCATATATTAAGGAGTGTAAGAATGTTGTGGAGTGCAATTGTGTGACCGGAGATTATTCGATGCTTCTGGAGGTATTGTTCCAGAGCACCTCGGAGCTTGATCAGTTTATTGGCGAGCTCCAGGAGTACGGCAGGACGAATACACTGATCGTCTTCTCGACATCGGTAGAGCATCGTGGTGTGATCATAGAATAAATAACAGGATTTTCAATGCATTGTCCGGAGATACCGGGAGAAGCAGAAGCCGGAGATAAGCGTTGATTTTTCCAGATAATCATATATAATATGATGTAGGATTACGAGATTGCTTTGCAATGAAGCAATCCACAGTATCAGTTGGATTCAAAAGGATTCAGGGAGGTAATGAATATGGCATTTTTTGACAGTATGAAGGAAACTCTGACTACCGCAGGCAGAGATGTAAGTCAGAAGGCGAAGGAAGTATCCGGTGTAGCGAAGCTCAAACTCGATATCAAATCCAAAGAGGATGCACTGAATAAAGAGTACATTGCACTCGGAAAGCGTTACTACGATATGCAGAAGGAAGGCGAGATCGCTGATGAGCAGATCGCCAATGTCAGCTCGCTTTTAAGTGAGATCGCTGATCTGAAGGACGAGGTTGTCCGGATGCAGGGCGGAGCATGCTGCCCACACTGTGGTGCAGTAATCCCAGAGGGAGCCGCATTCTGCAGCAAATGCGGGGCAAAGATGTAAGTGCGCGAAGGCAAAAGTGAACATAGTGATCAGCCAGATATCGGTGTTTGCACTAGGGAACTGGCTGGTCGCTATGTGAACGCGCCCGCGAGTGAGAAAAAGCGAAGCTTTTTCGAACCTTTTGCCGGAGCGCTGTAATAATTTTATAATGTAGATGAAAACCATCTGTGGATCTGTTTCAAGATTCCCGGATGGTTTTTGTTATTTTATTTCAAATAAACAGCAGTCATAAAATGTCTGTTTATGGGAATACTAACCATGCGAAATAATTCGAAATGATTAAAGTGCTTTTGCACAGAGCGTAGAAAGGTATGGTTAGAGACATGAATAATAGAAAAATAGCAATTATCGGTTGTGGGTATGTAGGAGCAGCAACAGCATTTACGATCATGCAGAGCGGACTGTTTTCGGAGATGGTCCTCTTGGATGTGGACCGCAAGAAGGCGGAGGGCGAGGCAATGGATATCATGCACGGTATGCCGTTTGCCATGCCGACCAAAATTTATGCCGGAGATTATGATGATATTGCAGACAGTGCGATCATCGTTGTGACAGCGGGCTGCAATCAGCGTCCGGAGGAGTCGAGACTCGATCTTGTACACAAAAATATCGAGATATTCCGTCAGATCATGGGTGAGATTGCGGCAAGAGACGCCGAGGGAATCCTTTTGATCGTATCTAATCCGGTCGATATTCTTACCTATGCCGCATGGAAATTCTCGGGATTGCCGAGACATCGTGTGATCGGTTCGGGAACCGTGCTGGACACGGCGCGTCTGAAATGTATGCTGGGTGGCGAGCTTGGTGTGGATGCGCGAAGTGTGCATGCGTTTATCATTGGAGAGCATGGGGACAGCGAGCTTGCGGTGTTCAGTAGTGCCAATGTGTCCGGAATCGATCTGAGGGACTTCTATGACATGTGTCAGCCGGACGAGTATCAGGATGATACGGAGAGGATCTACGATCAGGTAAAGGACAGTGCATATAAGATCATTGAGAGTAAGAAAGCCACATACTTTGGCGTGGCAATGGCGGTTTGCCGTATCTGTGAATGCATCATGAGAAATGAGCATTCGATCCTGACCGTGTCCGGCGTGGTGGAGGGACAGTATGGAGCCAGCGATATGGCATTAAGCCTGCCATGTATTGTCGGAGCCGGGGGTCTGGAGCAGATCATTCAGATTGAGCTTGATGAAAAAGAGGACGAGCAGCTTCAGGAGTCGATCCGAGTGCTGAGCCAGGTGTTGGATGAGTGTATGTAAAGCATTATGATGCCGGGGCAGGGGTGAAAGGGGAGCTCTGGTGAAAACTATGTTTCTGTGCATTTTCGTGTAAAGTTCATCAATTATATATCTATTTTATCGGATTTGCAACAGAAATTTTTGAGAGAGGGTTGACATAATTCTCCCAAAGAGTATAATCATATTCAAACAATATAATTCTCAAATTGAGAATTATATTTTAAGAAGGAGGAATGATCGGTGGAAGTACGGGATCAAAATGGATTAACAGAAGCGGAGTTTATTCGGCAGTATGATCCGAACCGCTATGAGAAGCCGGCTGTTACGGTGGATATGCTGATCTTTACCGTGAATCCGGAGAAGGACGATTCGCTGGAGCTTTTGATGATCGAGAGGGGAGGTCATCCGTTTCTTGGTAAGTGGGCGATCCCCGGCGGCTTTGTGGAGATGGAGGAGTCTCTGGAGGAAGCGGCGGCAAGAGAGCTGAAGGAAGAGACAGATCTCTCGGATATTTATATGGAGCAGCTTTATACGTTTGGCGATGTCGGGAGAGATCCGCGGATGCGCGTGATCTCTGTGGCATATATGGCGCTGGTGCCGAAGGCGAAGCTTCATCCGGTGGCGGGCGATGACGCTGCGAAGGTGAAGTGGTTTACCGTGAAGCTGGGTGCGGATGATCGTCTTACACTTCTTTCGGAGGATGTGTGCCTGTCGGAGGAGGACATTGCGTTTGATCATGAGAAGGTGATCAAGACGGCGCTGCAGAGACTGAAGAATAAGGTGGAGTATACCGACATTGCATTTGAGTTGGCGGGCGAGGAGTTTACGCTGACGCATCTGCAGTCCATTTATGAATCGGTCCTGGGGAGACAGCTTCACAAGCCGAACTTCCGCCGGTGGATCGTTGACCGCGTGGAAAAGACCGGGCGAATGGACACGAAAAGCTCAGGGCGCCCGTCCTGTCTGTACCGCAAAAAGAGCGGGGAATGGGAGCATCGATTCTGATGGAACCTGACAAATCGGTGAATCGAAGCATTGGCTCTGATAGAGCGTGATCAACCGGTGAATCGAAGCATCGGATCTGATAGAGCGTGATCAGCCGGAACAGGAGTCGGGTATGGCATTGTCTGTGGCAGCAGGCTTGCAGACAGGGAAAGGATGGTTGGATTAATATGGCGAAAGTATTAGTAGTTGTGGATATGCAGAATGATTTTATTTCCGGAAGTCTCGGCACGAAGGAGGCGCAGGCGATCGTGCCGGCAGTAGTGGAGAAGATCCGGAAATATCAGGACAACGGAGATGTGGTCTTGTATACATACGATACGCATGGCGAGGATTATCCGGAGACGCAGGAGGGACGTAATCTTCCGGTGAAGCATTGTATCCGTGGAACCTGGGGCTGGCAGCTTGCAGACGAGATCGCGGAGCTTGCAGAAGGTGCGGATACTTATGAAAAGCCGACCTTTGGCAGCAGAGAGCTGATGCAGGATCTGGCAGAGCTGAACCCGGAAGCGATTGAATTTATCGGACTTTGTACGGATATCTGTGTGGTATCCAATGTGCTTGGAACAAAGGCGTGGCTGCCGGAAACACCTTTGACGGTCGACAGCAGATGCTGTGCAGGCGTGACACCGGAGAGTCATGAGACGGCACTGGCAACAATGCGGTCCTGTCAGGTAAATGTTATTTAAGAGGATGATACAAGGGTCAGATATTTTTGCCCCCAATATCATAGGATAAGAACATAATATAATAATGTTTTAGTTTGGTGCTGGAGAGAGAAAGGTCGTGATGACAATGAAGCAGTTTGATAAACGTAATTTAACGATGGTCATGGACTTTTATGAGCTGACCATGAGTAATGGATATTTCAGAGAGCAGGACAGAGATGCAAGAGTGGCATTCGATGTATTTTACCGGAAGAATCCGGACGGCGGCGGATATTCTATTTTCGCCGGACTTGAGCAGATCATCGAGTATATTCAGGATCTTCATTTTGATGACGATGACATTGCATATCTGCGTGAGCAGAAGATCTTCGAGGAGGATTTTCTGGAATATTTACGGAATTTCAAATTTGAGGGAGATCTGTATGCATTTCCGGAGGGGACGATCATGTACCCGAATGAACCGGTTCTGACGATCGTTGCGCCGCTCATTGATGCACAGCTTGTGGAGACGGCAGTGCTTTTACAGGTCAATCACCAGTCTCTTGTCGCAACAAAGGC
>OJMM01000588.1_pt1 | contig 24110 bp, 19 predicted proteins | sample 1597231 | NCBI WGS metagenome assembly OJMM01 (sample SAMEA2452128, study PRJEB22498) | human gut metagenome | reverse complement strand
AAATTCGCAGAGGTGCCGGTGGGTATCGAGTTTAGGTGAAAATACTTTGAAAAGAAGAGCATGGAGTATTTAGCTGATGGTGAAACACCAAAATTTTGTATTTCAGTTAATTTGCAGGATTTGATGTATGAGCAGGAACATGCAGAAGATAATACAAGATATCCTCAGGATTATTTGGAGTACATTGCCATATATAGAAAGTTTTGCGAAAAAGTTTTAGATTATGGGGTGGTGTTATGCCATGGAAGTGTGGTAGAATATAAAGGCAACGCATATATGTTTACGCCTGAGGAAAGAAAACAATTACTGAAAATAAAGACGGACGCGCCCGATCCTACAGTTATCACCAAGCCGTTTTACGACAAGGTCAAGGATAAAGACGAGGTAACTAAAATGCAGTATCTCGATCTGCATCTTTGGATGACCGGAGATATTCTGCTTAAAGCGGACAAAATGAGTATGGCAAATTCTCTTGAGCTTCGCGTTCCGTTTCTTGATAAGGAAGTAATGGCGGTAGCCGAAAAAATACCGAGAAAATACCGTGTAACACATAAGGAAACTACTGACGAGCATACTAAATATATTACCAAATACGCTATGCGCCTTGCGGCCAAAAAGGATACCCCTCCTCAGACAGCAAAGACCGCCGCTAAGAAAAAGCTGGGCTTTCCTGTGCCGATCCGCGTCTGGCTCAGGGAGGATAAATACTACAATATTGTCAAGGATAAATTTACAGGCACAGCGGCACGTAAATTTTTCAACTGCGATATTCTTATGAAGCTTCTCGACGATCATAAGAACGGAAAATGTGACAACAGCCGTAAGATATGGACTATTTTTATTTTCCTTGTATGGTACGGCGTTTATTTCGAGGGAAGCCAATTTGTCAAATAAACGAAAGGACGCTTATTAATTAAATGTCGAGCAACGTAACATATAAATATATAAAGCAAAACCCGGATATTATGGAATATATCCGCCGGGCAGACCGCGCTCTTGAGGCTCAAGGATATACCGAGCACTCTTTCGCACACGTTGAAATCGTAGCGCAGAACGCCAGCCTTATTCTTACCGAACTGGGTTATGACGAAAGACAAATAGAGCTCGCTAAGATTGCGGGTATCATGCACGATATCGGCAACGTCATAAACCGGATAGACCATGCTCAGAGCGGCGCGGTAATGGCATTTAGGCTTCTTGATAACCTAAGTATGCCGGCTGATGAAATATGCTCTATAATATCAGCAATAGGAAATCACGACGAATCAACCGCCCAGCCTATAGACGCTATTTCCGCCGCGCTTATAATCGCCGATAAAACAGACGTAAGAAGAAGCAGGGTCAGAAATACCGATTTCCTCACTTTTGATATACACGACAGAGTAAATTACGCCGTTGAAAAATCAGCTCTTTATTTTAACGAAAGCAAAACCGCTATTGTGCTGGATCTGAAAATAGACACTGAAATTGCGCCGGTTATAGAATATTTTGAAATATTCCTAAACAGAATGCTTTTATGCAAACGCGCCTGCTCCTATCTGGGAGTTCAATTTAAGATGATTGTAAACGGTTCTTCGCTCTTATAGCGCGGATATAAAAAATACAGGAGGTCAAAATGATTTCGCAGTATCCCCATCTGATTGATTTAAACGACTACCCCATTTCCTGGTGGAATAAAATAATCCGGCTCGGCCACGATATAAAGCTTCACCCTCAGAGATATTCCCACGCCTGCGTAGGCAAAATAATGGCTACTCTTTTTTACGAACCGTCAACAAGAACGCAAATGTCATTTCAGTCCGCAATGATACGTCTAGGCGGAAATATAATCGGTTTCGATAACCCGTCCACATCGTCGGTTTCAAAGGGTGAAAGTTTGAAGGATACCACAAAAATAGTCAGCAGCTATTCAGATATTCTTATAATACGTCATCCTCAGCCCGGAGCGGCAAAGGCGGCGGCGCTAACGGCCGATTGCTCGGTTGTAAACGCCGGCGACGGAGGACATCTTCATCCGACGCAGACTCTGACCGACCTTCTGACTCTTCACGAGGAAAAAGGACGTCTTGATAATCTTAACGTCGGACTGTGCGGAGACCTTGTCAACGGAAGAACCGTTCATTCACTCTGTAAGGCTCTGTCCGCCTATTCGGGCAATACCTTTGTTCTCGTTTCGACTCCGAATCTCAGGCTCCCTTCATATGTAAAGGATATTATAACTGCCAGCGGAAGCAGATATACCGAGGTTTCCTCGCTGGACGAGGTGATAAACGATCTCGATATGCTTTATATGACGAGAATCCAGCGGGAACGCTTTGCAAGCGAGGCGGAATATCTTGCTGAAAAGGATACATATGTACTCGATAAAAAAAAGCTGAAAAAAAGCCGTCGGGATATGATAGTTATGCACCCTATGCCAAGAGTAGACGAAATTTCAGTAGACGTAGACGAGGACGAAAGAGCGGTTTATTTCAAACAGGCAAAGTACGGCATGTATGTGAGGATGGCTCTGATCATGACGCTGCTTGAAAGCGGAAGTCCGACAAATTTACTCAAGGGCGCCGTAAGAAACGGTATAGGCTGTCAGAATCCGGTATGTATAACAAATTCCGAGCAGTATCTGCCTAAATCCTTTTACGGCGCGGGAGATACGCTTGAATGTGAATACTGCGACGAAAGAATACTTCTTGAGCATTGATTATGTATATGAAACAGCTTTATTACGGAAACGGCAAAGGAAAAACGACTGCCGCGCTCGGTTTGGCTCTTAGAGCGGCCGGAAGCGGAATGAACGTACATATTGTTCAGTTTTTAAAGGGATCTGAAACCGGAGAGCTCCACGCCCTTGAAAGACTTGAAAATATAACGGTCAGCCGGCCGGATAAAAATTACGGCTTCACATTTTCCATGACGGAAAAGACCAGATCAGAGATTACTGAAATTCATAATAAATTGTTGAAAAACGCCGTTGAACTGATAAAAAGTAAAAAAATACAGGTTCTGATACTTGATGAAATAACAGACGCGTATAACCTTGGCCTTATTGACATCAATGCCGTTGATTCTTTTATTTCCGGAAATTCTGAAGCGGAAATTATTATGACCGGTCATAGCCCCGAACAGATTTTTATAGACAGCTCTGATTATGTCAGTGAAATAAATGCAATAAAACACCCTTATGAAAAAGGAATAACGGCAAGGAAGGGCATAGAGTATTAGCCGGAAATATTATAAGAATATAGCTTTCCCAAAAAATAAAAGCAGACGCTTATTAAAGAAAGGCGTCTGCTTTTATTTTGCAAAATCATTACGGAGAAATAACCTTCATTATCTCGATTGCCGTTTTAATACCGTCAACCGCCGCCGACATTATCCCCCCCGCATAGCCGGCTCCTTCTCCGCAGGGATAGAGATTTTTCAGAGATACGCTGTTTCTGTTTTCAGTACGGCTTATTCTTATCGGAGACGACGTTCTTGTTTCAGGACCCGTCAGAAGCGCGGACTTATATCCGAAACACCGCAGCCTTTTAGAAAACGCATTAATTCCTGCTGCAAGCGAATCTGTGATAAACGAAGGAAATATCTCTCGGAAATCACTCTTTTCTATTCCCCTTTCATAAGTTCCCTTTATATTTGTTTTCAGATCGGGATTTCCGTTTAAAAAACCGCCTGTTGTCGTAGCAGGAGCGCCCTTTCCCAATGTAATATCATACGCTCTGCGCTCAATATTACGGGCAAATTTAACGCCGTCCATTATTCCTCCGCCGAAGTCCTCCGGTGAAACAGAAACCGCAATTGCCGCGTTGGCATTTTCTCCATTACGGGCAAACTCGCTCATTCCGTTGGTTACGGTTGTATTTGGCTCGCTTGCCGCCGGAACAACAGTTCCCCCGGGACACATACAGAACGTATAGACGCATCTCCCTCCGGTTAGTCTGTGAGAAAGCTGATATTCTCCTACAGGGAGTAACGGACAATCCGCATATTCGCCGTAAAGGCTCTCATTTACATCCTGCTGTCTGTGCTCTATCCGCACTCCTACCGAAAACGGCTTAGGCTCCATAAAAATATGATTTTTCTGAAGCATTTCAAAAGTATCCCTTGCAGAGTGACCGATTGCCGTCACAACAACAGAGGTTTCGGTTTCATTTCCGTTCCACAGCGCTTTTTTGATTTCTCCGTTTTCTATAACTATATCGTCAAGTCTCGAATTGAATCTAACCTCGCCCCCGCATTCTGTTATGCGGTTTCGGATTTCCTTTACTATCTTACGGAGATTATCGGTACCAATATGCGGCTTTGCTTTTATTAATATATCGTCAGGAGCGCCGAACGCGTTTAGCCTTTCCAAAACATATCTGCAAAGCGGATCGTTTATCCTTGTTGTCAGCTTACCGTCAGAAAAGGTTCCCGCCCCTCCCTCGCCAAATTGAACATTTGATTCGGCGTTCAGTTCTCCGCCTGACCAATAGCGCTTTACACTGTCTATACGTCTGTCGGCGTCCTCCCCTCTTTCAAGGATAAGAGGTCTGTAACCGTTTTCTGCCAGAACAAGACCGCAGAACATACCGGCAGGACCAAAGCCCGCTATAACTATACGACCGTTCTTTTTTTTACCTGATATTACAGGATTAAAAACGCTTTTTTCTATTCTTTTTACATCCTTTTCATTAACGCATAGCTCCATGCCGCTGTCATAAAGCTCTGCATACACCGAATGAACAAAATGTATATCGCCGCGCTTTCTTGCGTCAAGAGAGGTTTTGTATATTCCGGTTTTAACCGTCAGATATTCTGATATTCCTGCTCTTTTCAATGCTCTTTTTATAACCGAACCGGTTTCCTCTCCCAGCTCTCCCCTTATATTATTTATTATCAGCGGCATTTCTGATTCCTCCGTTATTTTGTATATGTTTAAATACATTATAGCATATATCCCTGATGTAAACAACCGATTTTGAATTATCAGCGGATTAAACGGCATTATATAAATTGTAAGATGTTATAATATATCAATAATTTCCTTAACCATTTCTTAATTGACAGTCTGCATAAAATGATGTATAATATTAACTGTTTAAAATGCTTGGGCATTTATCAAAGGGAGTTGATTATGAAACTTAACATTAAAAAGGGTATTACGTACCCTAAAATTGTTGCTTTCGGTTTCTTTATTCTTATAGCGGCAGGTACAATTTTACTGCTTCTTCCCATTTCAAGCCGTCAGGAAGGATCGACAGGCCTAACCGACGCGCTTTTTACTGCAACATCCGCTTCTTGTGTTACAGGATTGGTAGTTGCGGATACTTATACGCACTGGACGCTTTTCGGTCAAATCGTAATAATATGTCTGATACAAATAGGAGGTCTTGGCTTTCTTACAATTCTGACAATGTTCTCCATGCTTTTTCACCGAAAAATTGGGCTCAAGGAAAGAAGCCTGCTTCAGGAAAGCGTTAATACAATGTATATCGGCGGAATCGTCAGGCTTATAAAAAAAATCCTTACAGGAACTTTTATTATAGAATTTATAGGAGCCGTTCTGCTTGCGACAAGATTTATACCGAAAATGGGAATCGGTATAGGAATCTACAACAGCATATTTACATCGATATCCGCTTTCTGCAACGCGGGCTTCGATCTCATGGGACGGTATGAAGAATATTCGTCCTTAACCATGTTCAGAGAAGACATCGTTGTTAATATTACCGTTGTCGCTTTAATACTTATCGGCGGTATAGGTTTTTTTGTATGGGACGATATATCGGTAAACAAACATCATATAACAAAATATCAGCTTCATACAAAGCTTGTACTGATTGCAACCGGAATACTTGTAATCTTCGGAACAGCAGCCTTTTACATCTTAGAAAACGGCAACGAGCTGAAAGATCTTCCGATACATCATAAAATATCATCGTCCATGTTTATGGCTGTAACTCCAAGAACAGCAGGCTTCAATACAGTGGACGTTGCGTCAATGAATCCGGCAAGTAAAATGCTGACAATAATATTCATGTTTATAGGAGGAAACTCCGGTTCAACCGCAGGCGGTATTAAAACAACCACCGCCATGATACTTATACTGTCGGTATGGGCAAGCCTGAGAAACAATAACGGCATAAACGTTATGAAAAGACGTCTTGAGTCGGACGCTCTCAAAAAAGCCGCTTCCGTAGTCACAATAAATATTTCCCTTATAATTATATGCGAGCTGCTTATATGCGCCTCACAGCCGGAGCTCGACCTTACCGACGTAACCATCGAGGTTTTCTCGGCTATTGACACGGTAGGCATGTCCACCGGCGTTACAAGAGACTTGAACACCTTTTCACGTTACATAATCGTTTTTCTTATGTACTGCGGACGAGTCGGAAGCTTATCCTTCGCGCTTCTTTTTACTGAACAGAAAGCGCCGAATATTGTTCAGAATCCGGTTGAAAAAATCAACATAGGATAAAATAAATTACAGCAAACTTAATTTGGCAAGCCGCCGCCATAAAAGCGGCAGAATGGAGAAATGAAAATGAAATCTATTCTGATAATCGGTCTCGGACGATTCGGAACGCATCTTATTCATAGATTTTACGACTTAGGAGACGAAGTTATGGCAGTCGATATAAGCGAGGAAAAGGTACAGGAGGCTATGCCTTTTGTAACAAGCGCCAAAATCGGAGACTGTACAAAGCTCGATACTCTAAGGACGCTTGGAATAAAGAATTTTGATCTCTGTTTCGTCTGCATCGGAGAAAACTTCCAGAGCAGTCTTGAAATAACAAGCCTGCTGCATGATATGGGAGCCGCTAAGGTTATAAGCAAGGCAAATACGGAAATTCACGCTAAATTTCTGCTCCGAAACGGCGCTGACGAGGTTACTTACCCTGAAAGGGACAGCGCACAGAAGCTTGCAACCAGATACAGCGTAGACAATATTTTTGATTTTATTGAATTGACAAAGGATACTGCAATTTACGAAATACCGATACTTGAAAGCTGGATAGGAAAAAGCATAGTCAAGCTTGACGCAAGAAAGAAGTATCATATCAACATTCTGGCGATAAAAAACAACAATTCCATTCAGGCCCTGCCGGGCGCTGAATATATATTCAGAACAGACGATCATGTTATTGTTTTAGGGCATAATGCCGACGTTGAAAGGCTTCTGAAAAAAATGGACTGATACATTAAATTACGAGCGGCTTTTGATAAGCCGTCTTTTTTTTGATATTTTTTGCCGAAAACTCTTGAATTAGGCGGATTTTCATGATATAATTAATAATGTATAAATGTATGCAGAGGGAAGGGAATGATCAGCTATGACTGTAAGAGAACAAACTGAAACCATAGAACTGAATACCCTCAGTCCATATGCCTGTAAATCATTCGGAAACGGAAGACGCGTCAGACATGAAGAAAAATGCCCGTTCAGAACTGAATTCCAGCGTGATAGAGACCGGATTCTTCACTGCAACTCCTTCAGACGTCTGAAGAGAAAGACGCAGGTATTCCTCTCCCCCGTCGGCGATCATTACCGTACACGATTAACGCACACCCTTGAGGTATCACAGATCGCCAGAACGATTGCAAGAGCGTTGCGCCTCAACGAGGACTTAACAGAGGCGATCGCTTTAGGTCATGATCTCGGACATTCTCCTTTCGGACACTGCGGTGAAACGATTCTCAATGAGATATGTCCTTACGGCTATAAACACTATCTTCAAAGTATAAGAGTAGTAGATTATATAGAAAATAACGGAAATGGTCTTAATTTGACATATGAGGTAAAAAACGGGATAGCATGCCATACTAACGCGGTTGCAAAAACCGCCGAGGGAAATGCGGTAAGACTGTCGGATAAAATAGCCTATATAAATCATGACATAGAAGACGCTTTACGCGCCGGAATACTGAAAAATTCAGACCTGCCGGAATTTCCCGTAAGAATTCTTGGAAAAACTAAATCCGAACGAATAACTTCATTGGTCAGCGCTGTTATTGAAAACGGCGCCGAGGAAATCAAGATGACAGGAGATATAAAGATAGCGCACGACGAGCTGCGTTCATTTATGTTTGAACGAGTTTATACCAACCCTTCTGCTAAATCAGAAGAGATTAAGGCAAAAATACTGGTGGAACAGCTTTACGATTATTTTAAAAAACGTCCGGAAAAGCTCCCGGAGGAATACAGAAAAATAGCGGACAGATTTGATGCGGACAGAGCTGTATGCGATTATATTTCCGGAATGAGCGACGGCTATGCAGTCGATCTTTTTAATGAACTGTTTGTTCCGCGTTTTTGGAAGTAGGTGAGATTATGCCTCTTCCAGAAGAATTCTTATACCAGCTTAAGCTTGCTAATCCTATTGAATCGGTTATAGGAGGCTATACCGGACTGAGAAGAAGCGGACGGGATCATGTTGCCTTATGTCCGTTTCATTCAGAAAAAACGCCGTCCTTTCACGTTTATTCCGACACGCAGAGCTTCTATTGTTTCGGCTGCGGCGCCGGCGGAGATGTCATAACCTTTATAAAAAGAATTGAAAACCTTGATTATATAGAAGCCGTGCGTCTGCTTGCACAGCGCGGCGGATTGGACATGCCCGAAAACTCTTCCGATAATACTGTCGGAGAGCTGAAAAAACGTATTTATGAAATAAACCGCGAAACTGCCAATTATTATTTCCGGCAGCTTGTTGCAGGAAACGATAAAAGAGGTTTGAAATATTTCGCTTCAAGAGGCTTGAAACCGGAAACTATAAAAAAATACGGTCTGGGCTTTGCTCCTCCAAGCTGGGACGGTCTGAAAAAACATCTTGCCGGTATGGGCTTCAGCGAGAAGGAAATGATAGCGGCCGGCGTCAGAAGCGTAAGCAGAAATGAAAAAAATGTTTATGATACCTTCCGCGACAGAGTTATATTCCCCATAATAGATTTAAGAGGAAATATAATCGCTTTCGGAGGAAGGGTTCTTGATGACAGCGTCCCGAAATATCTTAATACAGGAGATACTCCGGTATTCAAAAAAAGCAGAAATCTTTTCTCACTCAATTTCGCTAAAAATGCGGCTGTTAAAAGGTTAATACTGGCAGAAGGTTATATGGACGTAATCGCTATCAATCAGGCAGGCTTTGAAAACGTAGTAGCTACGCTTGGTACTGCTCTCACGCCTGATCAGGCAAGGATCATGAAATCCTATGCAGATGAAGTAATCATATCATATGACAGCGACAGAGCCGGACAGAGCGCTACTCAACGCGCCATTAATCTTTTGAGCGCGGCTGGATTAACAGCAAAGATAATAAAGATGGACGGCGCTAAGGATCCTGATGAATATATAAAGAAATTCGGAGCCAAACGGTTTAAAATGCTTATAGATAATTCGGACGGCGCAATAAATTTTGAGCTTGAAAAGTGCAAAACAGGACTTGATCTTGAAACCGATACAGGTAAAGTGGAGTTTCTAAAAAAAACCGTTAAGATTTTGTCGCAAATATCAAACGAGCTTGAACGAGACGTTTATATTTCTAAAATAGCGAAGGAAAACGAAATAAATATAAGCGTTCTGAGAGAACAGGTTAAAAGTGAAATAAGAAAAAATCGTAATATCGCAAAAAAAAGCGAATGGCAGGCTATCCGATCAAAACCGTTTTATTCAGATCCCCTTGTACCGGAAAAATCCTCTGCGCTTAAACAGGTTAAAGCCGAAGAAGGCATTCTGGCATATCTTTTTCGGAATCCTGACGCAGTTGAAAATGTTAAGGAAAAGCTGTCTCCGGATTTCTTTATAACTGATTTTTATCGCCGTGTTTATGTTACATACTGCAATAAAATACCGGATTATCAGTTTTTTTCGCTTTCTATGTTTTCCGATGTATTTAACGACGAAGAAATGGGTAAAATAACCGGAATAGAGGCCAAAAACAAAGAAATTTTACTAACTTATCAAAATCTCAATGATTATATTAAAATTTTGCAGGATTATAAAAATAATCCTTTAAATAAAAACAAAAACCAGATTTCAGACGACGATCTGTTAAATATCGTAAAATCCAAAAGATAAAAAATAAAGCCGCCGTTATCGGCTTGGAATGGAGCGTTTTTATGTTAATGGACAAAAAAACAACTATCGAAAACCTTATTGAAAAAGGAAAAGCTAATGGAAAGCTTTCAACCAAGGAAATAACCGACGCGTTGGAAGAGCTCGATTTCGACGTCGACCAGATGGATACCTTTTATGATAACTGTGCCAGCAACAATATTGAAATAGTAGACGATTTTTCCACAGACACTGATTTAAAAATCGGTCTTGATTCAGGTATCGGAGACGATCTTGAAATGGCTCTGTCTACTGAAGGCATTGCTATAGACGATCCGGTAAAAATTTACCTTAAGGAAATCGGACGCGTTCCTCTTTTAAGCGCAGAGGAAGAAATCGAACTTGCTCAAAGAATGTCGCAGGGAGATTCGTATGCAAAAAAACGTCTTTCTGAAGCAAATCTGCGTCTTGTTGTAAGTATAGCGAAAAAATATGTTGGACGCGGAATGCAATTTCTGGATCTTATTCAGGAGGGAAATCTCGGACTTATTAAGGCGGTTGAAAAATTTGACTACACAAAAGGCTTTAAGTTTTCAACGTATGCCACATGGTGGATCAGACAGGCTATAACAAGAGCTATCGCCGATCAGGCAAGAACAATAAGAATACCGGTTCATATGGTAGAAACTATTACTAAGGTAAAAAAAGTTTCCAGTCAACTTCTCCATGAAAACGGACATGATCCGACCGCTGAGGAAATTGCTTTAAAGCTTGAAATGCCGGTTGAAAGAGTAAGGGAAATCATGCGTATTGCACAGGATCCTGTTTCCCTTGAAACTCCTATCGGCGAGGAAGAGGACAGCCACTTGGGAGATTTTATTCCTGACGACGACGCGCCTGCTCCGGCTGAAGCAGCGTCGCTGATTCTTCTTAAGGAACAGCTAAACGATGTTCTGGCAACTCTGACTGACCGGGAAGCAAAAGTATTAAAGCTCAGATTCGGTCTTGAGGACGGACGTTCCAGAACACTTGAGGAAGTCGGAAAAGAATTCGACGTTACACGCGAACGTATAAGGCAGATAGAAGCAAAAGCATTAAGAAAGCTAAGACATCCAAGCAGAAGTAAGAAAGTCAAAGATTTTCTCGATTAATCTTTGACATATACATATGAAAAAAGAGGACTTCAATAAGAGTCCTCTTTTTCTATATTAAATTTTAATAGTAAATTCACTTTTATTGGAGGTTAAAATGATTTACAACAATTTTATCTCAGTACATCGGTACCACCCTTAAATTGATTTTCAATAATCAGGCTGAATTTTCTGGCGGTCTCACTCCTTTATGATTATGTGATCCTAAGATTCCAAAATGATGCTTTCATTCCACATCAACCCTTTACCGAATTTTTTATTGTAATTAAATATCAATTAGTACATCGGTACCACCTTTTCAAATTATTTATCTTTGCTTTTTATGTAAAGACATTACGTCATAAAATTGAGATTAACCCAACCTCAAAAATATGAAATTGAAGCTGTTGTTGAAACAATAACCGCATCCTCCATTTTACAACCCAAACGTCTCAAATAAATTTCAAAGAAAATCTCATGTTACTCTAAACGGAATAATGATTCTTATTTTCATGAATTCCCAATTATTTCATTTAAAACTTTTTTGAACATTGAGTCACCAACAACAGCTTCGTAAAACTGTTCTTCAATAGATTCCACCGGCAACTCCCTCCATCTTGATATAAATTTATTCCCGCAAAAGAATTTCCCGAAATTCTTAAATCAGCCTTGCGAAAATATCATCGTGAAAGAAACGTCAACAATACATTGATAAAACTTAATACATCAATACTTTCTGAATCTGACATCTATGCCTTTATGATTTATTATTGACTGTTGTTCTTTCGTTGTATATATAATACCACATTCTTTAGTCAATGTCAACAGTTTCAGAATAAAAAAATACACAATTTTATAAAAAATGTTTAAACACAATGCCTATTGACTTTATTTCTATATTGTAGTATAATTATTTTTGTTAGGGCAAAAATATTATTGAATTGGAGAAAAAATAATGTCAGATATGAACGAATACCAGCCGGATCTTTTTACCTTAGAAGACGAGGACGGCAATGAAGAAACCTTTGAGCTTATTGACGTTGTAAAAGAAGAGGACACAACTTACTACGCTCTTATTCCCCAACAGTCTGATCCTGACAACCTTGAAGAAGACGATTATTTTGTAATACTTAAGCAAGATGACAACGATCCGGACGGAATGCTCGTTTCAATAGAAGACGAATCGGAATTAGACCGTCTGGCCGAGATCTTTATACAAAGACTTTATGCTGACGACGAATACGACTGCGGAGACGACTGCGACTGTTGCAGCTAAATTTTACTATTGATTTTTTATTAAAAATATGTTATAATAATAACAGAAAAACAAATATGTATTCTGCCTTGTACGTGTCAATATGGTTTTTATAATCCAACACTTTATAAAAGGGAATCTGACTCTGACTGATGATTGCAGACCTCCCGTCTTTATGACGGACGAAGGGAGCGTGAGGCTTTCAGGAGGATACCCACCTTGCTTAACAGCTTGGTTTTATGCGCCATATGACGGCAAGGCGGTTTATACTTTCTTAAAAAATAATCCCGTGTTCAGATGAACACGGGATTTCAATTTATATATTCAAAATTATTCTTCTTAGATTTAACGCGTCAAACACGTCGACGCTTCCGTTTCCGTCAACATCGGCAGCAGTACTGTCGGCAATTTCAACTGGAATATTCAATAAAAATTTCTGTAACAAAACCAAGTCTGCAATATTTACATTGCCGTCTTTATTAAGATCTCCGGCTAAGCCCCCTTTATCAGGAGTAGTACCGTCAGGTTCCGTGCCGCCAATCAATACTCCGTTAGAATAAACGCATATATTAGGCGCTTTCTGCATTTCTCCGCTGTAACCGTTATAGCTTCCACTGTCAACCTCAAGCATACCCTGCATGCTCCAGTCGTCCGAAGTATCCCAAGGCGTACTCCAAGATCCTATTTGAAGCTGATATTTCTTGTTGGAATTTGCTATAACATATCCATCCCATGTCACTTCAATATAATAAACACTGTCCTTATAAAGCGTCGGACCTGTAAGAACTCCGTCAAAATCCGTTTCCGTCTCTGCCTGATCATAAGTTTCACGCATCTGTATAGCCGATACGCTATCCATTCCCTTTGTATCAAAATAGTATCTTACCGATACGTCCTTTAAAGCTTCAACAGAATCAGTGCACACATAAAGAGTCAGATCAGTACAGCCTATTCCTCCGTTTTGCTTCTGGTTAGAAACAATTCCTTCAACCCAATAATTGTTTCCTCCGCTTTCTCCCCCGCTGCTTTTATCCGGAGGAGGAAAATCCGGCGTTGTCTGCATCGAAGCGTCTCCGAAAAACTCATATAGTCCGGCGCAGGCTCCGACAAACGCCGCATTATAATCTATAGTAACCTCGTTGTAAATCCAATCCGCAGTAGTGTCGTTATGCTTATCCGACGCATCAGGACCGCCTACAAGAGCGCCGTATAAAACATGCTTCTGTTCTCGCGTATCCTCAGCCATCGTCAAGCCCGACGACGCTCTGTGATGAGGATACTTTACCGCATTGTCATTATATCCTACCACATATGCGGTTCCGGCAGTATTATTTCCCAGAAGATATTCCATCTGTTCCTTTGCCCATTCACTGTATTTCGAAGCTTTTCCGTTATTATTATACTTATCAAATACAAGAGCCGCCAGCTGAGCCGCCGTATTATATCTTGCAGAGCCCCAGGTACTCAAATAGAAATAACCCTGAGGAGAAATTGTTCCCAGTCCACCGCTCATACAATTCTGAATCTGCTTTTCTATCTGACTCCAAAAATCCTTAATTTCATACTCATTTTTACCGCTTATCGTCCTGTATCTGTCAAGGATAGAATTATCCTGGTCGTTACACTCGGATATTAAACACATAGCCCCTGTCCAGACATCGTTCCAGCAATGAACATAAGTTGGGGGAGCATAATAATCGTTGCCTAACACGCCGAGAGCCTCGTCAAGATAATTTGTATCGCCGGTTGCCTTATAAAGCCACATGCCTGCCCAGCAATAATCATCCTGCCATTTTGATGAATTATAATAACTTTTAGGACCGTCGGCATTATCGCTCAATTGCTTCTCATTAGTCTGGGCAAATTTAAACAGCGCCTTTGCATAATCCAAGCTCTTAGCGGCATATTCAGCGTCGGTATCCTTGAAATTAAGGTAATTTGCCGCAAGAGAAGCTGCTGTAGCGGCAACATAATCAGTCTGGGGTTTATCGGCTGTAAGGAAAAAACCCTTACGCTCCATACTGTCAATCTCAGGAGCGTTCCAATATGCATGATCTATATCTCCGTCACCGACCTGATAGCAGAACGCTACTACATCGCCGTTTGAATCCCTGAAAGTACATTTCATAAAGTAATCGTTGAAATACTTTAATATTGTTTCAATGTGGTCGTCCTGACCGGTTTTTATATACGAATCCCTGAATTCATAGTATCCCCACCCTAACGTTGAGCCGGAATAAGCCTCCGGCATACCGAATTTGACATGATCTCCCGCGTCATGAAAGCCTCCGGCAACATCTACATAACCGTCTCCGTCCGGATCAAGTATACTTTTATTTTCCGAAATAAAGCCGGCGGAAAGGTTTGTATTTTCGGTATCCAGCGGAAGCTGCGAATCATAGGTATGGCAATCCCCTCTCCATGTAAACCGAGTATTTTCTCCCACCTCAGTTCCGCACATATTCGCGTCATAAAAATAAATAGAATATTGAAGCGCCTTGGCAAAGTTGCCGTAATCCTCGGCGGCCGAAGCGCTCTGAGTAAACGACGAAAGCGGAGAAGTCAGATACAATGCCGTGGTAAACGCACTCATTGCCGCTGCCGACAGCCTTTTCAGCAATTTCACAATAAATTCCTCCTGTTAAAATTTTAAAATACAGTTTCAAACACTTTTATTTTATCATATTGCAGAAAAAATTTCAATAATTTCTGATGAAAATATTAAATATATATAAATTTATATAAAAAAATACGGCACAGCTAAAAAACTGCGCCGTATTAAGTAACTGTTATTATTACTTAACGATTTCCTTAAGAGCCTTTGGCTCCTTAGGCTGATGACAGCCATACAATGAAGCTGAACCGCAAGCCTTAACTGCTGTGTTCATGCCAACCTTTGCTGCTGCTTCCATGATTTTTCTTGAAATCTTCTTCATAACAAATTCCTGCCTTTTTATTTTTATTTTCTGTCTAAAGGACTTTACCTTTTGACAAATATATGATAACATATTTTGGAATAAAAATCAAATGATTTTCTTAAAAGAATAATCTTTTTACATCAAATGCGGAATTTAATAATTTATTCATAATTTATTCATATTTTATAAACAAACGCTTAAAACTTTATACATTAATAAAATAATTTTCAAAAAATCTATAATTTCTTTAAGTTTGTTCACAATTTATTCGAATTTATATGTTATAATGGTTTAATAAAGAAATACATAAGTATTATTTGAATTATTATAAATATTATAACGAATGGAGAGCAATATGATAAAAACAGCTATTTGTGATAATAACCTTAATAACGCAATTATAATAAAAAATTCTATTGAACAGTTCTCAAATAAATTTCGTCTGAGATGCGATATAAGCATTTACACCTCCGGAAACGAGCTTATAATTGATCATCATAAATACAAAGCAATATTTATCAATACTAATATCAAAGATAAAAGCGCGGACAATATTGCCAGATACATTCGAATGTCGGGTGAAAAAACAAGGCTTATTTTTATTTCCGACAATGAAAGAACAGCATGCCAAATTATAAAATACCAGCCGTTCGGTTTTATACATAATATCAATCTTCAGTCGGAGCTGACTGAATTGCTGCCCTCTCTTTTTCTTGAGATTAACGGCGAGGACCAGTATTTCACATTTAAATCAGAATCGGGTACAGTAAACCTGAAAATAAAGGATATTAACTACTTTGAAACCTTCGGCCACGTTATTGAAATAAATACAGACAATAAGGTTATTCCTATCAGAACAACTCTAAAGCTTCTGGAGGATAAATTTAAAGGCTTCGGATTTTTCAGAATTCATAAAAGCTATCTGGTTAATGTCAGATCGGTATTTTCAGTCAATCGGCATTACGTTACCCTTAATAACATGAAAACCCTTCCCATCGGAAAAAGCAGAACAGAGGTATTAAATAACATAATCAAATACCGATTTGCTCAGCATAAATCGAGTTCTGCTGATCCGTGTTCAATAAGACTATAAATAATGAGGTTAATAATACAGTATGAACGAATATATAAATATTATCTGGCACCTTATAGAACTTGCAGCCTGTGTTGTTGAATCAATCATGATAACGTCTTTTATGGTGAACATGCTTGGATATAAGGATCCGAAATATAAATTTACAAAATTTATGCTATGCGTAGTTATTTCTGTGATAAATTCAACCGTTGTTTCAACAATTATACCGGTGGATTCTTTTATCGGATCTATGCAGATGATAATATGTCTGATATTTTCCTTGATATTCCTTAACGGACGGATATTCTACAAAATTCTTACATCATTACTGTCAGTATTTTTTGTATTAATTATAAACTCTATTATTTTAACGCTGGTTAGCTGTATTTTTAAAACGCCGATTTACATACTCATTTCTTCGTCCGGTATTGTAAGATTATTGATATTAATTTCTACAAAATCCATTTACTTCATTATTACAAAATTTATTATTAAAATCACCAGAAATAAAAAGCTGCATTTTTCAAGAAATGAAAGCAGATATATAATGAGCGTATTTATATTAACGATTGTCGCATGCAATATACTTTTTGAGGTTATTTCATCAGTAAAATATTCAACGCCGTTTTCATTAACCGCTATCGCGGTATTAGTTTCAATAAACGTTTTAAATTATTTAATAATACATAAATGTCATCAGATAAATATAAATAAGGCAAAGATAAACCGTATAGCTCAGGAAATAATAAGGCATGAGGAACAGATAAACCAGTTATCTGCCGGTTCACTGAAAACAAATAGAAAAAGTCAGGAAACCTCTGAAAAGAACGAATGCAATAATTTTGAAAATCCTGCTTTTACTAATTATAAAAGTCTGAACACTATTATCAACAATGCGGTAAAGGACTGCCGTGAAAAAAATATTTCAGTTAATTGCAGTATTTCGCCGTATATAGAAAACTTTCCGGAAAACGAGATAATTTCAATAATTTCAAATACCCTTAAAGAATCTATAAGCGCATCAAGAAGCAGCAGCTTTCAGCCGACGATAGATCTCGAAATACTGAATAATAAAAATTATCTCAGCATTATTATTTCTCACTATCTCAAAACTGCTGATATTTATCTTACGGACGATATATCAGAAGATGAAATTACGGTTCCTTTTAACCCTTATCATAATAAAAAAATTTCAAATATAATGGATAAATATAACGGAATTATACTTTTTAATAAAAACAGAAATAAGATCATTACAAATATATGGCTTGATTTTTCAAAGGCGTCCCTTATCAAATGATATAAACTCCCGCCTTACTGCTGAAGCAAGATAAAGAGATCCGCATATTAAAACCGCAGCGTTTCTTTCTTCTGCAACGCCGACCGCCCTTTCAATCGCATTCTTATAATCCATTGCTTCACACGGGCATGTAAAATAATCTTTAAGCTCTGCCGACGGTATGTTATTATCAATATAGCCGTCAGCGCATATTGCGGCATCAAGAATACCGGACAGCCGCTCTGCCGCATATTTTACGTCTTTACCTCTAACCATTCCCACAATACCAATAACCTTGCAGTCCAGCTCATTTAATATTTCTATAAGAGAATCAATACCAGACATATTATGTCCGCCGTCGGCAATGACAGGCGGATTTTTGCTTATCAGTTCTATTCTGAGCTTAACCTTAGCTTTTTTGATTCCGTCCCTTATATTTTTATCTGAAAGCTCAAAGACGCCCTTCCTTAACAATTCGGCGGCTTCAATTGCAGTTAAGGCATTATTAATTTGGTGCTTTCCGCACATTCTGATCTGAAATTCTTTTCCCTTATATATAAATCTGCTGCCTAAAATATTTGAATCTAAACAAATGCAGTCAGCAGTATCCGGTATAATCAGCAAACTATGGCTTTTCTCGACTTTTAATTTTACAATTTCCAATGCTTCAGACGTATTGTCAGACGCTAAAATAACGGGGCAGCCCTTTTTTATTATACCTGCTTTCTGTATAGCTATTTCCCCTATAGTGTTTCCCAGAATCTGAGTGTGATCCAAGGAAACGGAGGTTATTACAGACAATAAAGGATCGTCGATTATATTTGTAGCGTCAAGCAATCCGCCTATTCCCGCTTCAAGAAATACAATATCGCATTTTTCCTCTAAAAAATAAATCAGCGCAATAGCAAATGTTATTTCAAATTGTGAATAGCATTCTCCTGATACTGCTTCTTTCACCCTGACGCATATCTCTCCAAGTCTTTCGTCAGATATATTTTCTCCATTTATTCTGATTCTGTCATTATATTTTTCAATATAAGGAGATGTAAACTGGCCCGTTTTATACCCTGCCTGAATAAAAATATCCGACAGATATTCAAGTGTCGATCCCTTACCGTTAGTACCTGCTATATGAACAAATTTAAGCATTTTATGAGGATTTCCAAGTCTTTTTAGCAAATCAGAGATTCTTGACAAATCATTAACCCTTTTTCCCGAATGGCTAAAGCCTTGAACATAGCTTACAGCGTTGAATGACATAATAATTCTCCCAAATAGTTTTTTGTTTATTATAGCACTCAAGGCACAATTTGTCCAGATTGTCACCCATATATTAAATCAAGGTTGACAATACAGCTGGCCTGTGATATAATCAATAAAAAAGTAAAACGGAGGTTTTTCATGGAAACAATCAAGGAAAAAAAAACAATTAAAACAACAGATATGGTCTTATGCGCAATGTTTGCCTCGCTTATTGCTGTAGGAGCGTTTATACGAATACCTATACCATACGTACCGTTTACTTTGCAGCTATTCTTTACAACACTTGCCGGACTGCTTCTGGGACCAAAGCTTGGAGCTGCCAGTTCTCTTGTTTATATGATTACAGGTCTTATAGGAATACCTATTTTTACTGAAGGCGGAGGTCCCGGATATATTTTTAAGCCCAGCTTCGGATATATAATAGGCTTTGTAATTGGCTCGTTTGTAACCGGAATGATTGCGTCAAAGGCTGCAAGACCGTCGTTTAAAAGGCTTTTAACAGCTTCCTTAGCAGGACTTGTTATAGTATATGCAATAGGAATGATTTACTGCTTTCTCATTACCAATTTTTATCTTGGAACTGATATGAATGTAAAAACAGTGTTTTTATACTGCTTTCTATTTATCATTCCCGGCGATCTCGCCTTAACATTTTTGGCGTCATTTTTATCACAAAGACTAATACCCATTCTTAACAGAGAAAGAGAGAAAAAATGAGCAATATTAATAATTTAAAGGAAAAGGTTTTATCAGGAATAAATATTTCCAAACAGGAAGCTATGACCTTGTGGAACAGCGATTATAATGAGCTTTGCAGCAGCGCTGATGAAATCAGACGACATTTCTGTGAAAACCGATTTGACATATGCACAATAATCAATGGAAAAAGCGGAAAATGTACTGAAAATTGCAAATTCTGCGCTCAATCCTCATTTTATCATACTCACGCAGACGAATATCCTCTGCTTGATACCGAAAGCATAGTAAATGAAGCCGTAAGCAACTCAGAGCAGGGAATTCTACGATTTTCAATTGTCACCTCAGGAAAAAGGCTCTCGGATTCAGAAGTTAATAAAATGTGTGAAACTATAAGAGAAATACATAAAAAAACAAATATTTCCGTCTGTGTTTCATTCGGATTGCTTAATGAAGAACAATATAAAAAATTAAAAAATGCAGGAGTATCGAGAGTTCATAATAATCTTGAAACTTCAGAAAATTATTTTAAAAACGTCTGTACTTCTCATACGTTTGAGGATAAGATACATGCTGTCAAAGCGGCACAAAATGCCGGACTAAGCGTATGCAGCGGAGGAATAATGGGACTTGGTGAAACTGACGAGGACAGAACTGATATGGCTTTTACATTGCGTGAGCTTGGTATCAAGTCTGTTCCTATCAATATGCTAAATCCTATTCCCGGTACGCCGTTTGAAAATAATCAAAAATTGACCGAAAAGGATATGTGCCGTATCTGTGCAGTTTACCGTTTTATACTTCCGGACGCGTCAATACGTCTTGCAGGAGGAAGAGGTCTTATGGAAAGTAAAGGAAAAGAATGCTTTAAATCCGGAGCAAACTCAGCCATTTCAGGAAATATGCTGACTACATCGGGAATAACAATTAAAACTGATATGAAGCTTCTGAAGGAACTGAATTATAGGACGGCGCTTTGCAATGAGTAAAGGAATATTTGTAACAGCTACAGGAACGGACATTGGCAAAACCTATGTTACCGCTCTTATTATCAAAAAGCTTAGGGAATACGGGATAAACGCAGGTTACTACAAAGCGGCGCTGAGCGGGGCGGAAACTATTAAAGAAAGCGACGCAGGCTATGTAAACCAAACAGCCAAAATAAACCAGAACCAAGAATCTCTTATATCTTATTTATATAAGTCTCCCCTTTCTCCCCACCTTGCTTCACAAATTGAAGGAAATCCTGTGGATTTAAATAAAATAAAGGACGACTTTAAGTCTGTTTGTCATAAATATGATTATGTTACAGTCGAAGGAAGCGGAGGTATTATATGTCCTATACGATGGGATAACAGCGAGCATATTTTACTAGAAGATATAATAAAGACCTTAGAGCTGAACACAATCATTATTGCCGACAGCGGTCTGGGAACAATTAATGCCACTGTTCTGACAACAGAATACCTTAAATCTAAAAATATAGGAATTAAGGGAATTATTTTAAATCATTATACAGGAAATCATATGCAAAAAAACAATATGGACATGATTCAGGAACTAACGGGCGTTCCGGTTATTGAATGCGTAGCTCCGAACGATAAAAATATAAATATAAGCAAAAATGCTCTTGAAACGATTTATGAACAAATATAATTACTAAAAACATGCCGCTTTATTTTATATAGCGGCAGAACGGAGATTAATATGACTCTTGAAGAAAAAGACTTGAAATATATCTGGCACCCCTGCTCACAGATGAAGGATTATGAAGAGCTTCCGCCGATTGTTATAGATCACGGAAAAGGCGTTTATCTTTACGACAAAAGCGGAAAGAAATATATAGATATTGTAAGCTCATGGTGGTGTAATCTTTTAGGGCACTGTAATCCTGATATAAATCAAGGAATTAAGGAACAGCTTGATAAACTCGAACATGTAATTTTTGCAAATTTTACACATGAGGGAGCAATCAGCTTATGCGAGCAGCTATCAGATGTAATTCCACCAGGATTAAGTAAATTCAACTTTTCTGACAACGGCTCGGCCGCTGTTGAATGCTCTTTAAAAATGGCATTCCAATATCAGTATCAGACCGGTCATCCGGAAAAAACGCGATTTATGTGTCTTTCAGACGGCTATCACGGTGAAACCATCGGCGCTCTTTCAGTGGGAACGCTTGATTTATACGCAAAAATATATCAGCCTATGCTTTTGAATACTATTCGAATTCAAGCACCTGATTGTTACCGTTGTCCTTTTGAAAAATCTCGTAATAACTGCAAATGTGAATGCTTTAAATATGCTGAAGACGCATTTGAACAATATGCTGATGAAACATGCGCAATGATAGTTGAACCGCTTTTACAGGGAAGCGCGGGAATGAAGATATATCCGCCTTTATATCTTAAAAAGCTGCGCGCGCTATGCGATAAATACAATGTTCTTTTGATAGCCGATGAAATTGCAACCGGTTTCGGCAGGACGGGAAAAATGTTCGCCTTTGAACATGCGGGAGTATCTCCGGATATAATGTGCATATCAAAGGGACTGACTGGCGGATATATGCCAATGGCAATTACAATTACAACAGATAACATTTATAACGCATTTTATGATGATTACAGCTCTGGCAAGGCATTTATGCACAGTCATACCTACAGTGGCAATCCTTTAGGCTGTGCCGCTGCGCTTTCTGTATTGAAAATTTTCCGTGAACAACCGATACTTAAAAATGCTTCAAAAACTGCACGATACTTAAACAGCAGACTTAATGAGAAGCTTGGAAATCACAAAAACATCGGTGAAATACGTTCAATCGGGCTTATTAATGCAATAGAATTGGTTACTGACAAAAAATATAAAACTCCTTTTGACAGCTCGCTCAGAATTGGTTATCAGATTTATAAGGAAGCATTAAAGCTGGGGCTTATTCTACGTCCCTTAGGCAATGTTCTATACTTTAATCCACCTCTGAACATAAGTAAAGACGAAATTGACCGTTCAATAGAAATATGTCTACAGTCTATTAATATTATACTGAATTAATCTCAATAGAATTTAAAAAGTCCCTGTAATTACTTACAGGGACTTAACAAGAGAAACTGGAAGAAGAGTGAGATAAATAATTCAGTTCTCTTGTCGTCAAATTTATAATGTCTGCTATTTGTGAGAGCAGATCTACTAATATGCGATTCAAGTAAAATGTAAATTATATATATAGATATACAAAAACATTAATCGACAAAATTTATATTGCCTTATTTCTATGCTTTTATTATACAACTTTTATATTGATTTTTCAATATAAAACATCATTTTTAATTGTAAACTTTTTGTGAACAACCTGCCAATCCCTGTTAATGTAATCAAGCGATTTCTATTTATAGTCTTTTATTCGGCTTTTGACTCTTCCATAATAATTCTTGCAATTTCAATCGCGTCATAAAGATCCGTTACTCCATCGCGGTTTATGTCCGCAAGAAGTTTTGTGTCCTCGTCAAATTCAGATATATCCATTATATATTTTGCAATCTCTATCGCGTCATATAAATCTACCTTATCGTCATTTGTCGCGTCGCCCCAGGTTGGTTCAACATTATATAAGCCGTTTGACATGGTATCAGATACAGGCATAATCCATGCAACGTCTACTTTATCAAAATTTTCATCCTCCGCATAATTCATTTCAATTTTATCAAATATTTTATTCAATTCTTCGTATAAAGACCATAAATTTTCTGTATATTTATCATGTTCAAAGGACACTTCATAACGAATATAACTCGTTGGATAGTAAGCGCTATTTCCTATCTCAACCGATTCTATTTGAAATTCTGATTCTGCAAACTCTGAAAAGCCATATAAACTTTTATCTACATCTATGGGTTCACGTTCGCGAACTTCATTATCAGTTGGATTATTGCACTTAATAATGATATCAACTGAATCTGTTGATACAGCCATTTCCGCATTATTTATATGAGTTTCATAAAAGATTTCAGCAGTTTCTACTATTCCTCTTATTTTCCAAAGTTTAATCAATTCAACCGCTTTTTCTTCCGTTAAATCTTCACCATTTATAAGATAAGTACAGTCGCTGCCTACAGGAGTTGTTATCGAACCGCCCATATAAATCCCGTTAGCAAATGATCCGCCTAATCCAACAAATCCAATATTAGAAGTATATGCTGATATTTCTGCATTTTCAATATCAAGTTCTTCTGCTGTCGGCGCTTCTCCATTCGGCATTGTTACAATAATACCTTTATACTCCGTTCTGACTGTTTGCTTTACCGGATAATTTTTATGCATTGTTGAAACAACACCATATTCTTGCACTATAATAGACTCAGTCATACCGGCAGAAACAGACATTGCTCCGATTGACGCTATCATAACTACCGATGATATCAATGCTAACAGCTTTTTTGCTTTTTTCATAAAATCAACCTCCTG
>OJMM01000571.1_pt1 | contig 24475 bp, 20 predicted proteins | sample 1597231 | NCBI WGS metagenome assembly OJMM01 (sample SAMEA2452128, study PRJEB22498) | human gut metagenome | reverse complement strand
CCAGCGAAAACGTAGTCAGGAAATGGACACAGAGATATCGGAACTGGGATCAGGTATTGAATCAGCTGATAGTCCTTTACGGAGAACGGCTCACTGCTTATCTGTAAGAGAAAAGAAAAGCAGGAATGGGGAAGCTCTTTTAAGCCCCTCATTCCTGCTCTCTGTCTATTCCTTCGGCATTTATATTATTGCCAGAAATTTCCGATCCTATTCCAGAGGTCGGGTGTGGGCAGAGCCCACAAAAGGCAATAATCATGATGCCTTACTTGTCATGCAAAAAAATCGAAAATGATGTATATAATTTTCCTACATGGCAATACTGTAAGTACAAAGATATATTCGACAGCCGCATAATCATTAATTCGACAGCAAAATTTTACATATCTATTTCTTATCATAAAGATTTACTTTCCATAGACACAAGAATTTTTACACCCTCTTTCTGGAAGTTCGGCGATTTCACGTGCTTCTTTTTCTGAAAATCCCTTTTCGATAAGGCGTTTATATACGCGAACTTTTTCAGCGTGGATACCGGCAGTTTTACCGAGTTCAATTCCCTGCTCAATTCCCTGCTCAATTCCCTGCTTAATTCCTTCTCCAATACCTTGCTTCAAGCCTTTTTCAATGCCCATTTTTTCAAGTCTTTCTGCTACGTCACACATACTTCGAACCCCTTTCTTTTCCTGAAATATTGTCAGATAACGTTCATCACCGGTCATGACCTGAAGAAGTTTCAGTACTTCATCCACATGGCGAATTTCTGTCGGATCATCCGGGATATAGTTTTTATTTTTTCTTTTCTGAACAAAGAAATTTGCTACGATTTTAAAATCACTGTGGAAGCGGTCAATCTCTGCTTCTGTGAGCCATGCAATTTCAAATACTTTCATTTCATAATCATTGATATAATCGTTCAGTTCTTCTGGAATTTTCATCAATCCTTTGATATTCTTTTTGCCATACCAGTGACGGTTTGTACCAAAGTACAATACAATTGTCATAACTGGCAGGATTTCTTTACGTTCTTCTAATAACTGACTGCGATATGAAGCACCATCATAACCTATAATACGGAATGGCATATTTTTTTCTACAATGCTTTGATTTTCAATTCCACAGATTGCAAGCTCTACTTTTTTGTCTTTCCAGTATTTTGCAACATCCCTCTCCAGTTCATGAACTTTTCCATCCTCTGCTTTATATTGAGAATGAACCTGAGTATTTTCCAGAGATTCCGGTAAGATTCGCTGTTCTCCGTTGAAAATCAGTCCGTTTATAATATCTGCAAATACATCATTATAATCTTCCAGGATTTTTTCTGTAATATCCGTTTGTCCCATAGGCTGCTCCTTTTCTTTTGTTAAGTGATAAGTGAGTTCACCTGACACAGAACAACTTGAATATAAAAATTTTTCTTATGAGACAGATAAAAATACAGTTTCTTCAAGCCGCCTGTGCAGGTATTTGATTTTGTTGGATTTTCCTGCCGAACGGCAATGAAAGTCAGATTAAAAAATGAAATAAAAATTGTTTGTGCTTATTATAAATGAATAAGTGATGCTTGTCAATCTTTTTGAATACTTTTGGAAGAAAATTGGAAATATCAAAAAGAGCAGAAAAAACTTTTCAAAAATGAAAAGGATAATGGAGTAAAAATAATTTATAAACTGTGAGCTTTAAAAAGCAAAAAAAGTAAGGTATAATACAAAAGAAATATAATAAAATCGGAGGAGAAAAAGTGAAAAAGTTTACTTATCAGGCAACGCAAAAATTGTATGCACTTATAGTTGGAATAATATTTTTGTTGATATTATTTGGACAATGGTGCAGCTATAGAATGAAAAAGGGATTTTTGGTTCCCAATATTGTAATTTTAGTGGGATTCATTTTAGTTGGGTTGGTTATATATTGCTGGAGATATAAAGAAAATAGAAAGCAAAAAGAAGCCAGAACATGGAACTATGATTTAGTTGTAAAAATTTCTTTAATAGTATTGTTTGTTATTCAAATTTTTATTGCATATAATATAGTTTTTGAACCTGGATGGGATGCGGGAGCAATTTATAACAGTGCAAAAATATTTGTAAGCGGAAATAGGGCAGATGTTGTTAAAAGATATTCATTTTCTATGTACCCCAATAATTTACTGTTGTTGTTTATAGAGTCAGCTATTATTTCTTTCAGTAATTTATTTGCCAATGAGAATGAAATTGTACAGTTAATGGTTTTTGCTGTTCTTAATTCCATGATAAACGTTGCTGCGTGCTATTTGACATATAAAAGTGCAAATCTTATTTTTAAGAAAAAAATTGCATTTGCTGCCTTTATATTAGCTGTTTTGAATTTTGGACTATCTCCGTGGAATGTAATTTTTTATTCAGATTCGTTAGGATTGGTTTTTCCGATACTGACGTTTTATTTATTTATGAAACCAAATAAAACAGAAAAAATGGATTGGATTTCCAAAATTATGGCAGTGATTGCAGGATGTATCGGATATAATATCAAACCACAATGCCTTATTATGCTGATAGCATTGTTTATCATCCAGTTTTTCAGTTGTTTAAAAAACAAGAAAAAACTTCTTCAAATTGTGATTTTGGCGGGATGTTTTATTCTTTCACTAATAACAATAAAAACAAGTATCAACCTGATTTGTGAAAAAAATCAAATTGTTCTGGATTCAAATCAGAGATTGGGAATGTCCCATTTTCTGATGATGGGAAATAATGAAGAAGGTGGAGGTCTTTACGTTGGGGATGATGTGGCGTATTCGAAATCCTTTGCAACGCCACAGGAAAGAAAAAAAGCAAATATACAAAGAACTTTTGAAAGAATGAAAGATATGGGAATAGCAGGTTATCTTCGATTTTTAGCAAAAAAGATGCTTACTGTCTATAATGATGGTACTTATGCATGGGGCGGAGAAGGAAACTTTTTTATGGTTGTTTTTCCGCAGCCTGATAATCATATAGCTGTCTTTCTAAGAAATATATATTATGCAGATCACAAATATTATGATATCTATGTAACAGTAATGCAGAGTATCTGGGTTTTTGTGCTGGGTGCGGTTGCTGTTTCGGGATTGGGAAAAGAAAATCGGCAGGAGATTATAGTGCTGATGCTTTCCATTGCAGGATTGACCTTATTTGAAGTTCTTTTCGAAGCGAGAGCCAGATATCTGTATACATATGCTCCGGTATTTTGTATTTTAGCAGCAATTGGAATAGAAAAATTAAACAGTGAGATAAAGAAGAAAAGCAGATTGTAAAAGCATTTGAGGAGAAAAAATGAAACCAAGATTATATATGATAATACCTTGTTACAATGAAGAAAAAGTGCTTCCTATTACATCAGAAATGTTTCTGGAAGAGCTGAATTTATTGATCACAAAAGATAAAATAAGTGAAAACAGCAGAATTTTGTTTGTGAATGATGGAAGTAAAGATAAAACATGGGATTTGATTAAGGAACTTTCGGAGAAAGACGAACATTTCATCGGGATTTGTCAGAGCCGAAACAGAGGACATCAAAATGCTGTTCTGGCAGGAATGATGGAAGCAAAGGATGTTGCGGACATTACTATTTCAATTGATTGTGACGGACAAGATGATATAGCTGCTATGGAAGCGATGGTGGATCGTTATCATGAGGGCTGCGAAATCGTATATGGTGTAAGAAGCAATCGTGATACAGATACATTTTTTAAGAGATTTACGGCTCAGACTTTTTATAAGCTATTAAATAAACTTGGGGGAGAGATTGTGTACAATCATGCAGATTATCGACTGGTTTCAGCCAGAGTATTAAAGGAATTTGCAAATTTTAAAGAAGTCAATCTATTCTTGCGGGGTATGATTCCACTGGTAGGATTTAAAAGTACGAGCGTTTATTATGAAAGGCACGAAAGACTTGCCGGAGAATCTCATTATCCACTTTCAAAAATGCTTGCACTGGCGTTTGATGGAATTACAAGTTTGAGTGTAAAACCGATTCGCTTGATTACAGGGTTTGGACTTGGAGTTTCTGCCTTGAGTTTTATCGGAATTATCTGGGCGGTTATTGCAACAATTTTAGGAAAAACCGTAGCCGGATGGTCCAGTACGGTGTGTATCGTGTGCTTTATGGGAGGAATACAGTTGATCTGTCTCGGTGTTTTGGGAGAATACATCGGAAAAATCTATATGGAGGTAAAAGCAAGACCTCGATATATTATCAGTGAACGCACATGGGAAAAAGATGAAAAGGAGGAGCAAAAGAAATGTTCAAAATAGAAAGAAAAATTGTAGAATTTGTGGAACGAAATGTTAATATATTATTTATGCTGGCAATTACAGGTTTGGCGATTGTTGTACGTTATGCAGGAAGAGATTTTGTTTCCGGTGATATGACATGGTTTCTTTTAGGATGGTTTCAAAAAATAGCGGATAACGGAGGCATCCATAGTTTAAAAGATCAGGTTGGAGATTATAATATATTATATCAGACAATAGTAGCGATATTTACATATATAGGAGACAAGAGCATTTATTACTATAAAATATTATCGATTTTCTTTGATTTTTGTATGGCAATATCAGCAGCTATATTTGCATGCGAATTGAGCAAAAAGGAAAAAAACGATAAAGTATTTTTTGTTACGTTTGCTGCGGTGATCATGTTGCCGACCGTTATTCTTAATTCTGCTTACTGGGGACAATGTGATTCTATTTATACAACGTTTATCATTCTTACATTACTGTACTTATATAGAGAAAAATACCATAGAGCATTTATGTTTTTAGGTATTGCATTTGCTTTTAAAATGCAGACAATATTTATTTTTCCATTTATTATATGTTTCTATATTTATAAAAAACAATTTAGCATATTTGAACTTCTTATTACAGTGTTTACTTTCTGGATATCGGGAATAGGTGCTTTTGTGCAGGGACGGAGTTTACTTGATCCATTTAGGATTTATGCGAATCAGACAGGTACATACCAGTATATGCATGTGAATTTTCCGAGTTTTTGGATGTTTGTAGGAAATGATTATGAATGGCTGAAAACGGCAGCAATCGTTATGGCGGCAGGCATATGTGGTATGGGATTGTATATTATTATGAAAAGAAAGTTAGATTGCAGTCGTCCTGAAAATTTTGTGAGTATTGCCAGTTGGTTTATCTGGACTTGTGTATTGTTTTTACCGGCAATGCATGAAAGATATGCATATCCGTTGGAAATACTTTTGGTTATACTTACTTGCATCAATAAAGACTATTTAAAATATTCTTCGGTGGCAATATTATTTAGTTTATTTACTTATGGAAATTATCTGTTTTCAAATGGGGGACTTGACAAGTATATAGTAATTATTTATGCAGGATGTTATTTACATTTTACATATACAATTCTAAAAAAGAATAGTAAGGCGGCTACAGTAACAGACAAGGAGATGCAAAATGAATAATAAAATTTTACAGGAAAGTGCAGACGATTCTATTTTACAGGAAGACCTGGATCGTATTTCAGAGAGTGATATTCCATTGGAAGAGCTGAAGGGCAAGACAGTTCTGGTAACGGGAGCGACCGGGCTGATTGGTTCTCTGCTGGTAAAAGCATTACAGTGTTGTAATCGAAGAAAAGAGACAGGTATCAAAATCCTGGCACTTGTGCGTAATCAGGAAAAGGCAGAAAAACTTTTTGGTGATTTGTTAAAGAGAGAGGATTTAAAGCTGGTGATCGGAGATATTACGATGCCGGTTGCTGTAGAAGATAAGATTGATTATATCATCCACTGTGCGAGTATCACGACTTCTAAAATCATGATCAGCAGACCGGTGGACGTGATCCGGACGTCTCTTAACGGAACGGAGAATCTTCTGGAACTTGCAAAGGAAAAACAGGTCAGAAGCATGGTTTATGTTTCTTCAATGGAAATGTATGGGGTATTAAATTTACAGGATGATCAGATGGTGACAGAGGAAATGACGGGCTATTTAAATCCGCTGGCATTACGCAGCAATTATCCGGAAAGCAAGCGTATGTGTGAGAATATGTGCGTTGCTTATGGAACGCAGTATGAAGTTCCAGTGAAGATTGCAAGACTGGCACAGACGTTTGGTGCCGGAGTATTGCCAGGGGAAAACCGTGTTTTTGCACAGTTTGCAAGAAGTGCCATGAAGGGCAGTGATATTGTACTTCATACAGAAGGAAAATCCGAAGGAAATTATTGCTATACGGCGGATGCAGTACGGGCATTGCTGACCATTCTGGTTAAAGGCGAAAATATGCAGGCCTATAATGTGGTGAATGAGAAATCGCATATTACGATTGCGGATATGGCAAAATTTGTTGCAGAGAAGATTGCAGAAAAGCCGATAAAAGTTGTATTTGATATTCCAAAGGAAAATAAATTTGGATATGCCAATGATACAAAAATGCATCTGGCTGCCACCAGATTGATGGCACTTGGATGGAAGCCGGAAACAGATCTGGAAGAATCCTATCGAAGACTGATTGCGAGTATGAAAAACAGAAATGTTTAAAAGTATTTTTATAGATTTGGCAGTAAATGATTTGACTTGTCTGAAATAGTTACACAGTCTTCCGTAATCGTTCAGACATCAAAATATCGGTCAAGCTTACTTAAGGATTTGCGTATGTGAAGCAACTGAAACAGTTTGCTTCGAGCCGCATCTACACAGCAGCCAACAACAAAAATGGCAAGGATAATTCCGAAAAAGAATAAGAGCATTTTTGAAACGGAACCATTTGTGATAAAAGCAAAACGGTCTGTCATAACATAACTGCGGACAAGAGGATGATCATGCAACAGATAGACACCGAAAGAAAGAGGTGATATCAGCATGATCATTTTTTTGACGGACTCGGAAAAGTTCATGCTGCCGAAAATGAGGAGCAATGACATGGCTGCCAGTACAATAAAAGGTGATGTATAGTGAATCAAAAAAGAAGAATCCAGAGTAAATCCGCTGATCGGAAATTTTTCAACAAGAATTTTGCTGCTCCATGTAATTAAAATGCAGAAAAAATATAAGATAAAGTATTTTTTCTTTTTAGAGTGAGAGACCAGATTCAGTTTTTTGATGCACGCACCGAGAAGGTACATCAGTGTGAGCCAGAAAACACTGTATCCGTCGCCCATATAAAAAACATCCTGCTGCGGTGTAAAAGTCTGTGAAATGGTCGGAACCACAGAAAATACGACAAGAGTAAAACAGAATAAAGTTTTTATCTGCTTTTCGGAGAGATTCCGAAACATCTGATTGATGAATGGGGAGAGAAAAAACACTCCTGCATAAGCAGTAAAATACCAGTATTCTTTTCGGGTGACCGGAAAGAGTGCTTGTATCCAGCCGGATGTATTTCTGCTTTCCGGAAGCAGAAAAAAGAAAACGGTGTTGATCAGGATTCCATAAAATAAGACCTGAAGCCAAAGAATCAGAATGTTTGAAATCTTAAAATGAGAATCAACACTGACAAATCCGGATATCATAGCGTAAGTATTTACAGCACCGAAGGCAATCACTTCCAGCAGCCACGCAATCTGATAATGTACCGATAAAAAAGAAACAGAACGTAAAATACCGCCATGCCCCAGAGTGTGGAGCATGACGATCATAATCATAGAAATCATTCGAAGAAAATCAATACCATAATTTCGTGTTTTCATAAGTCTTTTCCTTTTAAAGAAATCAATCCTGAATCTTGTCAACAGTAATATTTGGAAAAAGTGCATACCCGACAGAGAGACTGTTCGGATTGCAGTAAGGAATCTTGTTATTTCCATTGAAGGTTCCTGAGCAGGTGATCTTCTTATCCAGATAGGAAACATAGTCTTTCATTTTCATGGATAATGAATAGATATGTCCTGTGCCCTCTTCAGATAACAGCATAACCAGATTGTTTGACTCAGCATCAGCATTTTCATATACAACTTTGCCGGTTACGGAAACTTTTGAGTCAGCATAATAAAGAGGATATTTGCAGATTTCTCTGTAATCTCTCGTCAGGTGCATCGGATCAGCGGTGGTGTCATCGTCTTCAATCTCCCCACAGATCGTGGTAAATTCCGGAAGAGAATCAAGAGCTTCGACATCCGTAACGGATACCAGATCGCTGTATTGTTTCATGGCATCTTCTGAAATAATCCAGTCCTTAAAGGAATCAAATGACTTTTTGTAACCGAGCAGGCGGTGATATAAAATGGTAGAGCTGTCCGAAATCTCGGACAAACCATTATAAACGCCGTAAATTTTTATCCTGTCACCTACGGAAAGATTTGGAATACATGGAGTAGCAAATTTATCTGTTTTTAATGTTACTGCACGAAACAGATAAGGATTGCCGGCATCATCTTTGATCTTGAAATAGGCATATTTTGTGCTTTCGTAGATTTCCTGAACTTCACCTTCAACCTCAATTGGATGATCAACGTGATCGTAAGGATTTTCTGTTAATTCTTTATAAGGTATAGACCGGGCATTTGCTTTCCATTCTGAGATTGGAGTACAAAGATAAAACCAGTCTACAGATGCTGCTTTGGAATCGGCAGAATAGGATTTAATTTTTTTGTATGGTTTTCCGGCAATGGCAGAATATTTTAAAAAAATGCCGTCAGGGTCTGTTTCTTTTATTTTTCCTGAAATCAGACCGTCTTTGTACTGAACTTCTGCTGATTCTCCATCTTTGTAAGAAATGACACAGTCACCGGAAAAAGCATCGTCATCCCATCTTCCTTCTATCTGAAGAAAATCAGCGGATTTACCGGCAGGAGTGAAAATAGCTTCTCCGGCATCAGCATTCTTCGTAACGGTTCCATAATATACTTTATTAAAAACATTTACATTTACGAACTGCTCGTTTTTACTGTCTGCTGCACTGGTGTGAAACGAACATACACCGGCTAAAACCAGCAGGCAGGCAATCGCTTTTTTTAACATTATAGATCGCTCCTCTCTTCTGAGTATTTTACTAATAAAAAGGAAATCAGTCAAATATTACTTCTGTTTTTGAAGGAATCATAATTCACTCACATTTATATTATTAAATCAATTATGGGAGAGTGCATATTACTGCTGCGTAGTTTTTCGGGTCTTGTTTTTAACAGTATTGTTTGTTATAATCAATAACCAGAGATTAAAGGAGAAAGAGGATGTTTATGGGCAAAAAGCGAAAAGCTGTCATGCTTGGAGTAAATGTATTTCTTGTACTGGCACTTTTATGGTCTGTAGTTTTTACCGTTGACCGAAAGAATGCGGCCTACACCAATACGGACATAGAACGATACAAGAGTTTAAATACCATACCAAAGCTTGGAGCTGTCACGAACAGCAGAACAGCTGAGATCCAATTTTCATTGTACGATGAAAAATTATATGGCATAGCTCTCTTTTTTTATGTATCGGGAGAAAATACCGATGGAGAGCTTGTATGTTCATTGAAGCACGATGGAGAGACTATTTCAGAACAGACGGTTGCAGTGAAGGAGCTGTTTGCTCTTGTCAATAAGAATGAAATTAAACCAAAAGAACTGATTCTTGGAAACGGTGAAGTATGCAATGGCGATTATACGCTGGAAATAAAGGGAAGTGGAATTTCACCGCAGACAAGGATTTCTTTATATGGTAATAAGGCAGATGAATATTTTCTGGATTATACCAATGCAAATTATCAGAACTATAATGGAATTCTTTATATTGTGGAAACTTTAGAACCAGAACGACCATATGTATGGGCCTGTGCATTTTTACTGGCTATGAGTTTTGTCTTTAGCCTGATCATATGTATGAATGAGAGGGAGAAAGAACATGAATAATATTAAGAAACATAAGAGACTGATAGCTGCGATTGTTGTGATTCTGCTGGCAGTGCTGGTAGAGATTTTTGCAAACCGGTCTGCATGGGGACATGCATATGATCTGGATATTACCGATCATATGTACATCAGCGAGAGTGCAGGTCAGGAAGAATATCAGGTTATATTTTCTGCTCCAAAAGGACTTTATATTCAGATGCTCCATGTGCAGGGGCATTTTAAAGATGAAGAGTTCTATGATATAGAAACAAAAGAAATCAATGATTTTGGCAAAGAAACAGAGCAAAAATATCATGACTGTGTAAATAAACTTCTGCCGGAATATTCAACCAGCATCAACAAAAAAGTCACCTATCTGAAGATGACCATGAAGAAGAATAAGGATGCAGAACTGACAAAAGTATCTCTGTCCAATAAAGCAGACATTAATCTGTATCGTTATTTCTTTATACTGTTGATCGGAGCGATGATTTACTGTACTTTCTTTGAAAAAGAATTTATCAAGAAGACAGAATGGTATTTCGCAGTATTTGCACTGAGTTTTGGCATGTTGATCATTGCAGCGGCCCAGCCAACCTGCAATTCCTGGGACGAGCAGATTCATTTCCGGGATTCTTATCGAATTGCCAGCGGGCATAATGTAGAATGGACAGAAGCCGGACTTAACATTATGAACCGCATTAATCCAAAATGTAATACAAAGGAAGAATATAAACTTCTGAAAGCATATATGGATGAACATGGCACGGAAGTTGTTATGAAAGAGACGCAGGAAACGTCAGGAATTTCTTATGATAAAATTGCATATATTCCGATGGCAGTTTTTCTGTTTATCGGAAAGAATTTGAAACTTCCATTTTCGGCAGTGTTTGCACTTGGAAAATTCGGCAATCTTCTGATGTATGTGATTGTGATGTTTTGGGCGATTCGCCTTGCAAAGAGCAGAAAATTACTGCTGGCGTTTGTGGCGATGCTTCCGACGCCGCTGTTTCTGGCATCGTCTTATACGTATGACAGCGTTGTGTTCTCGTTCATTACACTGGGATGTGTCCTGTGGTCAAGAGAAGCATTTTTCCAGTCAACGAAGTATTATCATACAGCTTCTGTGATCGGAGCAATATTTATGATGTCCGTCGGATGCCTCTCAAAAGCAGTTTATATTCCACTGGTATTGCTGATGCTTCTGCTGCCGCAGTTTTATAAAAAGAATAAAAAAGAAAAAATCTTATTCCTGATCGGAATCGGAGTATTATTCCTGGTAGTTATGGCAACGTTTGTATTACCGGTTATTTCCAATACAGTGTCAGGGAATATTGCTTATGGCGGCGATTCACGAGGCGGAGATACCAGCGTTGTAAGACAGCTGGTATCTATGGTAAAACATCCGCTGGCAAGTATCCGGCTTATGTTCGGAAGTATTTTCCAGCTGGACAATTTCCGAAATCTGGGTAATATAGATTCCGATAATTATTTCTTCGGAAATCTGATGTTTTTAAATTATGCATCAAGGGGAACACTTGCAGATAAATGGAGTATCCTGTTGCTTCCGATGCTGACCCTGCTGGTTTTTCAGAAAGAAAAGGGCAGCAGCAGACTGGCAAATTGTGAAATATGGAAACGAATCCTGATGTGGGGCATTTTTCTGATCACGGTAATGCTGATCTGGAGTGCAATGTATTTAAGTTTTACGCCGGTAGGAGAGGCAAGTATCGCCGGTGTGCAGGCAAGATATTATCTGCCGCTTATTTATCTTGGAGCATTATTGCTTTCAAATTCAAAAATAAAAGTAGAAATCAGTAAATACGGACTGGCAAAACTATCATTTATTGTTGCAAATATACTGCAAATTGCAGCGGTATGGGAATTATTGCTGCAGGGAAGATTGATATAGGGGAATAGAATGACAAAAAGAAATGATCATACGTTTGCAATTTGTGCATACAAAGAAAGTCCATATTTAGAGGAATGCATACTTTCTCTAAAAAATCAGACGGTCAAAAGCAATATCATAATGGCTACTTCAACGCCGAATGAATGGATACAGGGATTGGCAGAGAAATATGAGATTCCGCTGTACATCAATACAGGTGAAGGTGGGATTGCCCAAGACTGGAATTTTGCATACAGACAGGCAAAAACAGACTATGTCACGATCGCCCATCAGGATGATATCTATGAACCGAATTATTTGAAAATGATTTTCGGAGAACTGAAAAAAGGTAAAGATCCGATTGTTGTGTTTACCGATTATGGTGAACTCAGAGATGGAGAAAAAGTTCAGAAATCAACGCTGCTCACGATCAAACGTATTCTGCTGCTGCCGATGCGAGTTCAGGGATTCCAGAATGTGCGATTTTTTAAACGCCTTTTTCTGAGGTTCGGCAATCCGGTCTGCTGTCCGGCGACAACTTACATCAGGAAAAAATTTAAGGGGGATCCGTTTGAAGTAAGATTCTCAAGCAACGTAGACTGGATGATGCTGGAGAAGCAGTCCAGAGAAGAGGGATCTTTCTGTTATATATCAGACATAGGTATGTATCATCGTATTCATGAAAAATCAACAACGACAGAAATCATTCATGGAGATATCCGCTGGAGAGAAGACTACGAAATGTTTCGAAAATTCTGGCCGGCATGGGTTGCAAAACCGCTTGTCAGGGTTTATCGTTTAAGTGAGAAATCAAATAACATACAACAGAGGGAAGAGAAATGAAGGTATTAGTGATTATTCCGGCATATAATGAAGAATTAAATATCAAAAAAGTAGTGTCTAATTTGATCGATCATTATCCACAGTATAACTATGTAGTTGTAAACGATGGTTCCGCAGACAGCACATCGCAGATCTGTCACCAGGAAGGCTACAATATCATAGACCTGCCGGTCAATCTTGGACTTGCAGGAGCTTTCCAGACAGGACTGAAATATGCAGATCAGGAAGGTTATGACTGTGCGATCCAGTTTGATGCGGACGGGCAGCACAGACCGGAATATATCGAAGATCTTTTAAAAGAAATTGAAAACGGATATGATATTGTGATCGGTTCCCGTTTTGTGACGGAGAAAAAACCATTCTCGATGCGAATGTTAGGAAATCGTATGATCGAAAGAGCAATCAAATTTTCAACCGGGAAGGTACTGACCGATCCTACTTCCGGAATGCGTATGTACAGTAAGAAGATCATTCACGAATTTGCATCCAATATCAACTACGGACCAGAGCCGGATACCATTTCATTCATGATCAAACAGGGAGCTTCCGTTAAGGATGTGCAGGTGAAAATGGATGAAAGAACTGCAGGAGAAAGTTATCTGAATCTGACAAGATCGATCGCCTATATGCTCAGAATGATGCTTTCGATTCTGTTTATCCAGAATTTCAGAAAACGCAGAAAAGCAGACTAAGAAGGGAGTCAATATGTCGATCTATTTAAGAATTATTCTGGTTGTCATATCCATGCTCAGTATGATGAACGTTATGAAGAGAGTGAGAAGATTCAAACTGCAGATAGAAAACTCTATTTTTTGGATCATTTTTTCACTGCTGCTGATACTGGTGGCAGTCTTCCCGGATCCGATGTTCTGGCTTGCAGACCTTTTGGGCATCCAGTCTCCAGCAAATATGGTATTTCTCTTTGTTATCTTTATCCTTTTAATTAAGACATTTAATCTGACACTTGAAATTTCACAGCTTCAGTACAAAATACAGGAGCTGGTACAGAAAATAGCATTAGATGAAAATAAAAAGAACAAAGAAGCGGACAAGGAGGAAAAATGAGCAAAGTATCTGTGATTGTTCCGGTTTATAATGTAGAGCAATATATAAAACGATGCCTGAAAAGTATTCTGGATCAGAGCTGGCAGGATTTTGAGATTTTATGTGTGGATGACTGTGGTCAGGATCAGAGCATTTCTATTATAGAGCAGATGCAGAAAGAATATCCGCAGAAAATAAAAATATTATACGGGGAACAAAACATGGGCCTGGGTGCTGCAAGAGATCGAGGAATGAAGGCGGCATCCGGGGAATACATTGCCTTTATTGATAGTGATGATTATCTGAAACGAAATTTTCTGGAAACTTATATGCATGCAGCACAGAAAAAAGATGCAGATATCATTGTTGGCGGTTATATCCGTGATGTAAACGGAAAGTTATCGGAAACACCGATCGATGTCAACGATGATACATTTGTATGGATGAATGTCAGTGCCTGCACAAAAGTATATAAGAGAAAATTTCTGGAAGATAATCATCTGTCTTTTTATGGAGTAAGACGCTACGAAGATGAAGGATTTATGTATCGATGTCTGGCATGTCATCCGGTTGTTGAACTTATGGCATATTCCGGTTACTATTACTATATGAATAGCGAGTCTATTACCAGGAGCAGCAAGAGCGACCGAACCGGTATTGTAAAAGAATATTTTCAGACAGTGAACAAACTGGCTGATACCGTAAAGTGTGACAGAGAGACTCAGCCATTGTTAAATTATTGCCTGGTATCCGGACTGACGGCAAATATGCTTTATAATGGTCAGGGATGCGGCGGAAAAAAAATGAAAGAATTATATATTCAGTATAATAAACTGCTCAATAAAATAGACAGAGATATCTGCAAAAACAAATACATTGCATTGAAGTATTTAAAATCAGAACCGGCAAAAAAGAGATATACAACATGGCTGATCTTAAGACTGAGAAAAATCGGACTGGACAGGCTGCTGTTTTTTCTGGTAAGCAGGATCTGATAAAAGTAAAGCTGAAACAATGAGAGGAATTATCAGATGAAAAATAAAAAATTAAGCTCTGAAGAAATCAAACAAATAGAACTGAACCTGTTATTAAAACTGGATGAGATATGTAAAAAATACAAGCTCAGATATTACCTGTGCGGAGGAACACTTCTTGGTGCAGTCCGTCATAAAGGTTTCATTCCGTGGGATGATGATATCGATGTTCTGATGCCGCGTGAAGATTTTGAGAAGCTTTTGAGAGTGGAAAAAAAGCAGAAACAAGATGCGGTGGAAAAGATTGTTTCCTGGAAATCTGGTAATTCTATCTATCCGTTTATCAAACTGATCAATACGAATACAGTACTGAAAGAAAAGTATCTTTCTGAAGAATTTACAACGGGTATCTGGATCGATATTTTTCCACTGGATGGTATGCCGGATGACGAAAAAATTATCGCAAAGAAATTTAAGAAAATTAAATTTTATAAGACCATACTACTGACGGCTTACAGCGAAATGGGAAAAGGAGCTACCTGGTATGCGGCACTTGCAAAGCGAGTCCTGATCCCGATCTGCAAACATCTCAACACGGAAAAACTCTGCAATAAATTAAATGCGATATCAAAAGAGTATCCGATCGACAAGTCGCCGTATGTGGGCGGTTTTCTGTGGGGGTATGGACCGCAGGAGAAAATGCCGAAAGAATTTTTAGAGCCGGTGGAAGTAGAATTTGAAGGACATATGTTTCCGGCACCAAAATGCTGGGATTTCTATCTGACACAACTGTACGGAGATTATATGCAGCTTCCTCCGGAAAATAAGAGGATCTCGCATGATTTCAATGTTTATATGAAGGAGAATAAAGAATAATGAATATCGGACTGATCTTTGCCGGAGGTTCCGGAGTGAGGATGAATACAAAAGGTCTGCCAAAGCAGTTCCTTGAGATGAACGGAAAAGCAATCATCATTCATACGATCGAGCATTTTGAAAAATGTAAAGCGATTGATGCAATTGTGATTGTATGTCTGAAAGACTATATTGAATATCTGGAAGATCTTCTGGACCGGGATCGTATCACAAAGGTAAAGAAAATTGTGCCGGGCGGTTCCTGCGGTCAGGAATCCATCTATCATGGACTTTGTGCAGCAGAAGAAATTTCAGAGAATGAAGATGACATCATTCTGATCCATGATGGAGTACGTCCCCTGATATCCGGAAAATTAATCCATGATAATATCAATATGGTAAAAGAAAAGGGAAATGCGATCACGGTAACACCGGCAACAGAGACGATCATTCAGGTTGGCGGTGAACAGGAGATTACGAATATCATCGACCGCAAAAGCTGTTATACAGCAAAAGCACCGCAGAGTTTTTACCTGAAAGATATTCTTGATGTGCATCGTCAGGCGATAAAAGAAAATAAAACTGACAGGATTGATTCTGCAAGTCTGATGAAAGAATTTGGACATACTCTTCACACACTCGAAGGGCCGACCGAAAATATCAAGATTACAAATCCATCTGATTTTTATATTTTCCGTGCCATTTTGGAAGCAAAGGAAAACTCACAGATCTTTGGATTATAAACTATGGGAGACAGAAATATGCCAGATATTAAAATCAGTATAATTGTTCCGGTATATAATTCGGAGAAATATTTGCCGGAAACGGCACAGAGCATTTTAAAACAGTCTTTTTCGGATTTTGAATTAATCCTTGTGGATGACGGATCAAAAGATGGAAGCGGAAAAATATGCGATCAGCTTGCAGCGAAAGATACCAGAATAAAAGTTATCCATAAGACAAACGGCGGGATCTGTTCTGCACGAAATGCAGGATTAAAAGAAGCGGCCGGAGAATACATTGCATTTTGTGATAATGATGACATTTATCTGCCGGGACTTTTAGAAGATAATTATGCACTTGCAAAAAAATATGATGCAGATGTGGTGCGTTATTCCAGAAGTTATCGCACGGTCAAAGACGGCAAAGTGATCGCAGAAGAAAAGACCTCTTTTAAAGCAGGTGTATACAGCAGTTCACAGTTTGCTGCAAATTTTGATCAGATCAACAAAGCCGGAGAAGGAATCTGGGCCGGTATTTATCGGAGAGCTTTTTTACAGAAAAATCAGATTGATTTTGATGAAACCATGAAGTTTGGATATGAAGATCTGGATTTTATAACGAAAATATATCTGTGCAGCCCAAGTGTTGTACTGAATCCGAAGACTTACTATGTGTGGATCATGCGATATGCACACAGTACAAGCGGAAAGACAGACATTAACAATATCACTTCGCTGATGAAGTGTCTGGAAAATAAAAGCAGACTGGTAACACAGACCGGTATTGAAACACAGATTCCGGCATTCTGGGTGGAAGAGCTTTCCAGAAGAATTTATACGATCGTGCGTTATGTAAGCCCGAAAAAAGTAAAAATGCCGTTTGGAAAAAGAATCGAGCTTTTAAAATATTTCCGCACAGCAGCAGTATTTCAGCAACCGACAGATAAAAAGAAAACGAAAGCATTTAAGAAGCAGTCGAAGCCAGGCTGGCTGATCTGGTACTTATTTGATAAGAAGCATTACTGGCTGTTATACTTTCTGGTAACAGGCAAACAAAGGCTGTCAGAGAAATAAGGAGCAGGGAACATGAAAGAAAAGTCAATCAAATTAAACGCAGTGCTCAATGTTATGAAAACGGTATTGTCTCTGGTATTTCCACTGATCACATTTCCGTATATCACACGAGTACTTCAGGTAAATGCGATTGGAAAATACGATTTTTCCGTATCGGTTATCAGCTACTTTTCTCTGATCGCAGCTCTTGGCATCACAACTTATGCAGTAAGAGAAGGAACAAAATACCGGGGCGATCAGGAAAAAATGAATCAGTTCGCAAGCGAGATTTTTTCTATCAATCTTTATGCAACGATCGTATCGTATATCCTGTTGTTTTTGGCACTTATGTTTGTAGACAAGCTGAAGAGCTATAATATCGTGATCGGGATCCTCAGCCTGGAAATTCTGCTGGCAACGCTGAGCGTTGTCTGGATTTATAATATATATGAGGATTTTGGTTATATTACGTTTGTTACGTTTATTCTTCAGTTCGTATCTATCATCCTGATGCTGCTGTTTGTACACAGTGCAGATGACCTTTACAAGTATGTTATTATTTCCGTTATTTCAAGCAGCGGTTCCGGATTATTTATGTTTTTCCACGCAAGGAAATATGTGCAGCTGCATCTGGTAAAAAAGCCGCCGCTGAAACATTTAAAACCGATTATGATCGTGTTTTCGACAACGATTGCAGCTACCATTTATATCAGCTCAGACACAACAATCCTTGGATGGCTGACAGATGATTACCACGTTGGAATTTACGGAACAGCGGCCAAGATATATAAGATTGTAAAACAGGTTCTTAATGCAGTCGTGGCAGTTGTTATTCCAAGATTCGCATTTTATATTGGAACACAGGAAAAAGATAAGATATTACAGCTGGGAAGAAAACTGATCGATTATATGGTAGCAATCTGCTGTCCGGCGATGGTGGGACTGTTTTGTCTGAGTAAGCCAATCGTAGAAGAGTTTGCCGGAGCATCTTTCAGCGAAGCCTATATCCCGCTGCAGCTGCTCAGTATTGCCCTTGTCTTTGCTGTCTTTGCAAACTTTTTTTCCAACTGTGTGTTGATTTCTTACAAAAAAGAAAAAATTGTTATGTTTGCGACAATCCTCAGTGCAGTGATAAATATTGTACTGAATTTTATCCTGATTCCAAGATATCAGGAAAGTGCAGCGGCTTTTACGACGATTATCGCAGAAGTATGTGTATGTGTAATATCCGCATACGAGTCAAGAAAAATCATAAAGATCAATTGCACAGCAAGAAATCTGATCTCAACGATCATTGGCTGTGTGGGGATTGTGATCTGCTGTATGCTGGCTGCAAAAGTTATTGAAAATCAGATTTATCTGATTCTTGTATCGGTGATCGTATCGGGACTGGTTTATGCAGTTGTTTTGATTCTGATGAAGAATACAGTTATCACAGATGTTTTGGAGCGTTTTGTCAGAGGAGCAAGAGGCTAAGGGAGAGGAAAAATGCAGGGAAAAAGAAATTCAACAATGGACATTGTAAAGGCGATAGGTATCATTTCTATTGTGATGGGACATTGCTGCTATTCAATCATGATACCAGCCTTGAACGTCAGTGTGGGAGAATTTGTATACAGTTATCATTTAATGGTGTTCTTTTTTGTGGCGGGATTTTTTTACAAAAGAGAATACCATGAGCACCCGGAACAGTATATCGGCAAGCGGCTTTTGAAGCTTGGCGGTATGCTGTTTCTTTATAATACCGTGTTTACGCTGTTACATAACACACTGGTGTCGGTCAAAATGATCAGCAGCACCGAACATTACAGCATCAGCAAAATGGTATCCTGCATCGTACAGAGTCTGCTGATGAAATACACCGAAGAATTGCTGGGAGCCTGCTGGTTCCTGCCAATGTTTTTTATCGGAACAGCATTGTTTGCGATTGCATTCAGCAAAGCAGAAAAAAGTAAAAAACCGGAATATTGGCATAAGATCATCTGTATTCTGTTTGCTGCTGTTGCATTATATGCAAACAGTCGGGAGCTGACCTGGGAATACTGGATACAGACTTCAATTCTGGCGGTTCCGATTATGTACATTGGTTACTTTGCAAAACAGAAATGGGACAAACTCGACAAAGGGATTACTTGGTATGGAACTATTTTAAGTGCTGCCGTGATTCTTGGAATCTTAAATCGTATGCCGGGAAGTATTGAACTTTCGGTCAATCAGATCTTACATCCGGTACTTTTTTATCCGGTGACCTTGCTTGGTATTTATTTCTGTATTGGGCTTGCAAAAATACTTGGCAAAAATCCATATACAGAAAAATTTTTCTCACTGGTCGGAAAAGAAAGCTTTCACATTATGGCACTGCATTTTCTTGGATTTAAGATCGTGGATCGTATTTATTCAGCAGTGTATGGCATTACAGATGCTGAAAAAATTGGAAAATTTCCACATTCAGATTACGGTCTGCACATCAGTTATGTGATTGCCGGAGTGCTCATTCCATTATGTCTGATTACATTACTGCGTAAAGTTCAAAAATATGGTCATTTTGTGAAAGAAATGTAAAACATGCTTTTCAAACAAAACAGAGGAGATTTTTACATTGACTTTTACATTTAGATAAATATACTATAAATTAGGAATAAAAATCGTGCTGCTTGGTAAAAGTAACCAGAGCAGCATCGCAGTGCTAAATTGCATTGCAGCATGAGGAGGAAATAAATGAAAAAAAGAATGCATAAACTTTGCACCATTTTGACAGCATCCGCTTTACTTGCAATGTCTGTCACAGTATATGCAGCAGAAGGGGATAATACAGAGGCTGGATTTCAACCTGCAGAAGAAGGGACTGTACAGTCTGCGGATACCGAGCAGACAGAAGAGAAAGATCCGGAAGAAAACGGATTAGATTCTTTTATTTATATAAGAGAAAAAGAAGATAAAACAACCGAAAAAGCAAAAGTAAAAAAAGTAACGATCGAAGAATTAAAAGAAGAGATCGATGCAAATCAGGTGCCGGAACTGGCAGCGGTTGTTTTTCAATTTTCAGATGAAGAGTTTGAGACAGAGGCACTGACGGAGAATACAACTGAATTTGAAACAGAAACTCAGTCAGAAATGACAGAATCTGAAAGTGAAACAGCAACGGAAACAGAAACAGAATCCGAGACAGAATCCGAGACAGACAAAGATTCAGAAATCGAGAAATATCCAACCGTAGAACTGAGTGATATGCAGAAAGATATGGTCTATGAGGTAGCAGAGCTTGTTCCACAGACGGTTGTGATCTTCAACCAGTGTGAGCTGGAAAATAATCTGGTGTTTACAGACTGCAAGGAAGTGAAGGCAGTTACCGTTCTGAAAGCAGACACAGAGAAAGAACTGAAAAAAGCAATCCAGAAATACGACCTGGAAAAAGAATATGCAGATTATCTTAAACTCCAGAGTGAAAAGAAATCTGCGTCAAAAGGACAGGCACGTACGACAAGTACATCAAGTTCAGGCAAAAGCCTTGCAGTGCCACAGACGTCCACTCAGGCAGAGAGTCAGACTTCCACTACACCGTCAAACCGTGTGGCAGGAAGCAGTTCAACATCGGGAAGCAGTTCTTCTTCAGGAAGCTCTGCTTATGGATCATCCGGCAGCTCCACATCAGGAAGCAGTTCGACATCCGGAACAACAACCGGACAGAAGGACGTTACATTCAAATTTGAGCCGGATGAGGTATACAGCGGAGAAGAGAGCATTTCAGCAACTTACAGCGTATCCAGCACAAAAGAGATTACATATGGAAAAGTAACGATTAACTATGATACCAATGCGATGAAATACGATGATTCCAATGCGGAGGACAGCGACGCACTGGAAGGTATGACGATCAAAGTTATCAAGCCGACAGACAGTGCCGGAACGGAAGGTAAGATTGTGATTGAATTTTCGTCAACAACACCGAAAAAGCTGAAAGGAACTCTGGTAGATCTCTGGTTCAATCTGACAGGCAATGCAACAACCGGTCAGCAGTTCAATATCAGCATGACCGTAGATGAATTACGAAACGGATCGACCAATCTGACATCTGAAGTGGAGACAGTAAGTATGGTAGCACAGCCGGATGGCGATGAAGAGACGGAAACAGAGACACCTTCTACAACCGCCACACCGTCCACAACGGCATCGACAAGTGCATCGTCTTCCACACCGACATCAGGTTCGAGTTCCACGATGACAACACAGAACGCACCAAAGACAGGCGATACAACCAATATCCCGGCTATGGTTCTTCTGATGGCAGGTTCGGCAGCAGTATATATCAAAGCAAGAAAGAGAGTATAGCAATAAATGTATAGACGAAACATAGCAGCGGCAGCAGCCGTCCTGTTTCTTTCTTCAGCCGTTGGCATTTCTGCTTATGCAGCACCACAAAAAGACAACAGTGCGACAGAGACAGAGACTGAAACGGAAACAGAGACACAGACGGAAACGGAAACAGAAACCGAAACCGAGACGGAAACTCAGGAAACCGAAGCAGCGACAGAGCGAGAAGCAGGTTTTGTATCCATAGAAGAGATGCCGTTTGAAATTGAAACGGAATCTGAGACAGAAAGCAGCAATCAGACTGAGACGGAAACGGAAACAGAAACAGAGCAGAAAATAGAATCACCAAAAGTCGAACAGACTTTTCGATTCTTTCAGGTAGAAAAAAAATATGCCGTATCAAAAAGAGATGATGTTTATCTCTATGAAAAGAAAAATACAAAATCCGATAAAGTAGGAAAGATCAATGCACTTGGCGTATTGCATATTCTGGAAGAAGACGACGATGGCGAATGGTATTATGTAGAATCCGGAAAAGCCAGAGGTTTCATAAAAGCAAAATATGTATGGGCAGACGAAAAAGCGGAACGTTATGTAAAGCATAAAAAAGAAAAGAATATAGAGACAGCCGAAGTTCTCAAAGAAGCTTATGAAAATAAGGCGTTTCTGCATACACAGACAACTGCATACAAAGCAGTAGCCAAAAAGAAATACGCCCTGACGAAAAATAGAATCAAAATCTATGATTCTATTCCGCAGGAAGAAACCAAGAACAATAAAAAAGAAGAAACAGAAAAAGAAACGCAGGAAAGTACTGCCTCAGAAAGTGAAAAACAGAGCAGCAGTGTGACAGAGGGCGAAACGCAGGATAATTCTGCAAAAGAGAGCGAAACGCCGGACAGTGCTTCCGGGGAAAGTGAAACACAGGAATCCGAGAAAAAGAAAAGCACAGATCAGAAATCGGAGAAGAGTGAAGATACAGAAAAGAACCAGGAGCCGGAGGTAGTAGGTACACTGGCAAAAGGCGGACTGTGTTATATTCTGGATGATGAGGATCAGGAATGGAGTTATGTAGAATCAGATGATGTCAGGGGATTTGTACAGACAAAGCAGCTCGAAACCGGAAAAGAAGTGAAAAAAGAGATCGAAGAAAAAGGCGAGGATACTTATGCCCTTGCTAAAGCAAAAGTAAAACCGGAAGACAACAAAGCCTGCTATTACACGGTAACTTCCGTAAAAGAAGCTTCTGTATCAGGACTGATCCGCACCTCTATGTTAGAATATGCGAAGCAGTTCCTGGGTAATCCTTATGTATGGGGAGGTACCAGTCTGACAAAAGGGGCAGACTGCTCCGGTTTTGTACAGAGCATTTATGCAGAATTTGGTTACAGCATTCCGCGTGTGGCGGAAGACCAGGCAGAATGTGCCACCAAAATACCGGTAGAAGATGCATTGCCGGGCGATCTGATCTTTTATCAGAGATCGGATGGCTATATTTATCATGTAGTTATGAGTACTGGTGACGGCGGAACGATCGAGGCACACAGCAGTGCCACGGGCATTATAGAAAGCACTGTAAATGAAAACGATGCAGTATGGGCAGTCCGTATTATTTCAAATGAGGATACAGACATACTGGATGCATTGAAGAAAAAGGATATGGCAGCAGATTACTATGATAATGCTGTTATAGCGAAGAGTACAGAATATGGTTCATACCTTGGCAAATTTAAGCTGACAGCATATTGCAGCTGTCCGATCTGTTGTGGAGTCTGGTCAGGCGGACCTACGGCGAGCGGAGCAATGCCGACGATCGATCATACGGTAGCTATGGCAGGACTGCCATTTGGAACCGAATTGATCATCAATGGACAGGTCTATACAGTAGAAGATCTGGGAACGCCATATGGACATGTAGATATCTATATGAATAACCATCAGGCGGCACTGCAGTTTGGTGTTCAGTACAGTGATGTGTATCTGAAAAAATAAAGAAGAATAAATATTTGATATGGGCAATTTCTTATTTATATTCAAGAAGGAATTGTCCATATTTTTATATCAGATGTGAGATGAAAAAAGTAAATTTCACTTTGCAAGTGAACCATGAAAAAATAAATAAAGAAAAAGCAAAAAATCAGTTGACATTTCAAAATGAATTTATTATAATGAATGAGCGTCACAGAGATGTGAGCACAATATCAGACGAATTGCTGATTCAGGAGAAGTACTCAAGTGGCTGAAGAGGCGCCCCTGCTAAGGGTGTAGACCGTTTACGCGGTGCGAGGGTTCAAATCCCTCCTTCTCCGTAATATTTTTCACTCTTATTTGGAAAATAAAGAAGAAAAATAAAAAAGTGCTTGAAAGTACAGATGATTTGGTGTATAGTTGTGTCGGTTTGTATCCCAAGAATGTGGATCAGATTGCGCAGGAATCTCGGGTGGAGATCAGAAAATTGATGAGCATTCTTGTTACACTGGAACTGCAGGGATACATTCGTGAAATAACAAAGAATTATTATATCAGAATAAAATAGGAGTATAGTTTTTATGGCACATTATCTTGTAATCGTGGAGTCTCCTGCAAAGGTGAAGACGATTAAAAAGTTTCTAGGAAGCAATTATACAGTTGCAGCGTCACAGGGACACGTCAGGGATCTGCCGAAAAGTCAGCTAGGAATTGACGTGGAGAATGATTACGAACCAAAATATATTACCATTCGTGGAAAAGGAGAGATTCTTGCAACGCTCAGAAAAGAGGCGAAGAAATCAGACAAAGTTTATCTTGCAACCGACCCTGACCGTGAAGGAGAGGCTATTTCCTGGCATCTTGCTGCTGCCTTGAAGCTGGACGAGAAGAAAATGCGCCGTATTACATTTAATGAGATTACAAAGAATGCTGTGAAAGCATCTTTGAAAGCACCACGTGATATTGACATGGATCTTGTGGATGCACAGCAGGCAAGAAGAGAGCTTGACCG
>OJMM01000533.1_pt1 | contig 25504 bp, 25 predicted proteins | sample 1597231 | NCBI WGS metagenome assembly OJMM01 (sample SAMEA2452128, study PRJEB22498) | human gut metagenome | reverse complement strand
GGAAGGTCTGCCGCCGGCTTTGATAATAACGGCGGAAAATGACGTCTTGCGTGACGAGGGAGAAGCCTATGCCCGCAAGTTGAACGATGCCAAGGTTGACGTTGCGTCAGTCCGTTTTAACGGTACCATTCATGATTTTGTGATGTTAAACGCCTTGGCCGCCACCAAACCGACACGCGTAGCCGTTAATCTGGCCATTACGATTCTGCGGCGCATTTTTTATCGTGACAGAGTTTAGCAAAGGAGAAAACAAATGTATTCATTACGCCCTGCAAATGAACGGGGACATACTCTGACGGATTGGCTGGACAGCTTTCACACTTTTTCTTTCGGACAATATTACGACCCGCAATATATGGGTTTCGGCGATTTGCGCGTTATTAACGACGATGTTGTCGCTCCCGGCAAAGGTTTTGATATGCATCCTTACGATAATATGGAAATTATCAGCATCGTTTTAAGCGGAGCTTTGGAACACAAGGACAGTTTGGGCAGCGGTGCGGTTCTGAATCCCGGTGAGGTACAGGTTATGACTGCCGGTTCGGGAATTTTTCACAGTGAATTTAATCCCTCTTCAACGGAGCCGGTTCATTTTTTGCAAATATGGATTATGACCGACAGGCGGGGACACCGCCCTCAGTATGGACAAAAGTCTTTTGCCTGTACGTTGATTGAAAATCAGCCGGTTTTGATTGTCAGCGGCGATGGTCGTGAAGATTCTCTGCGTATCAATCAGAATGTAGAAGTCTATCAATGCCTTTTGGAAGAAAACAAGTCGGCCGATTATCAGGTTTCGCCCGAACATAAATACTGGATTCAGGTTTGTTACGGGGCTGTTTCCGTGAATGACAGGCCGTTAGTCGCCGGTGACGGGCTGGCCGTTTGGGATGAAAAGGCCGAACTTAAGATTCGCGGAATAGATCCCAATTCTAATTTCTTGTTATTCCAGCTAAAATAAGGAAGTTACCTTTTGTTAACTATTGCTTGGTAGTGTTTTGTTGTAATTTAGTTACAACTACTTGAGGAAACTTACATAAAAAAACATTACTTATGGCCGGTGTGGCCTGCTTGTTTGCAGTTAATGCCAATGCAGTAGAATTAAATCCTTACGTTTCGGCAAAATTATCTTATTCCGATATGTCTGTTTCGGGAAAAGATTCTTGAGATAAAGGTTCTCATAAGGAAAATTTGGACGATAACAATGTTTGGGGCGGCAAAATTGCAGCCGGTGTTTCTACCCAATTAAATTACGGCTCTCTCCGAACCGAATTGGAATACAGCCGCAATGAAGATGCCAAAAGCACTACCGGCGCTAAAAAGGGCGGTACTGACTTTACCAAACTCGAATCTCAGTCTTTGATGTTGAATGCTTATACGACATTGACACCGGTACGAAATTCACGCCGTATGTCGGTGCCGGTATCGGTTATTCCAAGTTAAAGGCAAGTTACACCTTAACGGCTGAAAACGCCACTTTGAGCGAATCTGATTATCAGTTCACCTGGCAGGCCGGCGTTGGTGTTGCCTATGCCGTCAATGACAATCTGTCTCTTGACTTAGGCTACAGATACGTTGATATGGGTAATGTTAAGAAAAACTATGAACCGGGCAGCAGCTACAAATTTGACGTAGACGCTAATGAGTTTATGCTCGGTTCCCGTTACACCTTCTAAATAAGGTTTAATGAAAAAAACACTGCCTTTATGAAAAAGGCAGTGTTTTTTTATTGATAGGTTTTCTGCTGATGTCGGATAGGTTGGCCGTTGCTTTTGCCCATCCACCGGTTAATGAGACCGATGCCGTCGGAACCGGCCATCATTAAATCCATGCGGTCGGGATTTTTTGCTTTTTGCATAAGTTTTCTGGTATCGTTGGCAATTTTTCCCAAGCTTATTTTGTGTTTTCCGAAATTCAAAAATCCGTAATCAACTTCCTGCTCCAAAGGAATTCCTTTAATTTTCTTGTAGATTGCATCCTCAATTGCCAGGGAATGCAGCGTTGGCCCCAGCTCCTCCAAGTCTTTAAATTCTTCCGGGCACTTCTGTCCCAGAGTCTTTTGCATAAGGTGCAGACATTCGTGCTTTATCGTGGAGCCGACGGGAGCATAAATGTCATCGCCGCAGTTGCCTTCTTTGTCAATAAACAAATCAGCACCCAGGTCGTCTCCCGGTTTGTCATAATAAATAACCATATTGGAGTGTTCGCTGCCCAAAAAGTTTACTGCTCCGAAATAAACGGTATTTTCCATGGTTTGGCCATATTTTTCCAGCCATTCGGATAGTCCCTGCATACTTATTTCGTTTGCCCGGGGCAGCATTTCTTTGCTTATCATAAAACGTTTTTCACTGTTATAGAGCGTTTTGGCAAACTCTACGATCTGCGGATGTTTTTTCGCGGTTTCGCAAAGTTGCAGCATATCCTGATAATAACAGCCGAGAATGTCGTTTTTTTCGTCAAACCAACCGTTTTCTCTGAACATGACGTTGTCAAAATCGCCTTTGTAATAATTCAGTTTCTCAAAAGCGAGAAATGTCTTTAATGTCTGCGGATGTGTCAAATCCAGAGAGCCGTCGTCGGAACGTTTGATTTTCTTAAGTTTTTCGGAAAAGTAATTTTTCAGGGTTGATTTTTGCTCGGAAGAAAGAGAGTCGCAGTAATCAAGATTTTTGAGGTATTCTCCGCCTTTAGCGACCACATCCAGAAAATGGATGCTGTCATGAAGGATATGGTTGTAGCTTGAATCGTCAATCGCGGTAACCGTCCGGCCAAAATAATAGTCTTCGGGCGTTGGCCTGGATTCTTCACACGAAGCTGAAAAACCAAGCAAGGCCGAAAAGCCCACTATTTGAGGAAAAACAGCCTTTAATATTTTTCCCCGGATTTTCAGCGGTTGCCGGTCGGACGCCCCGTCAAAGATTCGTATGTCGTCATCGTCGCCTGCAAACCACGAAAATAAATTGGCTCTCATTTGGTTTCCCCTAAATTATTTTCAGTTTTACCCGATATGTGTCGCCGGCATTGCCGTTTTCTTTTTGTTCCATGACCCAGATATCGCTTTTTTCATTCAGAATTTCGGCAACGTCTTTGTTCACGCGGGAAAACAATTTTGCCTCGGACGGATTTTTCACCAGCCGCAGCGAACGCCGGCTGCGTTCGTATTCGGCGTAAGGCTCTTCTTCTCTGCCTGATATGGCATCAATCATCAGCAGAACTTCATTGTCCGGATTTATCAGAAATTGATACATTAATTTTCTCCTTTTTTAAGGATAACATACCTGAAATTAAAAATCTATAATTTTTGTCCAAAAGAAAACTGGCTTTTTTTATTAAAAATTTAATCTTTTGCAATTATGTTTACAGCCAAGTCAATATTCTGTTCTTTTTATAGGAAAAATAATGCATTCTATTCATGCGCTGATAGTCGATTTAACGCTGATAACCATTTATGCCGGAATAACCACGCTGTTGTTCAAATGGCTGAAACAGCCGACCGTTCTCGGTTACATACTGGCCGGAATTTTTGCCGGGCCTTTTTTCAATTTTGTTCCCACCGTCAGTGATAACGAAAACCTGACATTGTGGGCAGATATCGGTGTCATCTTTCTGTTGTTTGGCTTAGGTTTGGAATTTAGTTTCAAAAAGATGATAAGCGTGGGAAAATCGGCGATGATTACGGCCTTGCTGAATATCGTTTTGATGCTTTTTGCAGGTTTTTATACCGGAAAATTGCTTGGCTGGCCGGTAATGGACTGTTTCTTTCTCGGAAGTATGATTTCAATGTCTTCAACCACGATTATTATCAAGGCGTTCGACGATTTGAACGTAAAAAAGCAACGCTTTACCGACTTGGTTTTCGGTGTTTTGGTGGTTGAGGACATCGTTGGCATTTTGCTGTTGGTTCTGCTTCCCATGATTGCGTTGGGTTCTGACATTAACAGCGAAGCGCTGGCTCTCAGCACGGTCAAACTTATTTTCTTTTTGGTATTGTGTTTTATCATCGGCATTTTTCTGGTTCCGACGTTTTTACGAAAAATTACCGTATTTTTAAATGATGAAATGCTTTTGCTTATTACCATTTGCTTATGTTTCGGAATGGTTTTGCTGGCAACCTATTCCGGGTTTTCTTCCGCCTTGGGAGCGTTTATTATGGGATCGATTTTGGCCGAAACCGGATTGATTGAACGGATAGAAAACAACATCAAGCCGCTGAAGGATTTTTTCGGCGCGGTATTTTTCGTGTCGGTGGGTATGATGGTTGATCCCTCGATGTTTATAACATATGCCTGGCCGATTTTTTTAATTACGGTTATTGTCGTCACCGGCAAAGTCATTTTTTCCTGCACCGGATTTGTTATTTCGGGGCAGCCTTTAAAAACGGCGGTTCAAGGCGGTTTTTCCTTGGCTCAGGTTGGTGAATTTGCGTTCATTATTGCCAGTTTGGGAATGAGCATCGGTGTTCTCAGTGACAAAGTGTACCCGATTATTGTCGCCGTTTCGGTTATTACGACGTTTTTGACGCCGATGATGATTAAAGCCGCTCCCAAATTTTACAAATCGGTCACCCGTTTCTTTCCCGATTCTTGGAATAAATATATTGAAGAAAACACTTCTTCCCGTCCGGAAACCAAACGAGAGGAACAATTGTGGCGCCTTTTGTTCAAAAACTATTTTGCCCGCCTGATTCTTTTTTCAATGATTCTTTACAGCATATTCGCATTGGCGTCATATGTGGTTGAACCGTTTTTATTGCGGTTTCTGCCCGATTGGCCGTCCCGTATTGCAATCACGCTTTTGACCCTGGGAGCAATGTCTCCGTTTCTGAAAGCTCTTATCGGATGGGAAACCGTCTTGCCGGGATATATTAAGAGCAAGGTATCCGATGTTTTCTGTCGTCTTTCCGCCTTGAGCCGGGAACATCCAACAGGGACGGCCGTCATTAAAAATATTGAGGATAAGGCATTGTCTTGCCTTGGCGGAGAAGAAAACTTTGAATCGGTTAAAAACTTTTTTATTTCCAACAATAAGGTTGCGGTTATTTATTATAAACTCTGGCACGATAAAAAATCCAACCGTATTCCTTTGATTATCCTGACGGCAGTCAGACTGCTGGTAATTTCGTTATTTGTTTTTGCCGTTGTTCATCGGTTTTTGACGACTAATCCGCAGGTAACCGCTTTGCTGGTTCTGGGAACGTTGTTTTTATTTTCCCAGTCGCGGTGGCTGCTGCATCAATATATGAAAATCGAAAACCAGTTTTTGGATAATCTTAACGGCGAAAAAAAATCGTCATCTGAAGATAAAAACGAATAAAACCAGACACTGTAAAAGTCGGGGCATTACGGTGGCCGTTCCCGACCTTTTGCATCTCTTTCGTTAATTACATCAAAACCCTCCGCAAGGGAGGGTTTTTGTAATGGCGGTGTAGTAAATCCCAACGGTATTGGGCATACGAAAGATGAATTTCTTATTTAAATATAGAAATTATTGTAACGACCATGGAAATAAAAGCTATAGCTAGAGTACATATAGAAATAGTCAAAGATTTTTTCAAAATAAGATCATTTGTTCTTCGTGAAAGCTCATTTTTCCCTATGCTGATTAGATGTTCAACATCTTCAATCTTCGAAACTATTCCGTTTTGATACTCTCCCTTATTAATATAAAGAGTTAGATTCGTAGCTCTATAAATTTCATTATAATTTATTTCCAATTTTTGGATGCTAGCTAATAAATCTTTATCAGACATTGAAAACGGATATTCATAGGGAACTTTTATTTGGTATCCGCCTCCGTCTATTGCAGGTAAAAAGTCATTATTCAAATTTTTTTTTGAAGATTTCTTAAAAATTTTATCAAACATTAGAAGTTCTCTTTCAAATACATCTTTTATTTTCCTAACACCCTATACAGACGTACTTTTATAATTATCTAACAATTCACCTATTTCATTAACAATAGAAGGATCTGCGGCATCTGCCCAGCCTAGAACCTGTATTTTATTGTTTAATATTGGGCCACCACTATTGCCATGGCGTATATCAGCCGTAATTTCAAACTTTTTCACAGCATGCTCAGTTTTCTTTGCAACAATTTGCCCTGTTTCTTTGCGAATTTGATGCCCAAGTTCAAAGGATGGATATCCGCATAACATAATTTCAGTACCAGTTTGGATTTTACAACAGCTTTCCAACTCAAAGTAGTCTTTATTAATAGATAGATCGTTTGCATCTTTTAGACTTAAGACAGCCCAATCCCGATTCCTATCCAGATTAACCAATTGTACATTAATACGATGGCTCGGATTTGTTGGGTTAAGAATATAAAAATTAGTCATAGGAGACTGATTAAAATCCACATCAAATTCATTTGCAGCATTTTTTTTATTTGGAAATAAAACATGTGCAGCGGTCACAATACCGATATTTTTAAGAAAGAAACAAGTACCTTGGCTCATTCTTTCAATCGGACTGTCATTTTTTTCTGCATTCACAGTATTCTCAATAACCCACACCGCTTTCTGTATAATTTCTTCAGGTGTCGGTTTCAAAAGAAGTTTCATATCCGGCGACAGTATATTAAACAATTTGGCCATTTGCTGATAATAATGATCTGTAACACCTCGAACACTTTTATAAAAATTTAATTTCCCATAAATAACTTGTTTAAAGCTTTTATGACCTCTAGAGAATTTGCTGAGATATTCCTTTTCTGCATTTTCATAACCAAATTTTTTCCAGGCATGAAGCATTGCTCGTATTTGATCACGATAATTTCTTACCAAGTTAGGCTTATCATTGATAATAAGACCTGTAACCTCCATTCTCTGCGTTTTATTCCGATAACGAACTTTATCCTCATTAATTTGAAAATCATTTCGGGTAATTATATCAACCAATTCTTCACAAAGAATAATTTTACTAGTAACAGGATTTTCTTTAAAAAGTTCTTTCATTGTTCGTATGGAAGAAAAAGTTATATCATCAGCATAACGAGAGTAGCGAAGACCATATTTAACAGCAAATGATTTTAGGTCATTATCGAGTCTCCTGCAAACTAATGTTGAAATGATGGGAGAAAGAGGGGAACCTTGGGTTAAACTACCGTGATATGTTGCAATTTTAGCCAAGCAGGAAGACAATTTTTCAGGAAAATTAAATGGATGTCCATGGAATACACCATAAACGCGATTAACTGTTATGGAATCAAAAAAATCTTTAAGATCTAAATTAAGAATGTGCTTACGTTTGAGGTGGTAATTAGCGTTTGTCTTTATATCTTTGCCACGTGCAAAACCATGAACACAGTTTTTTACGTCTATCTCATCATATATAAAGTTTGCTATTTGGCGCTGTATATATTTTAATGTCTTGCAAGGGGCTGCAATTTTGCGGTAATCACCACTTTTTTTGGGAATAATATAGGGAATATAATTTTGGTCATCGCTTCTTTTGTAAATAAGATAAGTAAAATAGCTATAATCCATATTAAGTTTTGCTGCTAACTGGATATTTGCTTTCAGTTCTATAAATTTCATCTTATCCTCAAAAAAGCAAAGACCAAAGTTTCACTACTTCCTTACTGCGGGTTTCCATGTTCCCCACTGCCTGAAGGTTTCTCAGATAACAAAAATAACAGATAACTGGATCAGCTATCCCAATTCAAACTATGGTCTTTAATAAAATATAAAATTTAAATTTTTATTGCGCAAGAAAAAATAGCAAGCGATACGGTATTACTTATTATCCCTTTTATTTTTTATCTAAACTATAAACAAACTTACAAATTTAATCATATGATAAATATTTGACCACAAATCTTTTCGATTCCTGAATCACAAATGTATCATTGCCTCACTGCAATAACAGGGAATCTACAGGGAAATTTTAGTGGATTTTATATGCAAAATTCCCACAAACAGTCTGTTTTACTTGGGTAACTCCTAATCAACCACAAATTTATCAGGGAATTTAAAATTAGAAACAGGGAATGTTTTAGACAATTATAGATTTTCTTCTGAAACTTCTTTATCAACTGGAGATGAAAACGTAAACCATCTATTTCTATCTCATTATATCGAGGAGCATTTTTTTCACCAAATGGATAAATATGTGCAATTTCACCAATTTGCTGAATATTCCCTACGGCATCCCGTAATAAAAGATTTGTTTTACATTTTGTACACCGACCTACTGCAGCACCATACAATATTTTTATTGTTTTGTCTTCATAATGACGCTGTTTTTTTACCGTAGATGACATAGAAAAGACCTCAAATTTTAAATTTTGCATAAATGATACGATAGGATTTATTAACAAGCAATAAATTTATAATTTTTATTAAAACTCCACGCTCCTCTTTTACCTCACTATCCTTATTCTCTCCCACAAAAAACTATTTTATCCAAAATTTAATGTCAGTTACCACTGTTATTTTCCAGAGCTGATAGTTTTTTTACTCTGTTTAATCTTCTCCACCACTTCTCACATACCCCCAACACGATGAGGAAACGTCAATATTATTTAGAATAGTGCTTTTATTGATTATCTGATTGCCCCACTGGTCAACATCTTTGACAACGATGACATCCGCGCTGTTTTTTCCTTTTTTCAGGAAAGTATATTCGATATCGCCGACAGTCAAAACAAGCGTGTCTGCACTTTTTTTCATAAACTGATAGTTGCCAGCAAAGGCAAAATCAGAATTAAGCATTGTCGCATTTTCCTTGAGAAACTGTACAAAGAAGATAATCGGACATTCATTAACCTTTACCCGCATAAAATCAGGGGCCGCCTGCTGCATTTTTCTTATAATCGGATTGTCCCCGGATAAAAGTGCCGCAATCTTTTTATTCATCTGATTTTGAGAGGAAATTTCGCTTTTTAATTCCTTAAATTTTTCTATTTTCGGCGTATTTTTCTCTTTTTGCCGCGCCACAGTTTGATAATCCGCAACAATACGGTTTCCATCATTCTTATCAAAATATTTTCCGTTTTCACAAATCTGATAGACTTGGGTAAAATAGGCGATTATTTTATCACGCTTCCAGTATGCAACAGCGCTGTCATTAGATTGTTCAGCAAAACCGGCAACAGTTAACCCCTTAGATATTTTACAGGCATCAAACTTTTCAGAACTTGCCAATACATCATCAAGAAGTTTCTCTTTCTTAATTAAATCATTCGTCTGCTCAATCTGTTCGGACAGCTTTTGCATTTGCTTGACATTCTCTTCCAGACATTTTTGATTTTCCGCCGCATAGAAAATATCATAACTTTCTTCCTTGAGCTGACGGCACGAGCGTATGAATACCTGTTCATCCAGAAAGCGGAATTCTGAAGAATCATTTAAGGAAACAAGATTACTCTGTTCTAACATCAGAGTACATCCGCCTATCAACAAAATTGCCAGCCAACTAATTTTCCGCATATCTGTTTCCTCTCATTATTTAAGCGGTGTTCTGTTATATTTTTCTTCCTTCTCGTCTTCAAAAATCTTAACAAGATGTCCGCAATGCTTACATTTTCGCCAAATTTCATAATGATGAACCAATACAGGAACCTTTACTTCCTCTACCCGCAGCACATTTCCGTTATTGTCTTTTATTTCTTCTTTTCTGGATTCGGTCATAACATCCGTATTCAACAGTTCTTTCTTTTCCTGCCGCATTACCCACCATTTTTTGCATTTCGGACAGCGATAATGCCAGATAACCCCCACCGCTTTAAAAAGTAAATAAATCGCAACACCGATAATAAAGAACTCATAATTATTCTGTTCGCTAACACCATTTGCATTTTCCTGTGCCTGAACAGGAAAACATACAATAAAGCCTAAAAATAAGTATTTCCAAAACATTACATTACCCTTTTTCATATCTCAAATTCCGCAATTATCGGGTAATGATCAGACAAATCCTCAATCTCCGCCGCATAATCAACATGCGGATTATGAACAATAAACGTCTGGCTGGCAAACATCCAGTCTATCTGTCGATTGCCGTTATGTTTAAATGTTGTTTCATAACCGCCGTCAGGAAAATGCCCCAAACAATCCTTAAGGTCAAAGGTTGCCAACCGCTCAAAAAAGTTCAAATTCTTGCGCGACTTCCCCTTATCCCACTGCGGCCCGGCATTCCAATCGCCGGCAATAATAAATCTTTTGGCAGAAGAAAAACCGTCCAGCAGCGGCGCGGTATCGGATAAACAGCGATGCAGATTGGCCAGATACGAAAAAGCCGTTACTTTTTCATAATCGCAGACATTTTTGCCATACATGGACATAACGGCAATGTCCGTTCCTGCAATCTGTGCAACAGTTATGCTTCCCGGATAGGCGGTGTTATATTTTAACTCGATTTTTTTCAAATTGACATTCTCAGCAGCCAATATCGCCGTTCCCCATTTAGGGCGGCTATTATTATTGCGCGTATCAATCGAAAAATCCATCACGCCCCATAATCCTTGCCCCTGTGGATTATAAACGGGAATGTCAGAATAAATCTGGTTAGGATAAAGACACCGCAACTCGTTTGGATCAAAAATTTCCTGCGCCAAAACAATATCCACATTATTTTTCCGCAGATATTCAAGGGCTTTTTGAACTTTCGTCTTGTTGTTCTTGCTGGGTGAACCAACAGAACCGTAGCCAAAGTTCCAAGTTACCGCGCGCAATATCCTAACCATAATCTGCATCCTTTATTTCGACAGTTCTCTCAGCTTAAACATGGCTCTAACGCCTCTGTTGCCGATATAGGCAAAAAACGCTCCCGCAAAAAATGACAATATTCCGGCTTCATCAGGATTCATCCTGAAACCCATAATAAGAAATACCTTAAGGTACCCCATGGTCATAATAAAAATGAGAACCGCATAAATAAACGCAGCCAACGGCGGCAAGCCTGGCAATTTTGTTTTTGGGGTTTCTTTTTTAACTTCTTCTGTCATTTTTTTATCTCCTTTAATATGTGTATTTTCCCAATCTCGTAATCAAACGGTGGCTCTTTTGCCAACCGGCTAGGTGTTCTTGCGTAACCCGGAAGACTTTCAAATCTGCCTGATACTCATGTTCAACCCAATATATTTTAACCGTCGCTTTATAGTCCTTATCTTCAAAAAACCATTTTGCCTCCGTATTGGCCTTGTAATCTCGATCAACCTCGAAAAAACATAAATCAGCCTGATATCTCTCATTAACGGCAAATACTTTTATATCTGCCTGATATTCAATGTCCGTAACGTAAACTAACGCCATTTTCTTTCTCCTTATGTTGGTTTAATTATTTTGTTTAGTCAATAAAATTATATTGTTTTATCGCAATACTTTTATCGAAAAAGCTATTGTATCATCCCAATATATTTTTAAGGGGTGAAGTATGCTTAATGAAAAAGAGTTTTTAAGGCTTATCAGCGATTCTATTCGAAAAAGACGATTAGCCGGCAAAATTTCCAGTGAAAAATTGTCCGAGCTGAGCGGTATGGATTATTCGTCTATTAACTTGATTGAGAATCAAAAGCAAAATCCGCGCTCCTACTCGCTGTACAAACTGCTTTTCGCTTTGGACATTGATATTACCAAAGATTTGAAAGAAGATATATCGCAGCAGGACGTGAAAGACAAAATCATCTGCAAACTCAACCTTATGACTGATTCTCAAAAGGAATCCCTGCTAAAGCTGATTGACAATTTTGAAATAACCGCCAAGTAAAACGTCTTAAGATTTACCATTCCACCAAGCATAGCCCCCATTAGATTTATATGGTATATTATTCATGCTATAGAGTTCCTCTATGCCGGTATTATAACCGCCCATACCGCACATCGTATCCATGCGGGCGGCCAACGGCATATTTTGCGAAACCTGATTATAATTTTCCAAACCATAATTCAGGGCTTGGCTCAATGCGTCACATTGATCCTTAAATAAAGAATTCGGAAAAGTTAAGAACTCATCTTCAAAATTTTTGAACCAGGATTCATATTTTCCCGGAAACAACAAGTCCCCTTGCTCGGTTTTTAACGCGACAATATTAAAGCGCTGCTCTTTAGAACCTTTGCAAAAAACAGCCTTCAGGCTTGCAATTCTGCCTTTCAACGTTTGATATAAAGAAGTTCCGGATGAAGCGTCTTCAATCAAAGTTATAGTCCGCCCCTGCGCAATTCTTTCATATTTATCAGACATTTCCTGAACCTTTTTTGTTAATTCAGGAAAATTAAGTCTGCCGCGAAACACCTCTATCAGATAATATTTCTGACCATTTTCATTTCCGATTCCAACAACCGCGCAGGCAGAATAAGCGTTATTTTCCATAACCTTAGCCGCTGTATCCCACGATAAAATAATTTTATCTAATCTTGACGGCAGTGCTTGATAATACTTCATCCACTCTTGTTTGATCATTCCGCTGCCGATAGGCATTGGATTCTGCTGATATTGCGCAGAAAATACAAAAGGGCTCATCGAATTGCGATAACTGTTTACAACTTTTTCGCCTTCGCGTTCCGGATGCAGCAATTCTCCTTTTTTCCGCTCATATGTCGTTATCGTTTTGGTAATACGATTTTTTATTTGCCATTTTTCATCTTTTTCAGCAATTAGCGGCAAGATGATAGACTTAAAATCAGGATCGTTTTCAAACAGGAAACCGGATAAATCATGCGCATGCAAACGCTGCATGACCACGAGTATTCTCCCGGTATTTTTATCATTCAGTCTGGAACTGACAGTATTTCCATAGAGTTCATTAATTTTTTCCCTAACCACGTCTGAAAGGGCATCGGCCGGTTTTAGCGGATCATCTATAATAATCCAGTCTGCGCCGCGGCCTGTGACTGCTCCTGAAATTGTCGTTGCAAACCGTCCGCCGTGTTTTGTCGTTTCAAAATCCATAACGGATTTTTTATCTGTCCGGATTCTCGTCTCAGGAAAAAGCGCTTTATACCAGTCCGCCTCCATAACGCTCTTACAATCAGCCGCTAATTTGGAAGCCAACTCCTCGCCATAGCTGATACACATAATTTTAGTCGACGGATTATGCCCCAAAATAAACGCGGGCAAAGCTATAGAACATATAACCGATTTTAAATATCTTGGAGGAAGATTGATTATCAGTTTCTGATTTTTTCCCTCTATCATATTTTGGATTTGATCGCATAATAAGTCTATATACGCGCCTTTTATAAATGTCTCCGAAGGATTTAATTCATAAAAACACTTCTGTACAAAGCTTGAAAAACTTTTGCGTAATATCGCATTTTTAACCTGATTTTTATCAGTCATTTTTACTCTCCTGTTTATTTTCTTCTAAAAATTGTTGTAAAATTTCCTCATCTTTTAGAGACAATTTGCTTGTTTCCAAGGATTGCTCTTCTTTCATGTCCAGCTGCATCATGTATGGAAAAAGCGCCGCAATGGCCTTAATTTCGCCTTTTACCGCAGCATTAACCAATTGCATCAGCATCGCCTGCTTTTTGGTAATGCTGATGGTTTTGCCCTCTTGCTGAATTTTAATTTTCTGTTCCAAAACAGCATCCAGAAGTTTGAGCGTGTTTTTGCTTCCTTTCGGCCTCCCTGCAGGATTACCCGAACACCCTTTCTGAAATCGCGAATGTTTGGGCGGATTTTTATAACCGCTTTCACTCATTGATTTTCTCCAATTTTTCTTGCAATAATTGCTCATATGATTTTTGCGAACTTAGATGAATGGCCCAATTTCCGGTTAATTCGTGATACCGACGGATAATCGTGTCAATATACAAGGGCTCATACTCGATTCCGTAACAAACACGCCCGGCCTTTTCAGCCGCGATCAGAGTTGTTCCACTGCCGAGAAACGCATCCAGCACAATATCGCCCCGTTTAGACGCGTCCAAAATTGCATCGCGGACTAATTCTACCGGTTTGACCGTAGGGTGCATTTTAATATTTTTCTGTTCGGAACCAAAACTGTTAACACCGGCATAATGCCAGACATTTGTCCGATAACGGCCGTGTTTGCCTAATTCGACATTATTGATATGAGAACCTTTGCCGTTCTGAAAAACGAAAATCAATTCGTGCTGGGATCTGTAAAAACTACCCATCCCGCCATTCTTTTTGCACCAAACCACCATATTCAGCATTTGGGGATAGGTATCTCGAGAAGCGGAAAGCAGCTCAGATATATGTCGCCAATCCATGCAAATATAATGAACAGAATTTTCAACAGAATATTTGGCTATATTCGTCATTGAAGTTTTCAAAAACGAAACAAATTCAGCCTCATTCATCTCGCCGGAGCCAAAAGCAAACTCTTTATGTTTCGTCTTACCAGCACCACAAACATGTCCTTGAATTTTGGTATTGTACGGCGGATCAGTAAAAACCATATTGGCCTTAATGTTTTCAAATAAACGCTGATATGTTTCCTCTTGCAGTGAATCTCCGCAAATAATTTTGTGTTTTCCTAGAAGCCAGACATCGTCATGTTGACTGACTATTTCATTTTCCGGCACATAAGGAACGGAATTAAGCTTTTTATCAGCCTTCTCGCTGGGCTTGTCTTCAGCCAGAAGAACATCTATCTCCTTAAAATCAAATCCAGTAATATCCAAATTCAGTTCATCTTCAAGATTCAGAGCCAGTTTCTCAATTTCTGAAAATTCCAGCTTCAACAAATCCGTATCCCATCGACCATTCTCCGATAATTTATTGTCCGCTATGCGATAAGCCCGTTTTTCCGGTTCAGAAAGATGTATAAGGCGAACCACCGGAACTGTTTCCAGCTTCAACAGCCTTGCGGCCAACAGACGACCATGACCGGCAATTACCTCCGATTTTTCATCAATCAAAATAGGATTATTAAAACCAAATCTTTCAATCGATTTAGCGATTTGCTGAATTTGTTTTTCGTCATGAACCTTAGGATTTCCTTTATAAGGGTTAAGATTTTCCAAGGCTGTATATTCAATTTTTATATGCGTATCAGACATGATTTTCTCCTTTCTATTTCTGTCCAATTCCGCCCCTTATTAATAGAATTTTAAAATTCATAAGTTTTATTGAAAAACAAAGAGTTATTTAAATGACAAAAAACGAAAAATAAGTCCATTTCAGACTATTTTGAGTTGACTTCTTGTCATATGCAAGCGTTACTATGCTTATAAGATGTGGAAAAACAAGGAGTTGACTGATGAGAAAGAAAATATATCTGCCGAAAAGCGTTGAAGAATTAAAAAAGCTAAGTCACCAGAAACAAGCTGAACTATGGGCGCGGTATCATAACAGTCCTTATGAACGACAGTTTCGGGCATTATGGTATTATATAGCTTGCAAAAACGTCAATCTTAAAATTGAACGTAAGAACCTGACTAAACTGGAAAAATACGCCGAAAACCCCGATGAGTGTATGGTTAAGGTTTATAAGATTAAATACAACCTGCATCCCGGCACCGAAATTATCAAAACCTATCACGGCCGACAGTATAAGGTTACTATCGCGGAAGCAAATGATTTTATCTATGAGGGGCGGCATTATAAAACTCTGTCTGCCATTGCCAAAGAAATCTGCGGCATAAAGGTTTCCGGTTATGACTTCTTCGGATTAAATAACAAACGAGCATTAAAGGAGGCGGCTCATGACTAGAGTAAATTGCGCCGTTTATGTCCGTAAATCCACCGAAAAAGGTTTGGAACTTGAGTTTAATTCCCTGCATAATCAGGAAGACGCCTGCCGCAGTTGTATTATGTCTCAAGCCTTTAATAACTGGGAATATTTCAAAACCTATACCGACGGCGGCATTTCCGGCGGCACAATGGAACGCCCAGCTTTAAAACAAATGCTTGAAGACATCCGCCGAGGATTAGTTCAAACGGTAGTGGTTTACAAAGTTGATCGCTTATCACGCTCAATTATGGACTTCCATAATATGATGAAAGAATTTGATAAATATGGCTGCAGCTTTGTTTCGATTACCCAAGCCTTTGATACATCAACCTCCATGGGTAAGCTGACCTTAAATATGCTGCTGTCCTTTGCTCAATTCGAGCGAGAGGTATCCTCAGAGCGTGCCCGCGATAAAATCCGTGCCAGTAAAGCCAAAGGATTATGGACGGGCGGTGTTCCAAAACTTGGTTATGATATTAAAGACAAAAAATTGGTTATTAATCCGGTTGAGGCCGAACAAGTACGCAGTATTTTTGAAGACTATCTGCAATGTAGCTCGCTGGCGGAGCTTGAGAAATTTGCTGAAATAAAAGGTTTCAAACAGAAAAACTGGGTAACTAACAGGGGCGAACAGAGAGGAGGTAAACCTTTTAAAATATCCGCGCTCCACCGCTTGCTGCATGAAAAATTATACCTCGGCATGATTGAGAATAAACGCACTGGACAAGCATTTAAAGGACAGCATGAGGCCATCATATCAAAAGAATTATGGGAAAAGGTACAAGCCAAACTCAAAGATAATGACAACAGCTCTAATCATACAAGGAACAGAAACAATAATCTGCTGACTGGAAAACTGTTTGATGCCAATGGCACAATTTTTACCAATCAAGCCAACAGCAAAAAGAAAGCTACCAAACGACATTACTATTCTATTAAGGGTTTGTTCCTGCCCACGGAGCAAATTGATAAGCTCGCCAAAGATGCCATTATTGAGATTCTTAATAGCGACCTAACCGGACTGAATAAAGACAGCGCGATGGCTCTAAAGTTTATAAACTTCAACGATATGGACTATTTCGCGCAACACAATTTTATCCGCAACTTCATTAACAAAATCATCTATCAAAAAGATCGCTTAACTTTCTTTTTTAATATTGATCCGATAACCCTTTCAGCCTATACCGGCGATTCGCTAAACGAAAACAATAACCCGCTGGAGTTTATTACCGATAATACCAACAACCAAATCATCTATGAAAAACAGATAGTTATCAACCGCGGGCTGTCAAGCAACGTCTATAATGCCGGAAAGGTCGGTTTGATGAGCGTCAATGATAACAACCGCCTGATCGTCAGAGCCTTCGCCTACGCTTGGCGGTATAAAAAACTTTACGAAAGCGGTATGCCAACCGATGACATCGCCAAACACGAACGCATTTCCAAGCGCACCATTTACAAATACCTAAACCTTGCTTATCTCTCGCCAAGAATAATTAATCAACTTCTTGAAGGTACTCTAACCATCAACCTGCAAACCCTCTTCGATATCTCCTCTAAAAAACTGAGTTTTGACGAACAGGAAAAAAGTATTTAATTAAAAGAAAAAAATTTTAAAGCTTCAACAACTCTTTCTTTTATCTGATCATCAGGTTCTTCATGTCTTGCTAGAGTTAAATAATAATTTTGATTATCTTTTCGATATAACACAATCCAATCACCTGTAAGTCTTTTTTCTTCAAAACGCTTTAGATATCCATCATCTGTAAAAATATGTCCCATCCTACCAAGGGCATATTGGTTTGCCTTATTCTCATCAAATTTTTCTATTACGTAATAATAAAGAAATAAAGTATCATATACGAGCTTTTCATATTCATCTTCAGACATTTTCAAAGAACCAGCTCTTTTTTTCAACTCATTAATACAATTTAAAGCAATATGAGAAGCCTGGACATGATGTATATGAAACAAATTATCTATGCCAAAATTTCTTAAAGGCTTATAGACATTCCTATTAAAAGCACATTCTTCAAGCTGTTTAATCTTATCTAATATTATAAATACATTGTAATATATTGCCTCATATTGTTTGGTGTATTTATTATAATAATTACCAGCTTTATTAGCACCATGCTCAATTAGTTGCCTTAAAAATTCAGGACTAAAACGGTTATATCCTAAAGAACTTTCTATCCACTCTTTCATTTTTTCTCTCAAGTAACAACTGAAGTGACTCGCCCAAAATCGGCAATGTATATAACTGTCCGAAATTTTGTATTTTCCAATATAAAACGAGCTTACCATAGTCATTTCAGCAATGTCAACTGCTCACAAAACCCATGTTTCCGCCGGATACGAAAAAAGACGCTGTCATGAAGCGTCTTTTTAATCAAAATGGCGGATAGAGAGGGATTCGAACCCTCGGTACGCTTTGGGCGTACACACGATTTCCAATCGTGCGCCTTCGACCACTCGGCCATCTATCCTTAACATCTGCCTAACCTATAATATAAGAAAAAATTTTGCAACAATTTTTTCAAAAATTTGTACTCCCATAACAATTAGTTAATATTGATTTGTTAATATAGCTAAAAATGGAAAAGGACTCTGTAAAGAAATGAAACAGAAAAATATAATATTATCAATAACATCCGGCTTGACGCTCTTGTTCTTTCTGCCGTTGAGCATGGCGATGAATAATGCTGTTTATATAAACAATTGGGGACCGTTGCTGGGCGGCATTGTGTTGGTTTCGTTATTGGTGAGTGTTTTATTGTTTGCAGCTTTGAGTAAAAGTAAGCCGGTTGTCGCCAGTTTTGTTCAGGCTGTACTGGTTTCCTTTTTTTTGTTGGTTTATTTTTTCTCGGACAATCAGGTGTTTGACGGAAAAAGTAATGATATTGAATCTTGGCAATGGCTGGCGTTAACTTCTGTAAAAATATTAACCGTAAATTTCATTCTTCTGGCATGTTTTTATTTTCCGGAGGCGTTTTTCCGAAACATAAAGAAAATATGCAGTTTTATGCTTATTTTTCAGGTTCTGTTTGTTGTTAATAAATATAACGCCACCGTACGAAGCAGTTATTTGGTCAAAACGACATTTGAAGAATCTTCGGCTTATTCTGCCAAGGACAACATCATAATATTGGTATTGGATACTTTTTCATCAGGATTGTTTAAGGATATTCTGAAAACTAATCCGCAAAAATATCAAAAAATGTTTGAAGGCTTTACCTGGTATTCGGAAACGGTTCCCGGTTTTGCTATCACATTGGCATCGGTGCCGTTTATTCAGACAGGCCGTCAATATAAAGGCGACGTGACTTTTTCCGATTATCTTGTTGACATTGAAAAGGATAATTTGAGGAACTTTTTAAAAGATTATTCGCATACGAATATAAATTATTATAACAGACAGGTAGAATCTTTAGTACAAAAGCATCCCGTAAAAATATTCTACAAGCTTTCGTTGATAAAGATTTTTCCCTTTTTGCAATGCTGGCTGCTGAATGATGAAGAATATAATGTATTTAACCTGAAACCGGATAGGTTTATGGTGACGGAACCGAAAGACGTAAACAATAATGCCTCTTTTGAAAAAACAATTCCCTCGATGCATATCGGGGCAGACCAAACTTACAAATTCATACATTTGATCGGGGTACATCTTCCCTATGCTTTTGATGCTGACGGCAACAGAAAATTTGCGGCGTCGGAAATGGATGTTGGGTTAAATTCCCTGCGAATAGTGGACAAATATCTCTCTAAATTAAAGGAAATCGGCGCTTTTGACAATTCTCTGATTTTTATCATCGGAGATCATGGTAATTCGCAGGAAAGAAAGTTGCTTTATGATAAGGAGTACGGAAAAGCTCTGATGTTGTTTAAAGATTATCGTTCTTCTTCCAAGGCGTTGTCTGAAAACAGAGCTTTGGTTACAAACGGAGATATTCCTAAAACCATAGCTTCTGTTTTGGAACGCCAAAATAATTACGAAGGTGTAGATATTCGCTCTGCCGGTCGGGAAAACAGGAAACTGACCTGGTGTAATCATGAATATACGACGGAATATAATCGGAAAATTCCGATGGATTGTTATGTTGTTTATTTGGAAAATGGCAGGATTAATTTACAAAAGGAAGTAAAAAATGATTAGATTTTTATATTTGTCGGTTGTCTTTTCTTGTGTTTCGTCACCGGTCTATGCCTATATTGATTTGGGAACCGGAAGTATGATAACGCAGTTTGTCATCGCGTCCGTTGCGGGAGTTTTGCTTTTTATCAAAGATATCTGGCGCGGGTTGCTAAGCTTTGTCAAAAGGCTGAGAAAACATGATAAAAAGTAAACCTTACCAAAGTTCTTTTCGCGACAACAAAAATTTTGTCTTTAGAGACGGCGATAAAATCAAAAGACAGATAAACCCGCTGGGTTTTGAGGATTTCCGCCGGCTTGTTGATTCCGGCCTTTATGATGAGCTGATTTCAAAAAAACTCTTGGTTTCCCATACGGTGGAATATTCCGGAAGCGATAAGATTATCATCTGTCCGCAACAAGTTCCGTTCATCAGTTATCCCTATGAATGGTCTTTTTCAATGCTTAAGGATGCTGCTTTGTTAACCATAGAGCTGATGAAGATCGCCGTTCAATACGGGATGATTCTAAAAGATGCTTCGGCGTATAACGTTCAGTTTATGAATGGCCAAAGCGTTTTTATTGATACCGGTTCTTTTGAGCAATATGTCCCTTCGCAGCCCTGGCGCGCCTACCGGCAATTTTGCGAACATTTTTTGGCGCCGTTGTTGTTAATGAGCGGTTGCGATTTGTCTCTTCAGAATTTGCTGGTTTCAAATTTGGACGGCATCCCGTTGGCTTTGGCAGCTAAGCTTTTGCCTCTAAAAGTCAAAATGCGGCCGTCTGTCTATATGCACATCGTCCTTCACTCAAAACTTCAGATTTGTTATGAAGCGTCTTCGGCTCCGACGTCGTCGCGTACGTTTTCGAAATTTAAGCTGAGAGCTTTGTTGGAGAGTTTGGAGGGTTTGATAAAATCTCTAAAATTTCCGACATCTCAAACGCAGTGGCAGGACTACTATGATGACAACAACTATACGCCGCAGGCATTTAATGCCAAAAAGAAAATGGTTTTGGGTATGCTTAATTCGACACAGCCGCAAACGGTTTGGGATGTCGGGGCAAATCAAGGTGTTTTCAGCCGTTTGGGAGACAAAAACGTCGCTTATCTGGATCTCGACATCGACCCTGCGGCAATAGAAAAAAACTATCTGGAGATAAAGGAAAGCCGGCGGACGAACATCCTGCCGTTAAAGTTTGATTTTAACAATCCGTCTCCGGCATTGGGGGTAGGAAACGATGAGCGTCTCTCCCTGTTTGAAAGACAAATGCCGGATGTCGTTTTGTTTTTGGCGCTAATCCATCATCTGGTTATCGTCTATAAGGTTCCGTTTAAAAAAATTGCGGAAGTCTTAGCACGATTGTCTCCGGCGGTCGTTCTTGAGTTTGTTCTTCCGGAGGATACTCAGGTGCAAAAGTTGATAAAAACCCGGGACAATGCGGATTTTGAATATTCTCAGGAAATTTTTGAAAAAACGTTTTCAGAATATTTTGAGCTTGCGGAAAAAACGCAAATTCCTGATTCCAAGCGCCTGCTCTACTTGATGAAAAGAAAGCCGCACAAATAAATTCCGGCTCTTGCTCTTGTATTTTTAGATTTCCTAATTAGGTATGTTATGCCAATTTTTTTAGATTCATAACAATTTGGGAGAATATGATGAGAAGAGTTTTATTAGCAGGCGCCAGCCTGGCGGTGTTGTTGGCCTCGGCCAATGTCAAAGCTGCGGAATTGGTCGTCAGTACCGATACGCCTTTGAGCGAAAATGTAACCTTTGGCACCGGACAGACTTATGATTCCTTTAGCAATAAGGACAATGCCTTATATGGTTTTGATGCCACGGATACCGGAAATTATAATATTACTTTTGGTGCAGGAACCACCAGCGTCAATTTGACCGGCAACGGTTCTAAAGCTTCTGGTATTGCCGCCAACGGAAAGTTGTCGATTGAGGCCGGAACCTTTAACGTTTCCAACACCGGAAGCGATGTTTATGACAACACGACCCAACTGGCCGGTTATCGGGGAGTAACCGTAACCGGGGGAGAAATCAATCTCGGCAAAGGTACCGCAATGTTTTCCGGGCTTGCCGGGGATACAACAAGCAACATGACCGCATCTAACGTTGATTTGAACGGCGGAACGGTAAATCTGGACGGTGGTATTATTTTAACCTCATCTAATGAAAGCTCCTCAGGGGAGATTAATATTGCCGGAGCAACCGTCAATGCCAATTCCGGCCGCTTGGTTTCCAAAACGACAAATGTTAACAGCGGTACATTAAACATCAACGGCGCTGTTGATCTTTACGGCAATAAGGCCAACGATGCAACAGGTGCCACTCTGAATGTCAGCGGCGGTTCTTTTAATTTGAATGATGCTGATTTGAATGCCGGTAAAGTTACCGTGAATATCACCGGAGGCACAAATACCGTTACCGGAAGCAATACCGTTACTGGAGATGTTACAATAAATACAGCCGGTAATTTGACCCTGACGAAAGGAAGTTCTCTGGAATTTGGTGCCGGCACGTTGACAATCGACGGTACCCATGGTGCTTCCGGTTCAGCACAGCGCAACGGCATTGCCGGCATTGTTGAAAACGATGCTCCGCTTGGAGAGGTGACCTTAAACGGCACAACCGTTAATATAACTGGCGGCGGTAACATCGAAGTTGACAAGTTGAATATCACCGGCGGTGATATCAACGTGTCCGGTACAGGAACCAACCTGAGTGTTCCCGCGGGAGAAGAGTGGCGCAAAGGCAGTATCATTTCCGGCACCACTTCGCTGGATATGACCGGCGGTAAAGTTACCTTGGGTGAAAACGGTCAGATGATAACCTATGAAAACGGCTCGATTAATCTGAGCGGCGGTGAGGTTGTGCTTAATGGTGGCTCCGGTACCGAAGCGATTTTGCGTGCTTCTAACGGAATTGACAATCCGACGTCTAAAATCAATATCGACGGCGCTAAAGTTACCGTATCCGGTTATGGTATTATCGATTCTGTCGATACAACCCTTTCGTCCGGTTCTCTCGAAATTGCCAGCGGCGGTAATTTGGCTCTGGTCACCAATATGGGAGAAGCCAAAACGGCCGATGGATCTTCAACACGTGCTGATGCCATACCCGGTGTGTTAAAAGTTACCGGCGGTTCCGTCAGTAATGCCGGAGCAGTTACCGGAACGGTTGATTTAAGCGAAGGCAGTTATGCCGGCGAAGCCAATTCAACATTGGAAACGCTCAACCAAAGCGGCGGCACAGCGGAAAACAGCGGTACAATTACCACTGCCGAGTTAACGGGTGGTACGTTTGATAACAAAAACGGAGCAACGGTTACCACGGCTAATTTGGGTGGTACCACCTTTACCAACAGCGGTACGGTTGCCACTGCCAACCTTTCTTCCGGTACCTTCAATGCCGAAGCCGGCTCGACCGTAACAACTTTGGCAATGACCGGCGGTAATTATAATTTGAATGGTAATTCAACCATTACGAATGCTTCCACTGTTGACGGCGGTACGCTCAATCTGGGCACCAACACGCTGACGACAGCCGGTTTGACCGTGTCTAATCAGGCCGTTATCAATACTACGGTTGCCAATACGGCGGATGGTAACGGGTTGGTTAACGGTAATATTAGCGGAACGCTCACGGTTAAGGAAGATCCTTCTGGCAAAGCTACCATGAATTTGGTTGTTGCCAACGGAACCGATTTAAGCAAAGGAAGCATTACCGTTAACAAAGATGCCGAGATTGCCGACAATATGATGTACGATTTTACCAAAACGGCTGAAGGCGTTTATACCGCAACCAAAGCCGACACGGCAGCCAAGGTTTCCCAATATGGCGCAACCGGTAATGAGGCTGCGGTATTAGCCGCTTTTTCAGGAATGGCGGCAGACGGCAAGTCAACCGGAAGCTCTGTCGGTGATGCAATTGCCAATGCGATGGCACAGGATCTTCAAAAAGCCAACGGCAGCGGCGTAGCCAATGCGGCAGCTCAGGCTGATCAGATGATTCCGATGGCCGCCAGCGTTGCCGTAAACGTTTCTACCGAAAATGCAACTCAGATTTTGAATGCGGTTGACAATGAATTAACCGGCTTCAACCTGTCACAAGGTCGTTCTTCCGGTGATACTTTCCGCCGCGTCAATGCCTGGATTAAAGGCTTGTTTAACCGTGCCGATTATGAAAAAACGTCAAATCATAAAGGCTATAAGGCTGATAATGACGGATTGGTAGCCGGTATTGACGGTATGGTTTCTGATACCGTAAAACTTGGTGCCGGTTATTCGTTCATTAGTTCTGACATCAAATCCGGCGGCAAAAAGACTACTGCAGATACGCATACCGCAATCTTGTATGGTCAGTATAAGCCTTCTGATTTGTACTTTAATGCAATCGGTACTTATGGCTGGGGCAAGTATAAATCCAAAGCCAGCGCTTACGGCTATGGTTTGGGCGGCAAATACGACGTCAATACCATCGGTGCGCAGTTGATGGCAGGTTATGATATGGGCTTCTTTGCTCCCGAGGCCGGTTTCAGATACTTTAACGTCAAACAGAAAAAACACACTGACAATGCTGGACAAACCATCGGCAAAAACAGCAATGATGTCTTGACCGCTGTTGTCGGCGTCAAATATCAGGGTACTTATTGCCTCAACAGCAATTGGAGCCTGAAACCCAATGCCCGTTTGGCCGTAACTTATGACCTGATGAGCGACAAGGAGAATTCTGTCGTTTCTCTGGCTAACGGCAGCGGTTATGTCGTTGACGGTCAGCGCCTGAAGAGACTTGGTCTGGAAGTTGGAGCCGGCATCGCTGCCGACCTCAATGAAAATCTGGAAATCGGTCTCAGTTATGAAGGTAAGTTCCGTGATAACTACACCGATAATACCGGATTGATTGAAGCCAGATATAAATTCTAATCCGATATTTATTCAGATTGTATAAATTCCGCCCCTCTGCCGTTTGGCAGAGGGGTTGTTTTTTGAATGCTGCCCTAATCCGCAATATGGTAAAATCCACTTTCCAAAAGCAGCAACGCCGGAATCAAAACTTTTAAGAGTGCGTGTTAATGACGGGGCGGCAGAATTTCAATCCAATAGCCGTCAGGATCTTCGATAAAATAGATTCCCATTTCTTCGTTTACAAAACATACGCAGCCGGCTTCCTGATGTTTTTTGTAAGCTTCGGGGTAGTTTGCCGCAGTCATCGCCAGATGAAACTCACATTCGCCCAAATCGTACTGCTGCGGATGGTCTTTCAGCCAGGTGAGTTCCAGTTCGAACTTTGAACTCCCGTCGCTCAGATAAACAATGACGTAACTTCCGTCATCTGCCTCAATACGGTGGCTTTCTTCCAGCCCCAGCGCGTCACGGTAAAAAGCTTTGCTGCGTTCCAAATCGGTAACGTTAAAATTAAAATGGTTAAATTTAAAAGTCATTTTGCATCCTTTGCTGTCGTTTCTGCGGCATCATAAAATAAAATCACGACAGTTGCAAGATTGCCGCTGTCGTGATGCAAAAATTTTGTGTCTTTTTTTAAGAATGTTCTGCTGCAAAATCCGGATCGATTTCATAATAACGCAGACAAACGAAACCGTCCGAGGCTGCAATGACGACTTCTTTGTTGGTACGGTGGGCAACGGTTCCCGGCGCAAGTTTGTCAGAACCTCTGCAAAGGCAGGACGGTCATTGTGGTAGCGCACAGGCTGAGCGCC